>JABAOH010134312.1_pt1 | contig 10971 bp, 11 predicted proteins | sample 7062181 | NCBI WGS metagenome assembly JABAOH01 (sample SAMN14538630, study PRJNA623070) | marine sediment metagenome | biome: marine biome [ENVO:00000428]; feature: marine pelagic biome [ENVO:01000023]; material: deep marine sediment [ENVO:00002113]; isolation source: pool of 5 deep marine... | reverse complement strand
TGCCGGCAGCCCAGCTGTGGAATCGCCCTGACATTGACACCGGTGCCTTCACCTATACCCCGTACGACAGCACGACCCTGCTTGCCTCGCCGATCGGCGCCCCCACCGGCAAGTCGCGGCTCTGCCTGTCCTGCCATGACGGGACGGTGGCGCTGGGGGCGCTGCAGAACCCGCCCCCGGGCAACGACATGGCCGACGTCCGCCTAGGGTCAACCCATCGCGGGTTTCTCGGCGGTGATGGTGTCTCCGTCGACCTCTCCGACGACCACCCGATTTCCTTCGGCTACACTGCCGCGGTGCCGGGCGAGCTGGCGGATCCGGCCGGCATCGACCTGCCGCTCGACGGCACCCAACTGCAGTGCACGACCTGCCACGATCCGCACGAGAAGGACCTCCAGCCGTTCCTGCACAAGACGGCGATCAACGGCGAGCTGTGCACGACCTGCCATGTCCGTTCGGGCGCCAGCTGGGACTGGGCGACCTCGTCGCACGCGACCTCGACGGCGGCGACGCCGGCCAGCGTGTGGCCGGAGCGCCGGCCGGAATGGCCCGGGGCGACGGTGGCCGAGAACAGCTGCCTGTCCTGCCACGACCCGCACACCGCGGCGATGCCGCAGCGGCTGATCACCAAGGTCGAGGAGAACACCTGCTACGCCTGCCACAACGGCACCGTCGCGGCGACCGATATCCAGGGCGATTTCCTCAAGCTCTCCAACCATCCGGTGGCCCAGGCCACGCCCAACCCGGATCACGACGCGACCAAGGTGGAAAACGTGCTGACGATGGCGCTGCATGTCGAATGCATGGACTGCCACAATCCGCATGCCGTCGCCAGCGATTTGCCGATGATTTCCTTCAACCCGGGCAATCTGGGCGCGCCGCACTCGATCCCGCCGGCGGCCAACGCGTCGATCAAGGGGGTGACCGGCATCGACGTGAACGGCAACCCGACCACCGACATCACCTATCAGTACGAGCTGTGCTTCAAATGCCATGGCCGGACCGGCGAGAACACCTGCGGCAACCGCCGCTGCGGCTCCGCAGATTCCCGTGGCATGGTGCGGGTGGACATGGTCATCGGCGATCCGACGGCCGGCGGCGTCACGGTCGATCGCAACATCCGCCAGCGGGTCGTCAGCGGCACCGCCGGGCTTGTCTCCTATCATCCGATCGAGGCGAACAACGTGGCCAACAACAACGACGTGCCGACGATCGACTCATCCACGCTCGGCACCGGCCAGAACAGCAGCACCACCCTGATCTACTGCACCGACTGCCACAACAGCGACAATTCCGAGGCCGCCGGCGGCACCGGCGCCAACGGCCCGCACGGTTCGTCCTGGGAGGGGCTGCTGACGCAGCAATACACCTTCAATACCGACCCGGCCAACAACATGGCCTTCTATGCGCTGTGCTTCAAATGCCACGACCAGGGCGTGCTGCTCGCCGACATAACGTTTCAGTCACACTCCTCGCATATCCAGTCCCGCGGCGCGGCCTGCATCAATTGCCACGATCCGCACGGCAGCCACGCGATGGACCGGCTGATGAATTTCCTGTGGGTGTCGGACGGTATCGTTGTCGTCGATTGCGTTCGCAATAGGAACAACGAACCTTGCGATCCAACGGAACCCTACCAAGTTCCGACCTGGGTCGATACCGGCACCAATGCCGGCGAGTGCTGGCTCGACTGCCACAACGCCGAGCACAGCCCCAAGACGTACAACTAGGCGAAATCCGAGGAGACAGCGGCCATGCGCCCATTTTTCGCAATCATCGCCCTGGCCTTCGCGGCCGCGCCGGCCCTGGCCGCGCAGCCGGACGGTGCCAGCTTCCAGCTGTCGGAGGTCGAAGCCCTGCAGGCCCGGCCGGCGATAGCCTATGATACCGATGGCGACCGGTTCCTGTCCGTCTGGCACGATTACCGCAACAAGGAGACCACCAGCCTCGACGTCTACGGCCGCATCCTCGACGGGCACGGCAATCCCGTGACCGCCGATATCCCGATCGCCCAAAGCGCCGGCTCGCAGGGTTTTTCGGCCGTCGCCTACGACTCGGTGAACAAGCGCTATCTCGTTGTCTGGACCGATTGGCGCAACGTCGTCGACGTCGATTCCGACATCTACGGCCGCCTGATCGACGCCGACGGAACGCCGTATGGCGAAGAATTCGTCATCTCGGCCCGGCGCCGCATCTCGCAGAAATTCCCCAACCTGACCTTCGACCCGGTCCGCCAGCGCTTCCTTGTGCTGTGGGTCGATGCCCGCAATGCGCAGATTGACAAGCTCTATGGCCAGTATGTCGGCGCCGCCGGCGATATCCAGGGCGAGGAGTTCCCGGTCGCGCTTGTGGACAACCACCAGGACTACCCGTCGCTGCTGTTCGACCCGCGCCACGACCGCTTCCTGGTGGTCTGGCGGGACACCCGCAGCATCGCTATCGACAAGCTGGAGAAGGCGGTCTACGGCAGCTTCATCGATGCCGAAGAGGGACCGAGCGGCACCGCCTTCCGGATCGCCCTGGAAAAGGAAGGCTGCTCGCCGCTGTCGCTGCGCGCGATCAGCTATGCGCCCGATGAGGACACCTATTTCGTCGCCTGGTCGAGCGGCCGCAATTACAACCAGATGATGCCGTCGACCGGCGGCTGGCGGGACCGCCAGCGCGGCCTCGACGTCTATGGCNNTTGCGCAAGCCGCCCTTCGCCATCGCCTCCGAGATCGATTACCAGCAGGTGCCGGCGGTGTCCTACGACCCGGCCGCCGACCGCTTCCTCGTCGTCTGGTACGACCTGCGCCGGCCGCCGACGGGTCGGGATTCCGACATCTACGGCCGCTTCGTCACCCCGGCGGGGGCGATGTCGAAGGAATTCCTGATCTCCGACAACCAGGCGATCGGCACGCGGAAATTCCCCGCCGTCGGCTACAGCCCGAAGAGCAACAGTTTCCTCGTCGTCTGGGAGGACGGCCGCAAGCGGGTATCCGGGCGGGCCCGGCAGATCTACGGCACGCCGGTGGCTCCTTGAGGCTTTTCGGGTCTCGCGTGGAAGAGCGTTTGCGTCAGCGGCGCGACCTCATACTTCGAGACGCCCCTTCGGGGCTCCTCAGCATGAGGCTCGAAGGGCCGTGTCCTCACCCTGAGGAGGGCCGAAGGCCCGTCTCGAAGGGGGAGGTCGCTGGACGCCGCCCGCCGCCTCTCCGTTACGACACCGCGTCGAGCGCCTGGCCGATATCGGCGAGGATGTCGTCGGGATGCTCGATGCCGATCGCAAGCCGCACATAGCCCTCGGTGACGCCGGTCGCCGCCAGATCCTCCTGCGAGAGCTGCGAATGCGTGGTCGTAGCGGGATGGATCGCAAGGCTGCGGGCATCCCCGATATTGGCGACGTGGTACAGCATCTTCAGGGAATCGATGAAGCGCCGCCCGGCCTCCCTGCCGCCCTTGAGCTCGAAGCCGACCAGCGCCCCGAACCCGCCTTTGAGGTACGCTTTTGCGCGGCGCGCCGTCTCGCCGTCCTGAAACTTCGGGAAGATCACGGTCTCGACCGCCGGATGCTCCTTGAGGAATGCGGCCACCGCCTCGGCGTTGCTGCAATGCTGGCGCATGCGCAGGGGCAGCGTCTCCAGCCCCTGGATGAAATTGTAGGCGTTGAACGGGCTCATGCAGGCACCGAGGTCGCGCAGCAGCACGACGCGGGCGCGGATGATATAGGCGATCGGCGCGCCCAGCGCCTCGGGCACCAGGGTCGCCCAGACGGCGCCGTGATAGCTGGGGTCCGGCTGATTCAGGAGCGGCTGGCGCTCGGGATGCGCGGTCCAGTCGAAATTGCCGCCATCGACGATGACGCCGCCGATCGAGGTGCCGTGGCCGCCGATGTACTTGGTCGTCGAGTACATGACGATGGCGGCGCCGTGCTCGAGCGGCCGGCACAGGATCGGACAGGCTGTGTTGTCCATGATCAGCGGGATGCCGTATTCGCGCCCGATGTCGGAAACCTCCCTGATCGGGAATACGTGCAGCTTCGGGTTCGGCAGGGTTTCGGCGTAGTAGGCGCGGGTGCGGTCGTCGGTGGCGCGGCGGAAGCTCTCCGGATCCGCCGGGTCGACGAAGCGGACCTCGATGCCCATGGTCTTGAAGGTGTTGGCGAACAGGTTCCAGGTGCCGCCGTAGAGGTCGGTCGAGCTGACGATGTTGTCGCCGGCTTGGGCGATGTTCTGCAGACTGAAGGCCGAGGCCGCCTGGCCGGAGCTCAGCGCCAGCGCCGCGACGCCGCCCTCCAGCGCCGCGACGCGCTTCTCCAGCACGTCGCAGGTCGGGTTCATGATCCGCGAATAGATGTTGCCCAGTTCCTGCAGCGCGAACAGGTTGGCCGCGTGCTCCGTGCTGTTGAACTGGTACGACGTCGTCTGATAGATCGGCACAGCCACCGCCGTGGTGGACGGATCGCTGCGGTAGTCGCCGCCATGCAGCACGATCGTTTCGGGATTGGTGAAGTTTTCTGACATGAACCGACTTCCCTCAGGGCCGGGTCCCGCCCCGGTATGCGCTGCATTTTTCGAGATTCGCGTGCTGGTCGCAGCGCATCGTAACAGTGCGGGTCGCTCCGAACTAGCCAAATCTCGCTCGTTGGATCGGCCAATTCCCACGGATTCCGCGGCGAATCCGACGGCCCCCGAAGGGCGCAATTTGGCTCAAATCCGCTGGAACGTTTATTGCTTCGATGTCGGCATCATTTTGCAGATTGGGTGTCCGAGATGAAAGTTTTGACCCTTTTCTTTAATGCGATGCGGTTGTCAGGGACGATCGACTGCCGCCAGTTCGCCATCGACCCCAGCTACCCGCGGGCGCTGGAACAGGCGCTGTGCGCCAACGTCATGACCGCGCAGCCGGGCCGCGCAGCGGCTGCACCGGACACGTCGGGCGGCACCGTCTGGCGGGCGGCCTGAGCAGACGATCTCCGGGTGGCCTCGTAAGGGGAGGTCAACCCCCAGACGGTGTTTCTGGGGAGTATTAGGTGAGCCGGTCCGGACGCGAGTCCGGGCCGGCTCCGCCATCCTCGGGGGCCTTCGCAAACTGCGAATGAAGTCGTTGCCGGCGGTCGAAGCGCGCAGGCCCGAATCCCCCATGCTGACAGCTATCGCTGCGGCCGGTCCCGGTCGTCGAGGCCCTGTGCCGAAGCCATCATGCCGAGGGCGGCCCCCGCGATGCGGCTGTCCGGGAACTCCGCGAGAGCCCTTTCGTAAAAGGCCTTCGCCATGCTGCCGTTGCCGGTCTGGCTGTGGCAGAACGCAATGTTGACCAGGGCCATCTCGCGGTAACTGATCGCCGAGGACGACAGCAGGGTGAGATAGCGATACCTGTCGATCCACGGGTGCCGGCAGAAGAACCGGTAGCTGTTCTCGAACGCCTGCACGGCCTGATCGAATTTCTGCTTCCTGACGAAGCTGACGCCCTTGCGATGGTCCGACGCCACCAGGCGTCGGACGATCAGGAAGACGATCAGATATGTTGCCACCCCGACGATCACCGGATTGTCCGCGCCGAGGCGATCGGCGACGAGGACGACCAGCGCCCCGGCCGCGAGTTGCGGGACGAGCGAAATCCACGCGATCTGCCGTATCATCGGCGGGCCTGACGCCATGTCATGTTCTCCCGGCGCGGGCGGAACGATGCGTTGACCATACGCGCAAGCCGGCCGGCGCGGCAACGCAGCCGTGTCGCCTCACCGCTGCTCGGTCAGCACCTTGAGGATATCGTACCGGCTGACCTGGCCGACGAGCTTGCCGGCGCGGACCACGGGGAAGCGCCGGAAGTGGCTGTCGAGGAAGGCCTGGGCGGCGCGCACGATATCCAGCTCCGCATCCAGCGTCTCCACCGGCGTGCTCATGAAGTCGCTGACCGGCCCGCCCCAGTCGTCGTGGTACTGGGTCGAGAATACGACCTTCAGGCAGTCCTTCTTGGACAGGACACCGACCAGGCTGCCGTCCGCGTCGACCACGGGTGCACCCGAGATGCGCTTGTCCAGCAGGATCCGGATCGCCTCGTGGATGTTCATGTCGGGCGGGAAGGTGATCAGCCGCGTCGCCATGATGTCCGCGACCGTCCGGGTCATCGCTCGTCCCCGTCCCGGCACAGCGGGCAGGCGCTGACGACCGCATTACCGCCGCACGATCCCCTGAGCGGGCCGCGGCCGAGCAGCAGCCCGACGGCAAGCCCGCCGACCGCCAGCAGAACCACCGCGAAACTCAGCAGGAAGATCGTCATGGCGCACCTCCCATGGCACGGCCCTGCATATATGGTGCGCCGCGTCGCTCCGGCCCACATTTTCTCGACGATCGATCGTATCGGGTCGCCATGGTCAGCCTCCGAAATCGTCGAACAGGATGTTGTCGCGCGGCACGCCGAGCCGGTCCAGCATCGCCTGCACCGCCTCGATCATGAGCGGCGGTCCGCAGAGATAATACTCGCACGCCGCCGGTTCGGGGTGCGCTTGCAGGTAATTGCGGTAGACCACGTCGTGGATGAAGCCGGTCTCGCCCTGCCACGCGTCGCCCGGCGCCGGGTCGGACAATGCCACGTGCCAGGAGAAATTGGGGTGTTCGCGTGCCAGCCGCTCCATGTCGTCGGCGTAGTACAGGTCGATCAGCGCACGGGCGCCGTACCAGAAACTGATCGTGCGCTGCGTCTTGCGGTGTTCGAGCTGGTCGAAGACGTGCGCGCGCAAGGGCGCCATGCCGACGCCGCCGCCGATCAGCACGATCTCGCGGTCGGTGTCGTGCACGAAGAAATCGCCGAACGGACCCGACACGGTAGCCGCATCCCCGGGCTTCAGCCCGAACAGCCAGGAAGAGACGATGCCCGGCGGCGCGTCCGGCCGGGCTGGGGGTGGCAGCGCGAGGCGGATGTTGAGCAGCAGGAACTCGGTCTCCCCGGGATGGTTGGCCAGCGAATAAGCCCGGGCCACCGGGGTCCGGGACCGCGCCGTCAGCCGTCGCAACCCGAGCCGCTTCCACGCCGGTTCGTGCGCCGGGTCGATCGCGATGTCCGCAAACGGCAGCGTGAAGGCCGGAGCCGTGACCTGCACATAGGATCCGGCCCGGAAGCTGCGCGCCTCCTCTGCCGGCAGGGTCAGCACGATCTCCTTGATCAGCGGCGCGACCGTCCGGGTCTCGGCGACCGCGCAGGTCCAGGTCTCCGCGATAAGCAGCTCCCGCGCCACGATGACCGCGAGATCCTCGCGCACCACGACCTGGCAGGCGAGGCGGACCCCGGCGGCGATATCGGCCTCGCCGAGAGTGGCGCGCTCGGTCGGCAGCACGTCTCCGGCGCCCGTCACGGTGACCCGGCACAAACCGCAGGTCCCGGCGCCGCCGCAACTCGTCGGCAGGCGCACGCCGCCGTGTTCCAGGGCGCCCAGCAGCTTTTCGCCGAGGCTGGCATCGATGACCCGCTCGCCGTTGACGGTGATATGGGCCAGGCCACGCGGCATCAGGATCGCGCGGGCCCCGAGCACGATGAACGCCAGCATCATGATCAGGCCGGTGAACACCGAGCTGCCGAGCAGGATCTCCGTCATCGCCGCCTCATCCGAAGTCGAGCCCCGCGAATACGGCGAACCCCATCGACATGAAGCCGGTCAGGATGAAGGCAAGGCCGAGGCCGCGCAGGCCGGCCGGCACGCGGCTTTCGTCGATCCGCTCGCGCAGGGCGGCCAGGGCCCAGATCGCCAGCGCCCAGCCGACGCCGGAGCCGAACCCGTAGGTCACGCTCTCGGCGAAATCGTAGCGCCGCTCGACCATGAACAGGCTGGCGCCCAGGATGGCGCAGTTCACGGTGATCAGCGGCAGGAAGATCCCCAGGGAACGGTAGAGGCGGGGGAACTGGCGATCGAGGATCATCTCGAGGATCTGCACCGTCGCGGCGATGACGCCGATCGAGGCGATCAGCACCAGGAAGCTGAGGTCGATGTCGCCGAGGCCCAGCCACGCCAGCGCCCCCGGGCCGAGCAGGCCGCCGAACAGCAGGTTGTTGACCGGCACCGTGATCGTCTCGACCACGATCATGGCGAGGCCGAGCCCGAACGCGGTCTCGAGGTGCCGCGAGACGGCCAGGAAGGTGCACATGCCGAGGAAGTAGGCGAGCGCCAGATTGTCGGCGAAGATCGTGCGCAACAGGAGCTCGGTCATCGCGGCACCCCGCCGCCGTGATCGTGCGGCGCCGCCTCCGCCTGCTGTTCCGGCCGTATCGTGCGGATGGCCCAGACCAGCAGCCCGAGCAGGAAGAACGCGCTGGGCGGCAGGGCCATCAGACCGAGCGGCGTGAACCATCCGCCGTCCGCCACCGTTGGCAGAATGGTCGCGCCCAGCAGGGTTCCCGCGCCGAGCAGTTCGCGCACCGTGCCGATGGTCACCAGGATCAGCGCGTAGCCGAGGCCGTTGCCGATGCCGTCCAGCAGGCTCGGCGCCGGCGGGTTCTTCATGGCGAAGCCCTCGGCGCGGCCGAGCACGATGCAGTTGGTGACGATGAGGCCGACGAACACGCTGAGGCGCTTGCTCATCTCGAACATGTAGGCCTGCAGCACCTGGTCGACGACGATGACCAGCGAGGCGATGATGGTGATCTGGACGATCAGGCGGATCGATCGGGGGACGTGGTTGCGGATCAGGCTGATGATGAAGTTCGACAGGGTGAGCACGGCGATCAGCGCGGCGCTCATCACCAGGGCGGTCGACAGCGACGTGGTCACGGCCAGCGCCGAGCAGATGCCCAGCACCTGGAGCGTCACCGGATTGTTGACGAGAATGGGGTCGACCAGGGTGCGCGTGCGGTCGCTCATGGCTGCGCCTCGCGCCGCAGCCGGTCGAGATACGGTCCGTAGCCGTCGGGACCGAGCCAGAACCGCAACAGGTTGGTCATGCCGGTGCCGGTGCGCGTCGCGCCCGCAACGCCGTCGACCTGGTGCGCGTCCGTGCCCGCTCCCTTGACCACTTCGATGCGGATGACGCCGTCGGCATCCGCCACCTGTTTGCCCGGCCACAGGGCCCGCCAGGCGCTCTCCGTAATGCGGGCGCCGACGCCGGGGGTCTCGTCCTGCTCGTAGACGGTCAGCGCCGCGATCGTGTTGAGGTCCGCTCTCAGCGCGAGATACGCTTTGATCGTCGACTGGTAACCCGTGCCGCGCACCGGCAGGACGACGAGGCGGAGCACGCCGCCGTCGTCGCGCAGCTCGAACACCGTGGCCACGTCCTCGCGGCTGCCCAGCCCGGCGCGATCGCGGTCGGCCGGCAGCTCGGTGCGTGAGCCCGGGTCGCGCTCCACATAGGCGCCGGTGGCGAGGTCGACGAGGCGTGGCTCGGGAACGCCGCCGCCGAGCACGTCCATCATGCCCGCCAGCTGCGCCGCGCTGGCCGCCAGCCGGTTGGCGTCCTGCAGCGGGCGCAGGGTGACCGCCGTGACCGACACCACCAGCGAGCAGACCAGCGCCACCAGCAGGGCGACGCCGACGGTCTTGCCCGGGCTTTCGTTGGGCCGCGCGAGGAAGCCGCGCCACCAGGCGAGCGGATTGGCGCTAGCCATGGCGCGGCCGCCAGCTCAGCGCCCGGTCGAGGAGCGGCGCGAACAGGCCGCCCAGCAGCGCCGCGAACACGACGCCGTCCGGCTGGTCCGGGTTGTTGAGCCGGATGACGACGATTAGCGCGCCGACCAGCACGCCGTGCAGCAACCGTGCGGCGACGCCGCGGGCCGCGCCCTCGGGCGCGGCGGCGAGGAACAGCACGCCGGCGGCGGCGGCGCCGAGGACGGGATGCTCCCACCACGCGGGATCGCCCAGCAGCAGCGCCGCCGCGCCGGCGCCGAGCACGGCGCCAATTGCGACCGGCCAGGCGAGACGGCGGCGCAGCGCCAGCACCAGCGCGCCGGGCAGGCACGATGCGGCGAACAGGGGGTCGAGCGGCAGCGCCAGGGTGCCCTGCGTCTCGAAGCCGCCTGCGGGGAACGAGAAGATGGCGAAGGCGAGGCCGATGAGGGCCGGCGGCAGGATCGCGCGGCCGCCGAACACCTCGCGCCCGAGCACCGCCCCGAAGCTGAGGGCGAGCACCGCGCCGCCCCACGCCACCGGGCCCGGCAGCAGCACGACGAAGCCGAGGGCGAAGGCCGGCAGGCCGGGGCCGAGCGGCCGCCCGGCACGGCGCGCGAACAGCGCCGCCCAGGCATAGGCGATGGCGAGCGCGACGGCCGCCAGAACGACGCGCTGGACCGCCGCCTCCGGCGCATCCTCGTAGAGACGCACCGCCAGCGGCGGCGCCAGCGCCAGCGCCCACAACGCATCGTCCCGATTGTCGTCCGTCATCGCCATCCCGCGCCCGTCCCGTCGCAGCCTAGGGCCGCAACGCGGCCCTGACAACGGCCTGCGCAGGGCATGTGACGTTTCGCGCGGGCCGTGACCGGGACGGCGCCGGCGCCATCAACGGCGTGTTAACCCGCTACGTGTATGACGGGGATGCGATACTCCTGGAATACGACGGAGCCGACGTGCTGCAGGCGCGCTACACCCATGGCGAGGAGATCGACCAGCCGCTGGCGATGGCGCGGGGCGGCGAGAGCTTCTTCTACGGCGTGGACCACCTGGGCAGCATCCGGCTCGTCACCGACGCCTCGGGCGCCGTCGCCAACCGCTACGACTACGACGCGTTCGGGAACTGGGAGGCCACGTCCTACGAGACCGTCGCCAACCCCTTCGGCTTCACCGCCCGGGAACGCGACGCCGAATCCGGCCTCATGTTCTACCGCGCGCGGTATTACGACCCGAAGCTCGGGCGCTTCATCAGCGAGGACCCGATCGGGTTCGAGGGCGAGGACCTGAACCTGTACCGGTATGTCTGGAATATTCCAGTCTTATCGACGGACCCGACGGGTCAATTAGGTATGATCGAGTATGCATTCATTGGGACGGTCGCAGTTACAACCGGCGTGGCG
>JABAOH010050281.1_pt1 | contig 10972 bp, 9 predicted proteins | sample 7062181 | NCBI WGS metagenome assembly JABAOH01 (sample SAMN14538630, study PRJNA623070) | marine sediment metagenome | biome: marine biome [ENVO:00000428]; feature: marine pelagic biome [ENVO:01000023]; material: deep marine sediment [ENVO:00002113]; isolation source: pool of 5 deep marine... | reverse complement strand
CGGCTGCTGGCGCGGGACGCCCTCTACGATCGTGTCGTGGCGGCCTTCCTGCAGATCGGCGACGTCGCCGTCCCTCACCTGGCCCAGCTGCTCTGTGACACGGGCACTGACTTCGTCATCCGGCGCCGTATACCGCGGGTGCTCGCCCTGATGGGCGGCCCGGACGCCGATGACGCGCTACTCAACGCTCTGAGTGCCGAGCGTTTCGAGGTTCGCTATCGCGCCGCGATCGCCCTGGTGCGCCGGCGCCGGCACGGCCTGCCCCATTCGCCGCGTCGCGCCGATGAGTCGGTGTGGAAGGCGATCCGGTCAGAGGTGGGGCACGGTCGCCCGGTTTGGGAGATGCAGCGGCTGCTGGATGACGCGCCCCGGGACCAGGAACTGGTATCCAAGCGCATCGGCGTTCGCGGCGAACTGAGCCTCGAGCATACCTTTCGGCTTCTGACCCTGGTGTTCGAACCGGAGGCGGTTCGCGCCGCCTTCCATGGTATTGTGCTGGCGGATGAAAAGTTGAAGAGTTATTCCCTCGAGTTTCTCGAACAGGTGCTGCCCGCCGATGTGCGCTCGAAGCTCTGGCCGTTCATCGGCGACGTGAGCGAGTACAAGCGGGAGAAATCGCTCCGCTCCCTGGACGAGGTCGTATCCGACCTGCTGAGCACCGGCGCCACTCTGTTCGTCGACGTGAAGGATCGCAAGGCGCTCAGGCAAATACTCGAAGAGAGGGACGAGTGAGAGGGACCCAACGATCCTCGCACGGCGTGCCGCTCACTCGATTCACCGTACGCCCTCCCAAGATGCGACACAGGGGAATCCCACAAGCCGCCGCGGCCGCTCTGCTTTCCTGCCTTCTGCTACTGCATCACCCCGCGAGCTGGGCGCAGGAGGTCGGTGATCAACAGCCGGTTTCGCCGGACAGCGCCGAGGTGATCCGCGCTTCGCTGAATCAGCCGCCCGGTCAACCGGCGTTCGACGCGATCGACGCCATCGGCTTGCCGTTCAGGATCGCGTTCTTCCCGCTCCGGCTGATCGGACGCGGTGGCGTCGAACTCGTGGGACTCACGACCAAGCTCTTACGTCGTCGCGAAACCAGCATCTTCGAACGTCTGGCCGAAGCTGGCTTTCACCCTCGCTTCAACACGATCGGCCCCCGCAGCGGCCAGGCCTTCGGCTTGCGATTCGATCGTTTCGAGCCGGTTTTTCTCGAGTCTTACTATTCGGTGCGCCGGTCCCAGTCCCACACCGCCGGCCTGGCGTTTGACGGCCGCGATCATTCCGTTGAGATCAGCTACCAGTTTAGCCGCGACGCCCAACCGTATTTCTGGGGTATCGGTCCGGACAGTCGCAAAGCCGATGAAAGCGATTTCCGACTTGATCGTCAGACTATTGGAGCGAACGCCTCGCTTCGACTGAGACGTTTCACGATCGGCGGCGGCCTCGCCTATGAGGACAATCGCGTGGCGCGCGGCTTCGACGACTCCAAGCCGGATGTGCAGAAGACTTTCGGGGAAACGGAGCTGTTCGGCCTTGACGAACGCAACCGCTACGCCGTGCTCAACCTGGCCGGGTCGATCGACCGGACCCACCTCTATGGGATCCAGCCGCGCGGGGTCTTCGCCGAATTGAGCACCTCGGTCTTCCTTGGGGTCGACGGCACCGACAACGACTTTCACCGGATCCAGGGCGCGGTGAACGGCTACCTGCCCTTGAACCCCCGCCAGTCACTCGCGCTTCGGGTCATCACAGAGGTCAACCGCCTGGAGAGTGGCCAGGACCTTCCCTTCACGCACCTTGCGGCGCTGGGGAGCGACGACGGCGCGCGCGCCTACCGCAGGCTTCGATTCAGAGACCGCGCCATGATGGCCCTCATGTCCGAATGGCGCTATGAGGTGTGGCGTGAGCTGCACGAGCGGGGTCGCGTGGAAGGCTTCCTGCTCTTCGACGTCGGCGGGGTCGAAAACTCCTTGTCAGAGCTCGACGCGGATGACCTGCGAGCCAGCTATGGCTTCGGGTTGCGCCTGAACTGGGGCGGCCAGGCGCGCTGGCTCGCCTACCTCGCGTTCGGCGAGGAGGGGACGCGCTTCGATATGGACTTCAGCTACGCCTACTAGCGAGAACGCGACCATGTCCCGTCCCGAGCCGGCAAGCTGCGGCGCGCGAAAATCCCGGGTTGAACCTGTGTGGACCCTTGTCTGCGCGACGGCCGTCGCAGTCGCCGGGTGCGGCGGACCCAACGCCGCCGTCCCCTTTCGCGCCCAGCCGATACCGTACGCCGACACGCTGCCGATCGCTCAGCCAGCGGAGAGGGACGTGTACGAGCCGACCCGGCTGCTCGAGGTCTCGGTGGGCGGCGAGATCGGGCACGCCTTCAGCACGCGCCGCTGGCTGGCTGCGCAGCACGAAGCGCTCAACGTCACCCGTTTCGACGATGTGGTCAACTCGGCCTGGTTCGAGCACCGCAACGGGCAACACACCATGTCGCTCGCGGAGGTCGCGCGAGGACCGACCCGCGCTGGCCCCGACACGAGTCGGACGCTGACGGTGGTGGCCGGCAAGGGCGCCGGCATCTCACCCGGGTTCACCGTCCGCGACGCCGACGGCCAGACGTTTCTGTTCAAGTTCGACCCCGCCGGCAACCTGCGCCTCGCCAGCGCGGCAGGCGTTATCGCCAACCGTTTCTTCTACGCCGCTGGGTACCATACGCCGGAGGACTACATCGTCGTCTTCGATGGCGATCACCTGGAGCTGGACCCAGGGGCGGAACTGACCACCGATCTCGGCAAGCGGGCGATGACCGAAGCCGATATTCGCCAGGTTCTCGACCTCACCGACCCCCTGCCGGATGGCCGCTACCTGGCCCTCGCCTCCAAGTTCTTGCCTGGCAGACTTCTCGGACCCTTTCTGTTCTCCGGCGTCCGCAAGGATGACCCGAACGATCATTTCCACCACCAGTACCGCCGCGAGCTTCGCGGCCTCTACGTCGTCTCTTCCTGGCTGAACCACGTCGACATGCGGTATGCCAATACGCAGGATGTCTTCATCGACCCGCCCGGCTATGTGAAGCACTACCTGCTCGATTTCGCCGCCTCGCTAGGCAGCGGGACGATCCGCTCTCACAAGCCGCGCGAGGGGCGAGAATACAACTTCGACTTCTGGCCCACGATGGGTCGGATCTTTACCGCCGGCTTTTACCAGGTGGGTTGGGAAGAGGAGGCCTACAGCGTCATACACCCCTCGGTCGGATGGTTGGCCGCCGGAACGTTCGCCCCGGAAGCGTGGCACTCCAACTGGCCCAACGAGGCCTTCCGTCGGAGGACAGTTCGAGACAACTACTGGGGCGCGAAGCTGGTCGGTTCGTTCAGCGACGAGCAGATCGCGGCCGTCGTCGCAGAAGGCCAGCTCCCCGTCGAGGCGGCGCAGGCGCTGGTCCGTATTCTGATCATCCGCCGCGACAAGATCGTGGCCCACTGGTACTCGAAGGTCGCGCCTCTCGAAAACCCCGCAACCGGTTTCGCGCACGGCGATGCGGTGTCGTCGTCACAGAGGCCACGTCTGGTGGTCAGCTTCGAAGACCTGGGCCTCGTCGCTGGGGTGTGGCAGGCGGATGAGACGGCCTACCGCTGGCGTTTCCAGGACCCGGCTTCAGGCACTCGCGCCGAGGGTGTGGAGAAGGCTGCACCCGGTCCTCACCAGCGCATCTCGATCGAGTTGCGATCCGTACCGGCTGGCCAGCCCGCACCGGCGAACGACGATGGCCTCGCGACCCTGCACGTCGCGGCGATCCGACCCGGCTGCACCGAGCGCGAGGCGGTCATCTATCTGCGCTGGACAGGGGAACACCGCGGCTACGACGTGGTGGGGCTGACCCACTGACTCCGACTAGCGGAAAAGCCGACGAACTCCAGACAGACGGCTGGCGAGCGAACGCTCGAGCGCGGACGGGCCGGCCAGGTCGTCCGCGGCGATCTCACCGTTGGCCTCGGCGGCGTGCAAGATGCGCGAGGCGCCGAGAGAGAGGGCGACGTGAGTCACACGCTCCGACTCGCGTCCATGAAAGTAGAGAAGATCGCCGGGTCGCAGAGCACGGTAGACCTCACCGGCCTCGATCGGTTCCCCGACCTCGGCCTGCTGATGGCTGTCCCGGGGTAGCAAGAAGCCGTGCAGACGGAAGACCGCCTGAACGAACCCCGAGCAGTCGGCGCCCCAGCGCGTGCGGCCACCCCAGACGTAGGGCACACCGTACCACTCGGCCGCCGTAGCCACGACCGACTCTCCCTTCTGGCGAAAACGAGACGCGACCTCCTCCCAGAGCACCCAGTTCCCCTCGGCTAACCGGCCGCGACGCCCGTCCGGCAGCTGTGCCGTTTCCCCGTCCACCGCAACCCGGGCGCCCCACGGTAAGCAGATGAATCGACGCCCCTTGGCATCCTCGAGCGTCGCGTCCAGTGAGACCGCCGGCCGGCCACCCGCGTCGTCCCACCACGCTTCCCCTTCACCAGCTTCCTGAATCTTTAGGCCGCCTCTGTGCAGCCAGCCCTCGTAACCATCCTCGCCCCGGCAGCGCGCCCATTCCCCGCGTTCCTCCACGACTTCCAACACAGCCCCCAGCAGTTCTTGGGATACCAGCTCGGCCCGCACGTTGGGGTCGGATCGCACGGGCGCCAGAGCCACCCTGACGATGGCTTTCATGCCGATTCTTCCCGGCGCCAGCTTGTTTTACCCATGGGCATCGGTATGTTCATCTTCGCCGTTCCAGAGACCAGCCGCGCTTGGATCACCCTACTGTACTTCAGGACTCCGTTGACGAAAGCTCAGCCCACGAACTCCCACGGCTCGCACGGCCTGACCTACTTCGCGCTCGCCGTGCTAATCTTCATCTGGGCAGCCAACTTCTCCGTCGTCAAGTTCGCCCTGCGCGATATGGAGCCGTTGGCATTCAACGGATTGCGCTTCACTCTCGCGTCGATCCTGCTGTGGGCGAGCCTGAGGATCCGGGGCCGAACGGCAAGAATAGACCCGCGCTTCTGGCCAGCGCTCATCGGCCTCGGAATCCTGGGCAATACCGTCTATCAGGTTCTGTTCATCTACGGCATCGATTGGACCCTGGCCGGAAACGCCAGCCTGATGCTCGCCACGACGCCCATCTTCACAACCCTTCTCTCGGTGGCCTTTCGACAGGAGCGTATCGCCATCATTGCATTGAGTGGCGTCGGCATCTCGGTGGCCGGCATCGCTCTAGTCGTCTGGGGCGGCACGAAGGCCGTGAGCTTCAGCGCCGACACCGTGCGCGGCGATCTCACCGTCCTCGGGGCAGCCATCGCCTGGTCGGCCTACACCGTCGGGTCCGCACCGCTCGTGCGTCGCTACGGGGCGCTGTCCGTGACCGCGATCACGATGTGGGTCGGCGGCGTCGGTCTGTTCGCCGTCTCGATACCGGCCTTCCTCGCCCAGGACTGGGGGGCGGTCAGACCGGCATCGTGGCTGGCCTTGTTGTACAGCGGCGCCTTTGCCATCGCCATCGCCTACTTCATCTGGTACTACAGCATTCACCAGATCGGCAATACCCGCACCGCCGTCTACACGAACTTCATCCCGGTCGTCGCGCTGATCATCGCCTGGCTCACCCTGGGCGAGATCCCCACCTGGCTACAGCTCGCCGGCACGGCGGCCATCCTGGCGGGCACCATCCTGGTGCGCGTCGGTAAGATCGAGCGCGCGCTGATCGGACGCTTCCCAGCCGAGTGAAGGTGGCGGCCGGACGCGTGCTATTCCGGCGCGTCCGGCTCGAGATCGACGAACCGCAACAGGTCGAGGAACTGGAAACGACCGTCGTGGTGCCAATGCGGCCCGGGCCACGCCGCCCGTCCAATCGGAACCACCCGCGTAGCGCCCAACGCGCCGAGACGCGCCGCCAGCTCCCGTCGCTCCGCCGGTTCCGCCGCGAGCGCCACGGTCTGCAAGTGACGGCCAATGCCCGCCAGCGCCCCCAGCGCCTCGTCCAGTTCGTCGACCGTACGTAGATGAATGACTCGGTTCAGCGTCGAAGGCTCGAAACCGGGGCCCGCCTCGACGATCACGGTCCACTCGGTGCCCGGCTCGCTGGCCAGCACGGTCGCGCCCCGGACCTCGGCCTGGGCACGAAGCTGGTGAATGAGCACCGAGTCGCCCGGCGCGAGCTTCCCGCGCGGGATTTCTTTCGCTAGATCGTCCAGCGCCCCGGCGAGCGCCTGCGCGAAATCCAGCGGGCTCACGGCACCGCCACGCTCCAGATAGATCGTGTGCGGCGAAACGCAGCCCTGCTGGTCGAACGCCGCCACGTCGGCGGCCGCGCCCCGGACCAGCCCCGCCAGGCTCTCTCGGCTCAGAGCGGACCGCGATATCAGCGCCGCTCCCAGCCGGTTGGGATAACCGATGAGACGCGTCTGCGGCGGCACTCGACACGAAATGTCGGCGATCGCCTCATCGCTCCCGTACGCCACCACCGCACCGGCCTCGGAGAAAGCCACGGCCTCCAGATCATGCGAGCCGCCCGGCCAGTGTGTGACAGCCACGCACTTCGCCAGCTCGGGATCGCGCTCAGCCAGGGCCCGCGCGAAGCAGACCGCGAAATACGGCTCGCCCGCCGCGGTCTTCCCCAGGCTGGCCGACTTGACGCAGAGCGCGCGGATCAGGCTGGTCACCGACACGCCGGGTATGTTCCCGCTGAACACGTGAAGGGTGAGGGCCGGACCGAAGGCCCGCTGATACCCACCCGCTGGCCGGGGCCGGAAGTCGTCCAGCACCTCGGCGCTTCCAAGCTCATCCTCGAGCGCGGCGTGGAGTGAAGCGGCGGTCCAGAGCGCGCCCATACGTGCGAGGCCCAACTCGATCATCTGGCGCGAGTAACCGGTCAGCCCCGGCAACGTCGCCAGCAACTCCTCCCGCAACCTCTCGCCCGGGACAGTGACACTGCGCGCCGCCGCCTCGATCGTCGTGAGTATCTCGGCGACCGGGCGCCCCGCTAGGTTGGCCGCCCCGCGCTCGCGCAGCTCGACGAGAAGCTCGCGCAGGGTGTGCGGCGTGAGCACCGGCAGGCGCAGCGTCACGCGCCCCGGCCCAAAGGCCCGCTCACGCACCTCGATCTCACCAGGGGAGAGCGTCGGCAGCCAGTAGCCGGTCAGCGCTGCGCCGTCAGCCATTGATCCATCGCGATCGAGCAGCCGCGCAGCTCCGCCCCAGCCGCGCGGCCGAGTATCTCGAACCCCTCCGGGCCCGCCACCCCGAGGTCGTCGGTCTGTATCGCCATCACCGAGTCGAGGTTCGCCAGATCGAAATGGCGGAGCACGCCCAGCCGGCCGTGCGGCAGGGGGACCAGCGTCTCCGCATCGACCACCAGGGTACGTACCCAGGGCGGCACGACTTTGTAACGTACCGGTGGCGATCGTCCCAGCGCCCGCTCCCGCAACACGTTGTCGTAAAACTGTGAGCACATCTCGGTCATTCCGTATTCCGCCACGCAGTAGAGTTCGGACATCCCGAATCGCCCGGTGAGCCTGGCGTAAAACTCATCCCGCGGAATATCGCCCCGGCGCCGCTTGAAGCCGCCGGTCTCCATCACCCGCGTCCCCAGCGGCAGCCGGAATCGCACCCCGCGGCCTTCAAGCTCTTCGATCAGGTGCGCGAACGCCGCCGCCGTCCCCAGCAGGGCCACCGGCCGTTCACTGGCCTCGCACCCCCGCAGGACCTCGACCAAGTCATCCACTCGCAGACCGCCCTCGTGCACGAAAACCTCGCTGCCCGGCCCACCGAAGTGATGACAGACGCGCTCCAACATCCAGACGAGCGACGAGTCGGGCGCCTGATCCGTTCCCGGCCCCAGAACGAGCATACTAAGGGCGGCCGTGTCCGGCAGCAGGTGTGCGCGAAAGTTGGTCAAAGCCGATGCCTCGTACAGCCCGAGATCGCGCACGTAGTGTGTACCACGGCGCTCCGGGCCAAGGCTCGTGCCACTGGTGCGAAAGACCTTCTCGTTCCCCTGCAGGCCGCCGCAAACCAGCGCCGCTTCCTTGAAAGCGGCCGTGGGCACCGCGGGGATGCTCTGCCAGCCGTTCACGGAGGCCGGCGAAACACCGCGGTTCTCACAGTAGCGCCGATACGGTTCGTTTTCGTTGAACTGATACTCGAAGACGGCGAGCGCGGCCCGCTCGAACTCGCGGTCGTCCGCCGCGACCTCGACCCCGCGCCCGATGAATCGCATCACCTCGGCGCGCAGAACCTCCATAACGACCATTATAGGGGGTCGGGTCACGGCCGGCACGGCGCCGACCGCGGCGCGAGCGGACGTTCCTGGAATGCGGCTTGACCGGGGTCAGATATGTGATTGAGGTCTACGGCTTGGTCTCAGCGTCCGGCTCGGGATCCTGGCCGCCGCCACCGGCCGGGCCCGGCTCCGGATCGATGAGCAGCCGCTCGAGACGATCGAGTTTGTCGTCGATCGGTGCTTTGATCTCTAGACCCTCGTCGACCGCCTGGCGCAGTTCCTCCGGCGTGAGCATGGCCGCGTAGACGACCGGCGTCCACCCGGCGTCTCTGACATCGGCCGCCGCCTTGCCGGCGCGCACGCGGGCCGCGGCGTCGGCGGCGCCCAAGGCCATCAGCTTGTCGGCCAGGAACTCACGAAAATCGGGGCGATCCACGTACTGCGCCATCAGCTGCAGTTGCTGGACGGCGAGGGGCTCGAGCTGTGAGTCGATCGAGGCCTGGGCGTAGGCATCGATGTGCTCCCGAGCGATCTCGAGAAAGCCCTTACCCAGGCAAAGCCACGCCAGCGTGCGGCGGGTGCGGATGACCTCGGGCACGACGCGAATGATCTTCCGGCATACCGCCATCGCATTATCGTACTCCCCCGACTGCAGGTAGGCGTCGATGGCGTCGCCATAGCGCTTCAGGGCGTGCTGACGCTCCCCTCTGACGAGGTACAGATCTCCGGCGCGGTTGAGCAGCCGAGCGGCTTTGCGACCGTGGCCCATTTCTTCCAGCTGCCGCTCGATCCGCTCGAGGTCATCGGCGGCCAGAACACCGGGCGCCTCGCCCCGGCTCCCGCGCCGCTCCGACCCGCCAAAGAACCTTCTAAGAAAACCGAACATCTAGGGGCCCACGGAATGGTGAGTAATAAACGCGGCCTTCCCGTCCACTCCCAGCGGTCCCGCCCCGCTTGCGACGGTCGAAGGCCGAGGCGCAAATTAGAAGCTGGCGGCGAAAGGGGCAACTGACCGCCTCTCCCAAGAGCACCCTGAACCGCGTGCGCCCATGCGATTGAGCATCGAATACTGCGTCGTTTGAAACTACGGCCCCCGCGCCGCCAGGCTGGCGGAATCGCTGCGAGACCGCTACACCGATATCGAGGTCGAGTTGATCGAGAGCGGCGGTGGCGCCTTCGAGGTGCGGCGTGACCGCGAGTTGATCTTCTCAAAGCACAGGAGCGGCCGCTTTCCAGAGGAGGCCGAGATCTTCGCAGCTCTGGACGGATGACCTGCCACCCCGCGCCGGGTCACTCCCAATAGTGCTCCGGCTCGTCCCACGTTTCCGACCAGAAACGCTCTTCTTCACGGGCGATCTGCTCGAGGTCTAGAGCGGCTTCGGGCACCTGTTCGTCGTTCAGCGAGCCGCGCTCGATGATCTGCCGCACCATCTCGTCGGTCAGCCAACCGTCGCGGATTGGCGCCGTGGCGCGGCGCCGCCGCCAAATGACGACGAAGCTCGCCACCAGCAGGAAAAGGAGAGCGAGAGCGCTCAGGATGAGGCTGAGCCACTGATAAAACGTCATCGCGATTCGAACAAACTTGCGGGAGATCGCCTTGCCGCGCTTATCGTATATTTCGGCGCCACGACGCCGTTGTCAATCAGCGCGCAATTCGATTCGTGACATGGATTTCCGTGCCCGGACTCGCCCTAACCGCAGCTTCCCCTGCAAAAACAGCGAAGCTGAGTGCGGCGCGCGAGGCGCTCGGTGGGTGTTACCAGGGTGAGCGAGATTACGGGAGGATCGGTCACTCCCCCCGGCAGGACGTCGATGACCAGCAACGAATGCGAAGGAGGAGAAGGATCTATGAGAGGGCTTTCAGCTCTGGCGCTAGTCAGTCTGTTATGGGTGGTTTTTCCCCTGGTCGGAGGCTGCGGCGACGATGGCCCGGCAGGTCCCGGCCGGGTCGAAGGCATCAGTTTCACCTTCAGCGGCGATACCTCCGGAACGTACGTGGCGGGCGGATCCATGAGGGTGGACAGCACGGGCGTGCCGGAATTCGGCAACTGGGCCATCCAGGCGCAGCCCGATTCGCTGGGTGGGCTGGTCATCGCGAGCTTCCGCCCCACCGCCGACCCGAAAGGCGACCTCTTCGTGTTGCAGCTGGACCAAAGGCGCCTCGGACCTTCTACGCCTTGTGAGCCGAACGGGGCCTGCCACGGCCGGGTCTTCTTTGGCTTTCACGCCGCGCAATTCGATGACTACTTCGAGATCGTCTCGGGCACCATCACCATCGACGAGCTTGGGAACGGCCGCTTGAAAGGCACCTTCCAGTTCACCGCCCGCGACCAGGGCGGGACGGGGACGAGGACGCTGGTGGTCAACGACGGGGTATTCGACGTGCCGGTGGGCGACGCGGCGCAGAGCCGTGCGGTCCGGTGCGCGATCGCCGGGGGGGCCTGCTAATCGCGGCTTCAACCGCTCCTGGGCCGGTGCTGACACCGGCTAGTGGAAGTCGTGGCTCTCGATCACCTCGGCCCCGCCTCGCGGCTGGATCGCAGCGATGTGCCGAGCCTGCACGTTGATCACGCCCTGCTCGTTCTGGGCGGTCCCCTCGATCAGTAGTACCGGCGAGCGGACGATGGTGCGGCGATAACGCTCGAAGGTGTCGGCGTAGATCACGAAGTTCGAGAAGCCCGTCTCGTCTTCCAGCGTGACGAAGCAGACGCCCTTGGCCGTGCCCGGCCGCTGCCG
>JABAOH010123420.1_pt2 | contig 10974 bp, 6 predicted proteins | sample 7062181 | NCBI WGS metagenome assembly JABAOH01 (sample SAMN14538630, study PRJNA623070) | marine sediment metagenome | biome: marine biome [ENVO:00000428]; feature: marine pelagic biome [ENVO:01000023]; material: deep marine sediment [ENVO:00002113]; isolation source: pool of 5 deep marine... | reverse complement strand
TGGATTGTGAAGGTTCCTGGGCCTGCGCTGTTCAAATTGTTGTTCGTATCTTTTGCCCATACTCTGTAAGAATGAATGCCTAAATCATCATAGTTTGTGTATAAATACCATTCATCTCCAGAACCTTCTACCATGCTGACGTTTGTCAAAGAGCTATCTGGATAGGTGATAACTATCCATACCTCGTCAACACCAATATCGTCGGTGACATCCACAGTGATGTTCACATAGTTGCCATTCTCTTGTGGGTCTGGAACATCATTTAGGTTATCCAAATAGGGGCCGTCAGTGTCTTGAATCGTGAAGGTTCCTGGGCTTGTGCTGTTCCAGTTATTGCTCGTATCATTTGCCCATATCGTGTATGTGTAAATACCAAGGTCGTCGTATGATATTTCGAGATACCACTCGTCTCCAATGCCGGGTAACATCGAAACATTGGTAGAGGATCCATCAGGATATGTTATGTTGATCCATACGGTATCTACAGCAATATCATCTGTAACATCGACAGTGATGTTCACAAAACCAGCATTCTCTTGGGGATCAGGTGTGTCGTTTAGGTTATCGAAATATGGCCCGTCTCCATCTATTATTTCAAAAGTTCCAGGGCCAGTGCTGTTCCAGTTGTTGGTATCGTTTGCCCAGATTGTGTAAGAATAAGTGCCAAGGTCATCATAGGGTGCATCGAGGTACCATTCATCACCAGTTCCGTTCATCATTGAGACGTTCGTCCAGCTACCATCAGGATATGTTATATTAACCCAGACAGTTTCAACTCCAATATCGTCTGTTACATCCACTGTGATGTTCACATAGCCTCCATTCTCTTGGGGGTCAGGGTCGTCTAAAAGATTGCTGAGTTCTGGAGGTTCATTATCTATGGTTAGGATAATGTAATCATTCTCATCTTCTGGTATACTATCTTTAACAACTGATTTCACTGATGGAGATGCATGGGATCGGAATTGACCAAAAATAATCCCGGAGGTTATCCCAAGAATCGCGAGAGGAAACCGCGCTTCGACAGAAATGTTGCCGGGAAAACCACCTGGGGGCGGATCTTGGTATAAAGTACCATCCTCTGTCATGTTTCCATCGTCTGAGGCATTCCATAAATGCACATCATTCGAATCCCTTATAGAGATATTTGTCAGAACTGGAACACCACCTATATCTTCAATCTGTGCTGAGACATAAATATCCCATAATGGTGGATTCCCGGAAGCGGTGAGATTGATTCCCATATCATACAGCACTGCAGGATTAAGGGGACTGATATAGATATCCCATCGTACGTATAGCCATGTATCATCAAAATCAAATGCAACAAAGGAAAGATCTGTCATTTTAAAGGTGGGATCATCAACGGGGTCATAAAATCTCACAGGTGCATCGTCCCAATCCTCTAATGTCCCGTCAGTTACATCGATGGCATCAGAGGTCCTTCCTATTGGACCTAAAAACCATGCAACTAAAAGGAAAAATATCGTTACAAATATGATTTTGTGGTTATCGACCATAAGGATTACCCTCTCGGTTTCTTAAAATCTCAGGTGTAGCCACTAAAATCCCAGGGCATTATGTCATATAGTTTACAGCTACTTTATTAACATTTTGTTCTAATTATCTCATCGTGAAACAGGTTTACCCAATCTCCTAAACTGTTCGCGCAGTTCCAGGACACCTAAAGGTAACTAATGTTCATTTATTTGAGATGCGAAGATTATAAAAAAAGCTCTATCGGGCAAAGAAACTGTTCTTGGTTGATAGCCACCTCTCATCATCAGGGTAGTCGATAGCCATTCGATCGTAGACAGAAATATAGTAGCAGACAATGATATCTCCGTTCTTCCTATAGCTAGCAGAGACTAACACCATCTCGCGCCCGCAGAGAGGACAGTAGATCGGGTCTCTGCCAGTATTTAGGTATGTGTTCTCTCTCCAACCAGGTGTTAGGGGGTCAGCTATATTTCCTTGAGATGTAAATATGATCTGAAAGATGGTTTTCTGGGTATAGTTTGGGGAATATAAACCATAGTAGACTACCGCTCTAAAGTTCTTCTCTGGTAGATGGCTAAGCACCGCACGGATAAACTCCCATAAGTCCATAACTTTGATCTTTCGTTCTTTTGTGCTTGGATGGTCGTACCAGAACTTCACAGTAGATCCATTATATTCTATAATCCTAGAATCGGATATAACAAGATACTTTACATACCGAGTGATGTATTTTGCTCTCCTACGGAGACCTAAACTAGTCTCGATTCGGTTATTGTTTGGAGCGTTTACATAGAATCCGAAAGGATACCGTTCCCTTAATCCATTCAGGAACAATGCATTCGCTTGGGTCCTTGGGAGGGTTGTTCTCATCAACTCTAGAATCTCTTCTTGTCAGATTTCGTTCAACGTGGTGTGAATCTTGCTTTTCTTTTCAAACGGAAAATAAGTGAACTTGACCCAATTACCATCTATATCCACACCACCCTCTGTGAGAATCAAATGGTTATGACAGTTCGATTTCAAATCCCTCCCAGAGTTATGTAACACTGCCACACAACCAGGAACTACCTCCCGCCCAAACCNNAGAGCGCATATACTGAAAATCGGTATCAACGCGAAAAAGAACGCTCTCACAGAATTATCCCAATTCTCCCGTGTATCTTACGACCTTCTAGAACTCCTCATCAGGCTCAGGAAGATCGACTCTATCCATTTCTTCTTCAGATGGCTCTTTACGTCGCTTAGCTTTCGGTGGAGGCGGAGGTAATTCCTCTTCCTCCTCTGATAGCTCTTCAATCGTGGCTTTCTTTGGAGGTGGAGGTAATTCCTCTTCCTCAACCTCTTCTAACTCCTCCTCCAATAGCTCAGCTATCATGGCCTTCTTCGGGGGTGGTGGAGGTATTTCCTCTTCCTCCGCCTCTTCTAACTCCTCCTCGAGTTCTTCTGACTTATGCCTCATCAAAATCCAAACCAATAATAGAACAATAATAACGATGATAATCAGAAGGATTATCAACCATAATAACGAAAATCCTTCCTCAGGCTTTGCTTTTGTTGAAAATGACCAACTGTAAAGTTCTTCCAGAGCGTTTCCTGCTAAATCCGTAGCCCCAGTGCCAATGATTACATTGTACTCAGTGCCATAGCTTAAATCAGATGAGAATGTGATCGTCAAAGTGTTACCATCCCAACTGTAATTTAAAATTGATACATCTGGGAATATGATGATCGAGTTTTCCACAGAGGTATGATTCATACGCTCACTAAATGTGATAGTAAGGGCTTCAGTCACCTCAACATCTGTTCCTGTCAGTGTATAAGTGACTGCCGGGGATATTGTATCGATAATGAATATGTACAAGGTATTTAAAACGATTTGATTACCAGCCAAATCCTCAGCGCTCGACACGCTGATAGTATTTGGGCCATCACCAGTTGCAGTATCAATTGTAAAAGTGCCATTCCATGTATTCCCAGAATAGGAGGACTGGGTTATATTATGGATGTCATATGGTGATACCTTCCCAAATGTTACTATCGGGTTGATTGTTGTGCTCATATTTTCGCTGAATGTTATTGTGAAGGTCACGGTTCCTGCTTTTGTTGGTGATGGATCTGATAATATTATTGATATTACCGTTGGGGGCATGGTATCGAGTATAATACTATCAAAAACATATGGGGCGATGTTGCCTGCTTCATCTTTAACTCTGAAATAAACCGTTTTCGAACCTTCGACACTGGAAAGCGTATATGATTTTGAGGTGTTGTATAATTCCCAATCGGTCCAGGCCGCACCGTTACCACTAAATGCCATTTGATATACGCCAGAACCGGAATCTTCCACGTTGAGTGATAATATTACAGAGGTGGAATTTGTATACTCGTCACCGTTATTTATTGAGATAGATAAAGATGTAGGTGGTTGATTATCAAACAAGATCGTAATCCCAACACTTGGAGTTTCTACATTGGTAGCATTATCTATTACTTGAGATCGAATCGTATAATTGGTATCTGTGGACCAATCTACACTACTTGAGTCGTAGGACCAAGTTGTTGTTCCGATTGTGGAAAGCCATAATTCATTTGTGACTGAGACCCATGCAGTGCCATCCCAGTATTTATTGTCACTGGGTCGTTTAATGCTTATTTGAACCCTATTAACCTTGGATCCACCGGTATCTGATGCAGTGCCTGATATTGTAGGCAAACTGTTCAAATATGCACCGTCAGTTGGAGTGGTTATGGTAGATGACGGTTTATCTGTTTCAAAAGTGAAAGTATTACCACTACTGGGAATTTCAACATTGGTGGCATTATCTGTTGCAGTAGATCTTATTGTATAATCTTCACCACTTTCCCAAAAGGGTAAACCGGAACTTTTTGACCACAATGTCGTACCTGATGTAAGTGACCAAGTTTCTAAGCCAACCCATCCTGAACCATTCCAGTATTCATCGCTACTGTTTCGCTTGATACTTATCCTCACCTCAGTTATACCTGAGCCATCATTATCGGATGCAGAGCCTGATATTGTGGGTAAACTATTCAGATATGCACCGTTAGCTGGGATAGTTATAGCAGATGACGGTCTATCTGTATCAAAAGTCAAAGTATTACCACTACCAGGATCTTCAATATTAGGAACATTATCTGTTGCCCTCGATCTTATTGTATAATCTTCACCACTAACCCATGTGGGTAAACCAGTACTTTTAGACCATGATGTTGTGCCCGATGTAAGCAGCCAAGTTTCTGAGTCTACCCATCCTGAACCGTCCCAATATTTATCGGTACCGATACTGTTTCGCTTGATGCTTATCCTCACCTCACTTAGACCTGAGCCATCAGTATCGGATGCGGTGCCTGAGATTGTACTTAAACCGTTCCAATAGCTACCATCTGCTGGTATCGAAATAGTAGATATCGGTTGAGTAGTGTCAATTTGTATAGGGCCATAATGGTCTGAGTCTCCCCAATTACTGGCATTATCCTCTGCCCTCACATGGAAATAATAGGTACTATCGGATAAATTCCTAAAAGACTTTGAAGTACCGGTATCATTAATTGAAGTATCAGGATCGGTAAAAGGCGAATTATCCAACACATAGCTGTAGCCTTCAATTCCTGATGATGGAGACGGGTCAAAATAAGTCCAATCAAATGATGTGTCGTTATTATTAGACCATTGTCCTTCAAAATGTGTTGTGCTCGAAATAGTTACGGTTGGATAGTGTGTATCAATTTTGACCACCCATGGAGAGCTATACGAACTCCAATTACCATTATCATCCTGAGTTTTAACCTTCCAATACCATGTACCATCAGCTATTGTAGCAGGGATTTGCCAAAATTCATTTGACGAGGATTGTTCTCCGCTATCATAGTCTATGCTGCCAAATCCACTGTCGTCATCGATTATCACTTGAAAACTGCTCTGTGTACCGTCCGAATCGTTAAATGTCCAACTAAAAAACGGCGTATTATCATTTGTCCATTTATTGTTCTCAGGATCAGTTAAACTCGGCGCATTTGGTATTAAATTATAATTTATAGTTGCATCTTGCAACGTTGGAGTCACTTCTTCATCAGTGGTGCTTAAATAAGCCTTGTATTTGAGATATCTATCTTCATTATGATCAGGGCAGATTGGTCCACCACTTGTGGTATAATATGAACTTGGTGTACCATCAGGCCCAACGAAGTTCCAAGTAGATGTATCGTTATTTGTTGCTATTTGAAATTTTAAGTTGGTATTAGGAGGTTGACTTGTAGGATTCCAGCTTATTGTATTAAAATTAGAATTCGAACCAGAATCAAGAATGGATGAAGTCAAGGTACCAGTAGGGGAAAATCCTGGTGTTCGTGCAATGCTTAAAATGCGAACTTCATCGATGGTACCGTTGAAATCCTCGCCGATTATTAAATCAAAAGGATTTGTGTTTATCGCTTCGGTAAAAGCGCTTGTATCTTCCAAAACTCCATTGACATATAATTTTAAGTTCGATTTATCATAAGTCATTGTAATATGATTCCAATTTGAATCTATGGATGACTCTACAGTAGCCCCGGCTGTATAGCTGATCGCCTCGGCATTATACTTAAAACTATCCACACCTGCGTTTATGAATCCTTTTATTGTATTATTACTAATTCCGAGACCATAGAAATCTCCTTTATTGACGATGTTGGAATTCACCTCAGCAGTCCAAATCTGATAATTAGAACCATCATCCTTCTGCCAGATATAGTATAACTTGCTGCCCACCACTTGGAGTTGAGGATATACTTTATTGTAAGCACTGGTTGTTCTTTTTGTTGCTGAAAAGCCTGTTCCGTCTGTATTCATCTCAGCAGTCCAAATCTGTCCATAAGAACCATCATCCTCTCCCCAGACATAGTATATCTTGCTACCTACTACTTGGAGTTGAGGATATTCTTTACTGTAAGCACTGGTTGTTCTTTTTGTTGCTGAAAAGCCTGTTCCGTCTGTATTCATCTCAGCGGTCCATATTTGGTATTTAGAACCATCCCACCCCTCCCAGACATAATATATCTTATTACCCACTATTTGGAGTTGAGATTCTTTATAGAAACCACTGGTTGTTCTTTTTGTTGCTGAAAAGCCTGTTCCGTCTATGTTCATCTCAGCAGTCCAAATCTGGGGATTAGAACCATCACTCTCACCCCAGACATAGTATATCTTGCTGCCCACGACTTGGAGTTGAGGAGACCATTTAGTGTAAGCACTGGTTGTTCTTTTTGTTGCTGAAAAGTCTACACCAGACCCATTCACCCACGCCTCAATCGTAATCTCATCGGTAATATCCAAGCTAGTAGAATCAGAGACCTCAACATAATTATCCATCCCANNATCCATCCCATCAAATTGTAGACCATTTCCAAACTTCCCTTCAACCCGCGTGGCACCATAAATTATGCCATCGTTATTATAAGAGGTTTCGTCATAGGCGGTTGAACCACTTGTCTCATTAAAATGCCATAATGCGTCAGTATTTCCATCGGCTGTATATTCTTCCTTAAAATTTTTCATCAACCTAACTTCTGCATTTGTTCCAATTCCGTTAATTATTAAATTTTCTAGAGTTCCATTACTAAAATCAGTATCTGTAGTCTGGACCCAGCTCGAACCCGCAGATACATTCTCTACGATCGTTCCAAAAGGCATTATCTGGATCACCGACAATATCAATATCATTCCTAAACTTACCTGTCCTATTCGCTTAATATTTTTCACAATCATTATTTGGCTCCTACTTTCATACTCATCATTATAGCTAGGATATAAATGTAAATATTTAACTTTACTGATTAATGTTTAACAGTTGTAATTATTTAACTATTTTTAAACAATCCTATATATCACCTTGATGTTTGTCACCAAACGGCTCAGATAAACTATTTATAAACTACATACTATATCGAAAGTGAGGTGGTATTAAAGCGCAATCTGGCCATTCTTTCAAGGGACAGGGATGATGTTATATAATTTTTACAGAACCTTATACATTCCCAAGCATTCCCCCATGCAAGCGAGGAGGTTGTGTTGATAAAATTGGTAAATCGAGGCCCAAACTCTGAATTTTGAGAGAACTAGTGCTATTTAGGGGAGACAAATAGATGCAGTCAGAGTTACCAATAGACCGGGAAGCGAAGCTTTCATTTTGTACAGAAGGACAAGAAATGAGATGCCTGCAATGAATCTGAAATCGAGGAGATATTGAAGGAAGGTATCGAAATAAATTACCTTGTCCAGCCTGTAAAGATACTGGAAAAAAATGGCGAGGTCGTGGGCCTGGAATGCATTAAAATGGAGCTTGGAGAGCCTGATGAAAGTGGCAGGAGAAGGCCTCTTCCAATAAAAGGCCCATAAGCAAGATCAGTCTGAGAAATGCTTGTTTCACCTTGGTCATCATATAATTGTACAGGGGCATCATCCCAATCCTCTAATGTCCCGTCAGTTACATCGATGGCAACTGAAATTCTGCTCATCTCAACTGGACCAAATACAATGAATACCATGAATAGAAAGGACAGAACGATGGTCATTCCGCGGTTTTTTAGCACAGGCTTCTCCCCAATTTACGAATTTTTTCCGAAAGAAATTCAGAGTGTATATTGGTAAGTATCTTGGATGCCTTTTCATAAAACAGCTTCGTATTAAATTTTGTGTAGTCATTATCCAAAATGAAATTTGACCGATTTTTTTATTTTTTTTTACTCAGAATCGTTTCTGCCCGTATTTTTGCCCTAATCCAATACTTTTGATATTCTCTTTGGGCCATCTTTTTTTCACCCTCAGCACGTTCAATAAAGGGTTTTATCTCCTTTCTTAAACCTCTCAAATGCCGATCTCTTGCCTCATAGTTCAAAGGTTTTTCGCCTTGAAGTTTTTGGCCCCCTTCACTTCCACCCTCAGGAAAGTACCAGTCCTTGAACCAGGTGAAACCCAAGTTGAATAATTTAAAGCCAATGCGAGTTACGATGGGGGGAAATCTGTATGTTAAACCATAAGATGTCTCAATATCATTATCATATTGAACGTATATTTTACCTCCAGGGGGAAGGGCGTTTGAAAACAAACCCAATAATTTTTCCTCGATTGTGGAATCAAAATAATAAAATCCTTTTTCAAGCTTTAGGGAGGAATTTATACCGTAGAATTCCACCCATGGCTTGTGGTATGGTTTTATTCCGTAATAGACCCTGATGAAAAGAAGATTCTCTTCATAGATATCCTCTCTAAGATGAATGGGAAGAATAACCTCTTCTTTGAATCTTCCTGTCTTCGCAGCCTTTGCATAAACTGTAAATTTATCGATTTCGAACCCCTTAATAGTTTCATGAACTATCTTTTCAAGCATATTACTTCACCAAAATAATATCTAGAATAGGATTCTCTACCATTATGGCCAACATTTTGAATGATTATCTCCTACATATTTTTAAGAAAATTTATTATCTCCATTATATCAGGTAGCTCTTTGATCTCGTAGACCTTGAAGAACGCGATGTTTTGCTCCTCGTTTAGGATTATATTCGTTCTTCGAGAGATTCCCTTCTCCTCGTTGAAAATCCCGTACAGCTTTGCCACTTCACCGTGTGGCCAGAAATCTGAGAGCAGTGAAGTCTTTTCTACACCCAGGCTTTCAGCCCATGCCTTTTTACAGGGCACAGAATCCACGCTCAGCCCAAAGGCCACAGTATTGAGAGAATCGAAGACCTCCTTATTTTTCTCAAGGGACTGCATCTGTTTGGCACAGATCTCGGTCCAGGCTAGGGGATGAAAGGAGAGCAACACTTTTTTCCCTGCAAAATTGGACAATTTAATCTCCTTACCATTTTGATCTTTTAGCACAAAATCCTTTGCCTTATCACCGATCTTTAGTTCTTCCATTTTTTCACCTCAGTTTATATTTTCATATTACTCCTGCAAGGGAGAGCCCGAAAATTATGTTGAGCAACATCAATACTATGGCAATTCGACCGATCCAGCGATGTATGGAGCGTATCTTCGCCTTGCCTTCCTTTACTTTTAATGCAGCAAATCCGAGTATAGGGGTCAAAATAACGAATATAATGGCTATAACGCCAATATAGGCGTGTGGAACCCTGAAATGCTCCCCTGAGGATAAGGAGACCATAATAAAGCCCAAGAACAGGCCTGNNGTCTTAAGCCACCATTTCTTCTTTTTTTGGGTCTTTGCTATGCCCACACCGATGAGAATCAGAATAAAACCTATCGTCATCAGTGTTGCATGAACTACCCATAGAGAGGGGACTTCCCTCTCAGAATATTCTCCAGTTGCCATGTCCAGTGTACCGTAGCCTCGTCTCGTATGAGCGGAATCGAAATTATCGTTTTGTCCAAAAGCCCAGATTATATCCAATTCCCCTTTTGAGGGGATGTTTTTGTCGCGATCATCTCCTGTAGACAATAATCGCTTAAGTTCTATTATTGTGGTTCCACCGATTTCTTTACCGCCATAACACAAAATATCTCTTGTTCCCCCGATTTCTGTATCAGGAGGATGCGGACCATTAACACCTGTGGAGTAAGCGTCTATTACATTGATTTCACCTGAACCAGTTACCCATCCTATTATCATATCAGCGTCTTTCATCCTGTCAGAAGGCTCAAAACCAATGGCAACCCAGCCATCGGTCTTCACCTCCATGGCAAGGAATATTGTATCTTCAGCAATTCTCCAGTGAAATCCAAAGTCACCACCAGCGAACTTGGCTTTAAAATCGTATTCATCTGCATCAATAATACCGTCAAGAGTTGGGGGACATGTTTCGCCTGAATCACCTTTGTCCAATACAGTAAACTGGAGTCTTTCACTCGCATCATCATAGCCCACCTTACTTGCTTTGATATCGATTGTCTCGGTCAAATCTTTGGTCACATCAGGTGATGTATATGTAAAGCGGTATTGGCCCTCAGCTATCCTGAGGGGATCAGAAGCTGAGCCCAGTTTCACCTCAGTATCTAAAGTGACATCATCCAGGGGTTCTCCATTGTAATAGATAGAGATGGTAAAGTCCTGAGCGGTTTTTTCATCTATCGAATTTATAGATGGGTTTATTATCAGAACTATTTCGTTTAATGGTGGTGCCTCTGCAGTGATCTGCTCCGTGATGCTACCAGCGATACTACATATCGCAGTAACCTCAAGAACGTCTTCATCAACAGTTTCGACATCGTAGGTATAAGTAAAAGTGGAGGTAGTCGGCTGGCTTGTATAATCCTGGGTAAGATAAGGCTCATCGTTTTTATTTATCTCCACCCTTTCTACATAATGATCATTTGGGCTGGCGACATTATGGGTAATCGTTACACTCAATTGCTGGCTATTAAAATCGTATTCAAGCTCCATACTTGAGGGATTATGTGCGAGGGCAAGCCCAGGGATTAATAACAATACGAATAGAGACATCACTATAATG
>JABAOH010096439.1_pt1 | contig 10976 bp, 3 predicted proteins | sample 7062181 | NCBI WGS metagenome assembly JABAOH01 (sample SAMN14538630, study PRJNA623070) | marine sediment metagenome | biome: marine biome [ENVO:00000428]; feature: marine pelagic biome [ENVO:01000023]; material: deep marine sediment [ENVO:00002113]; isolation source: pool of 5 deep marine... | reverse complement strand
CATGCCGGCCGGGTCGGGAGCTGCCGTAGCAGCGACAGAATCGCTTTTGAGCCAGTCGCCGACCATCACCTCAAGGTCTGCCATATCAACCACGCAATTATTGCTGAAATCACCTGCAGGCTTGACAAAATCAGGGATGCATCTGGGCCGATACAGTCTAATATCGTCAAAGTACATTTTACCTGAACCTCCAGGCTGCGGATTACTCCTGTCGCCGAAGCCAATAGAGAGCTTGTCAACATTGGCCAGGTTCAAGCCCTGGTCTGCAAACTGTTGCAGCTCGATATTCCATTGCGTCCAGGTGCCTATCTGCGTCGGCACTGCATTGGGATCATCGGGGTCATCGTAGTACACCACCGCAGGCGTGCCGGTGCTATTGGCCAGAGCTACATACATCGGCTCAGCGTCGTTTCTGAGTATACCAATATCCTGGCTGGTCCATTGCTGGCCAACCGTGCCGATAATCTGGACGTTGGAGAATGTGGCCTCACACGTTATGTTAGTGTCATGAGACGTTAGTGCCAAACCTATATACATAGGTGTACTCATTGTAATCAGCTCACCGCCAAGCTGTGTCCATACAGTGCCGTCGGCGGAATAAGAAGCGGTAACGTTGCCGCCCATGTCGCGCTCTATTTTGACCCACTGCGGAGCGGTGATTCCGGCTTGTGTCGTACCGGTGCTGGTATCGCCTCTGGTTGTGCGACGCTGGAAGGCAACTCCCCTGGCGGGTGAGACGACCGTCATGGCGTGCACGGAATTCGGGTCAAGCGTATCACGAATCATCACGCCGGCCTTGGCCCAGTTGTGCGTGTTCCGCACACTCTCGACCTTCGCAATAATCGTGCCGGCGCCGGAGAGCTGCTTGTAGACGAAGCCGAACTCGTCGGACGTGCTCCAGATATCCGCGCCTCTGGCGGTCATCGTGTAGGTGCCACCCGGCTCTTCTGCGAAGCTGCTGATAGATTCCGAATAACCTCTAAACCACAGCGACAATGCTTTGACACCATGTTTGGTCCAATCACGCACCGAGCTCAAAGTCATGGTCGCCTCAGAATTCCCGACGCTGTTGTCGTAGAAATACGGCATCGCCTGACTGCCCCAGTGAACGGTACTGGTCTCGGCGTAATGCTCTCCCTGAGCAAAATCTGGGTCAGGATAACCTACAATGGAGCCGTTTGCTGGGTCGTCCCATCCGTCTATCCACGTACCGAATATCTCGTTGGGCGACCAGTCGTTGTAGTCCTCAAAATTGTCCACGAGAATAAAATTCGCTATCGTAAAGTCCCAGACTCGGCCTTTGTATATCGTGGTGTCGTCGGCCTCGACCTCATCGACCCGCCAGTAGTAAGTCTGGCTGAATTCGAGAGCTTCAGTGGGAGTGTAGCTGTTAGCATCCTGCTGGCCCCGATATATGCCTGTCGTATCGGATGCATCGGCATCGGCCACAGCGTCCCGGTCGGTGCCGAGGTACACATCGTGCTTTACCGCCGACTCGCCCGGCGTCCAGCTCATGGGCGTGGCCTCCTCAATGAACGGTACCGACTCATGAGAGGGGCCCGGGCCCCAAGCACGTCTGGGGTCGCCCAGCATAGCCTTGCCAACCTCTTCGGCCGTCAGCTCCTTGTCGTAGATACGAATGTCGTCAATCAGCCCCGTGAACCATCTGTCATTGGTCTGATTGTGTCGCTGACCGAATATGACGTCGAAGTTGGCGACCGGATGGACCGGATCAGGGTCAGTATTTGCCCTCGTGTTGAGCTGGCCATCTAAGTAAAAATTCACGCCGTCAGCGTACGTCGAATTCTCCCGTACCGTCAGCGCGACGTGGTGCCATTGGCCGGTGGTCAGGGCGGTATCATTCTGGGTATAACCACCGCCACACTCTATTCGTACTCTGTTGTTGCCACTGTTGAACCGGAATTCCATTCTATTGCCGCTGCCGGTGCTGCCCCAGCCCACAATTTCACTGTTGCCACCGGTGGGGCCTTCCTTCCTAACCCACGCAGTTATGCTAAAAGCGCCTGTGCCGGTAACGCCCTTGTAGCCGTCTATGGTCACGTAGTCATCGCCGTCTAACTCCAGAGCATCACCGTCATAGCCGGCCACATACTGCGGGTCGCCATGGAGCGTGCCATGATGGTCATAGCCGGAATAATCAACGACAACATTGCCAGTACCTTCATCGTCAAGCTTCCACCAGCCGACAAGATTAGATTCATAAATGGGTATACTTGGTTTTGTTCTGAAGCTCCAGAGGTCGCCTTTATGCGTGGAGACGCCGTCGAACTCATCTACCCGCCAGTAGTACTCCTTATTATTTTTAAGAGCCCCGGGATTGTAGGTTGTACCTACCGTGGGGCCTTTGTACGTATCACCGGTACCGGCATCCACATCGGCAGAATTATCGCCGACGTATACATGATGCAATTTTGCACCGAAACCCGCCTCCCAGCCAAGGGTTAAATCCAGGTCCACATATCTGGTACCATCAGCCGGGTCCGGGTCATAGACCTCTTGGCCTGGAAGCGTAAAACTCCAGACATCACCCTTGTGTGTCGTACCGTCGGCCTGCTTCTCATCGACCCGCCAGTAGTACGTCACCCCTGGAACAAGACTGTCCTGAGAATAAGGGTCCCTCGGAGAGCCAACAAGAAAATACGGTACGGTCAGGTTGCCCAAAAATGTATCTCCGGCGCCTGTAGCCACATCGTACAGATTGTCGCCAAAGTACAGATCGTGCGAAACTGTGGTTTCCCCCGCCGTCCAGCTAAGGCTCGCCCACCTATCCTTATGGAGGGCGCCGTCGGCCGGGCTGGGGCCCAGAGCATGTTCAGTCGTAAATTCTATATGCAGCAACGGGATCCGGTCCGCATTTGACCCTGCTCCATCCCGGGACTCGGCACATCGGATGCCTCTGGAGGGACTGGCTGGGTCGTCGCGAATCAGCAGCACCAGGGCATTGCCGGTGGCCCAACCGTCCTGGTTAACTATCTCCTGGATGATAGGGGCGATGTCCGAGGTCTGGTGTTTTGCATGTACCACAGTCCAATCTGCCGGAACCCACACCACCTGCGCTGCCGTTCTGGGCCTGCTGGAAACATCCGCACCTGAACGAAATGTAACGGCATCCGGACTAAGCTGGCCCTCGATAAGAAGATTAACGGGGTCTGTGCCGTTCTTTGTCTCATCGACGTCGAACCGCACCCACGCCTCCAAGATGGCCGAGCCCTTCGGAATATCGATATCCTCAAAGCGGAGACCTGTTATTTGCTCATCGGTGGGCGGTGTACCCTCGTCTTCATAGGGCATCTCCAGGTCGCTGTCATCGGCACTGCCTAAACCGCCGCCGACGTCCTGCTGCCTATCATCAGAACTATTGTTGATCTGGCGCTCTATCACAACAATGCCAAAGACCACATTTGTACCGGCCAGAACCAGTACCAAAATAAAGGAAGTTAAGAAAAGCAATTTCTTAGACATAATATTCCTCCATCAAAAAAAGTGACCATTCAGGCTATTAGGCTGTCAGGCCCCTAAGGGGTGGGCATCAGGTTATGAGGTTAGTTTTTCCTGATACCCTAATACCCTGTCTTCTGTTTATACCAAATTAGCTACCTCGGCGTCAAGGAGAATTTGTGCAAAACCGCCATTTCTCAAGACTAAGCAGCCGTTCAAAAATCGCCCACGGGCCAGCCAGAGGCGGGCATGGTCACAGCCGGCTTCGCCGGCCTGTAGTGGTACTTGACACTCTTGGGCTTGATTTCTCCAAGGCAATTTTGTAACTTAGTCAGTATACATCGTGAATCGTGGATCGAGCCGCGAGCGACGAGGGCCGAACAACAAGAAAGGAATTATGAGCGCCGAAATAATCACCATCCTGGATTTTGGCAGCCAGTACAGTCAGTTGATAGCACGCCGCGTTCGCGAACAGAACGTTTACTCCCGAATCTGCCGGGCAGATATAACAGCAGAGGCACTATCACAGTTAGGTGTCAGGGGATTGATATTGTCCGGGGGGCCGGCAAGTGTCAGAGACAGCGACGCGCCAAGATGTGATGAGAAAATCTTTGAGCTGGGCGTGCCGATTTTGGGTATCTGCTACGGAATGCAATTAGGCTGTCAGATTTTAGGTGCGAAAATCGTTGCCGCCCAAAGACGTGAGTATGGGCGAATAAATCTGTCTATTCTTGAGGAACCCCGCAAGGCGGGAATCCAAAAGGGTGATTTGTTTGCAAATATGCCGGATTCAACCACGGCCTGGGCCAGCCATGGTGACCAGATTGCCGATTTAGGCAACGGCTTCGTCATATTAGCAACAACCGATACCTGCCCATTTGCCGCGGTCAGACATAAAGAAAAAAAGTTTTTCGGCGTTCAGTTCCATCCTGAAGTCTCACATACACCCAAAGGATCGCTGATTTTGAAGAATTTCCTCTACGATATTTGCGGCTGCAGCGGCGACTGGAAGATGAGTGACTTCGTTAGCGAGACGACCGAAGCGGTTCGCCGTCAGGTAGGTAACGCTAAAGTGATATGCGGCCTGAGCGGTGGGGTCGATTCGTCGGTTGTAGCTTCGTTGGTTCACAAGGCTATAGGCGACAACCTCGTCTGTATTTTCGTTGACAACGGCCTGCTGCGAAAGAACGAACGCGAAAATGTCGTCTCAACCTTCCGGAACCATTTCCATATGGATTTGAGAGTTGTTGATTGGTCCAGACATTTTTTGGCAGGGCTGGCTGGTATAGCCGACCCCCAGCAAAAACGCAAGATAATCGGCTCTGAGTTTATCAAGGCTTTTAAGTCCGAGGCCTTGAAGATTCCCAATGCGAAATTTCTTGCCCAGGGGACGCTTTATCCTGACGTTATCGAGTCGGGTTCTACAGACGGCAATCCAGCGGCAAACATAAAGCTGCATCACAACGTGGGAGCACTGCCGGCGGAGCTGGGCTTTGAGCTGATTGAGCCCCTGCGGGATTTGTTTAAGGACGAGGTGCGGGTTGTCGGCGAGTATCTGGGACTGCCCGAGGATATTGTCTGGCGGCATCCTTTCCCCGGGCCGGGACTTGCGGTGAGGATAATCGGAGAGGTTACACCCGAAAGACTGGAAATTCTGCGAGCTGCTGATGAAATTTTGATAGATGAGATAAAGTCGGCAGGGCTGTATCGAAAGGTATCGCAGGCCTTGGCAGTGCTCCTGCCCATCTCAACGGTCGGTGTGATGGGCGATGAACGAAGCTATGAGAACGTTGTCGCTATTCGCGCAGTTGAGACTTTTGATTTTATGACCGCTGATTTTTCACGAATACCCCATGAAGTGCTTGGCATGATATCCAACAGGATTATAAATGAAGTCAGGGGTGTTAATCGGGTCGTTTATGATATATCGAGCAAGCCGCCAGCGACAATTGAATGGGAATAGTATCTCGATTCTCGATGCTCGTCGAGTATCGAGTATCCGGCATCGAGGAAGTTACTTGATGCCGGAATGATAACTTTGCAGTGACCTTACAGCGGCCGCGCCGTTTCGACGGGCGGCGATGCCCTTTGCGGCAGCGGCAGCAGCGGCGGTTGTTGTAATATAAGGGACTTTGTACCTAACTGCAGCCTTGCGGATGTAGGAATCATCGTATTTACCTATCTTGCCTGCGGGGGTATTGATGATAAGTTGAATCTCGCCGTTCTTTATGGCGTCTACTATATTGGGTCTGCCCTCGTGCATCTTGAGGATATGCTCGGTTTCGAGGCCATTATCTACGAGGAAGCGATGGGTTCCTTCAGTTGTTTTGATTTTGAAGCCGAGGTCCTGGAACTCTTTCGCAACTTTGAGCGCGGCTTGTTTATCCCTGTCGGTTACGGTTATCAGAACAGCACCTTCAGTGGGCAGATGCTGGTTTGCGGCCTGCTGAGATTTGAAGAAAGCGAGCGGGAAAGAATCGGCCAAGCCCAGCACTTCACCGGTGGAGCGCATCTCCGGCCCAAGAACTGGATCGACCTCGGGGAACATATTGAATGGAAAGACAGCCTCCTTTACACCAAAGTGAGGAATCAAACGATGTTTTATACCGAGGTCTGAAAGTTTTTTGCCGAGCATAAGCTGGACGGCGAGGCGGGCCATCGAGATACCGCATACCTTGGAGACAAGCGGAACGGTGCGGGAGGCGCGGGGATTGGCTTCAAGAATATAGACGGCATCATTTGCTATAGCGTATTGAATGTTCATAAGGCCTACGACGTTCAACTCTATTGCAATTTTTCTGGTATATTCGCAAATAGTGTCAATATGTTTTTGGGGTATGCTCACCGGCGGAAGGACACAGGCCGAGTCACCAGAGTGTATGCCGGCCAACTCAATGTGTTCCATAACCGCCGGGACAAAGGCATCGGTGCCATCGGCAATAGCATCGGCCTCAGCTTCTATGGCGTTTTCGAGGAACTTGTCAATAAGAATGGGCCTTTGGGGCGAGACCTCCACAGCCGCAGCGACATAGTGTTTGAGCATATCTTCGTCGTGGACTACTTCCATAGCACGTCCACCGAGAACATAGGACGGTCTTACCATTAAGGGATAGCCGATTCGCTCGGCAATAGCAAGGGCTTCTTCGGGGCTGCTGGCCATGCCGGATTCGGGCTGAGGGATGCCGAGCTTTCTCATCTTTGCGCGGAAACGGTCACGGTCCTCAGCCAAATCTATTGTTTCAGGTGATGTCCCGATTATGCGAACGCCGGCCTGGGCCAGTTCGTTGGCGATATTAAGCGGCGTCTGGCCTCCGAACTGCACTATCACACCTTCAGGCTTTTCCTTCTCATAGATGCTCAGTACATCCTCAACAGTGAGCGGCTCGAAGTAGAGCTTGTCGGAGGTGTCGTAATCTGTTGAGACTGTCTCAGGGTTGCAGTTGACCATAATCGACTCGTATCCTTCGTCCCGCAGGGTAAAGGCGGCGTGAACGCAGCAGTAGTCAAACTCGATTCCCTGGCCGATGCGGTTGGGGCCCCCACCTAAAACCATTATCTTGCGTTTTTTGCTGACCTGAACCTTGTCCGGGGCGTTATAGGTGGAAAAATAATATGCGGCGTTCTCGACACCACTTACGGGAACGGGCTCCCATCCTTCAGCCATGCCTAACGAAGTGCGGCGCTGGCGGATTTGGGGTTCCGGGATGCCAAGTATTTTAGAGAGGTATCGGTCAGCAAAACCGTCTTTTTTCGCCTGGATTAGTAGCTTGTCAGGCGGCGTTTTGCCTTTGTATTTTAGAATCTTCTTCTCCAACTCGACAAGCTCAGCCATCTGTTTGATAAAGTATCGCTTGATGCGGGTCTTCTCGTAAAGCGCCTCCACGTCGGCGCCTTTGCGGAGAGCCTCGTACATAATGAACTGTCGCTCACTTGAGGGCACGCTTAAAAGGTTCAGCAACTCCTCGAGAGAGAGCTTGTTAAAATTCTTTGCGAAGCCGAGACCGTATCGGCCGGTCTCAAGAGAGCGAATGGACTTTTGAAAGGCCTCTTTGTAATTTTTGCCGATGCTCATCACCTCGCCGACAGCCCGCATTTGTGTGCCGAGCTTGTCCTCGACGCCTTTGAATTTTTCAAAAGCCCACTTGGAGAATTTAACCACAACATAATCGCCAGAGGGAGTGTATTTTTCGAGCGTGCCGTCCCGCCAGTATGGTATCTCGTCGAGTGTAAGCCCCCCGGCGAGCAATGAAGAAACAAAGGCTATTGGAAAACCGGTAGCTTTTGAAGCAAGTGCTGATGAGCGCGATGTTCTTGGGTTGATTTCGATTACGACCACCCGGCCGGTATCGGGGTCGTGAGCAAACTGGATGTTAGTGCCGCCTATAACCTCGATGGCATCGACAATGTCGTACGAGTATTTTTGAAGGCGTTTCTGCAATTCCGGGTCAATAGTGAGCATTGGAGCGGTGCAGTATGAATCTCCGGTGTGGACACCCATCGGGTCCACATTCTCAATGAAGCAGACGGTTATCTTCTGGCCCTTTGCGTCGCGGACTACTTCGAGCTCTAATTCCTCCCATCCGAGGACAGATTCTTCGACCAGGATTTGGTGGACGAGGCTTATGGAAAGGCCGCGACTGGCGACGGTGCGCAGTTCTTCGACATTAAACACTGCACCACCACCGGTACCGCCCATCGTATAGGCGGGACGGATGACGACTGGGTAGCCAAGCTCATCAGCAATCTTTTCTGCCTCTTCTACGCTAAAGGCCAACTTGCTTTTTGGCATCTCAATACCCAGGCGGTTCATTGTTTCTTTGAAGACACCCCGGTCCTCACCCCGCTCAATAGCATCCACCTGAACGCCAATTACTTTGACGCCGTATTTTTCAAGCACGCCAGCGCGAGCAAGTTCGGAGGCCAGATTAAGTCCGCTCTGACCGCCAAGATTGGGCAACAGGGCATCTGGCCGCTCATTTTCAACGATTTTTTTCATACTCTGCAGATTGAGCGGCTCGATGTAGGTTATGTCGGCCATACCGGGGTCGGTCATGATCGTTGCCGGGTTGGAATTGACCAGCACTATCTCGTAGCCCAGCTTGCGAAGAGCCTTGCAGGCTTGGGTACCCGAGTAGTCGAACTCGCAGGCCTGGCCAATGATGATAGGGCCGGAGCCGATTATCATAACCTTTTTTATATCCTTTCGTTTTGGCATACAAACTTCTCCTATGCGGCATCTCCGATTTATAAAGGTGAGCCTGTCTGTTTTGGAGCTGCATTAGACAACATAAAGTTAGAACTGTCAAATAAGAAAGCTTTATAACCCAAGTAAGCAGAAATGATTTGCCGGTGTTTCCCGATGCCGGCCCGCCGCCCTGCTTTTTGGGAACCGCGGGGGCAGGCAGCGCCGGCCTTGAACAAATCCGCTCTCGTGCTTCGTAGCAAGCTACTTCGCAGAGTAGCATTGGCAGGTCTTAGCTACGACAACGGAGAAGTTTAAAAGCATCTTCCCCGCCGTTTATCAGATGAATCAACGGCTGAGGTCTGTCAACACCTTCAATGAACTTCGGCCGAGCCGCCCACGGCGTAACGCTCAATACACCCGTCAAATCCATCCAGTGCTGCAGCCGGGCTGGCGGCAAATCCCAGGTCATATGGAAGTGGTTGGCGGGCGGATATTGCTTATACTCGACCATACTGGCGTATTTCGGCACGACAAACGTATGCGGCCATGTGGGAGTTGTCAGATTACACATGCCTACAGCAAGTTTTTTCGGCACTTCAGTCGTATGGGCCTGGTCCCAGACCATACTGAACAATCCGTTGGCACTGCTGTAAGTGCATCGAGCCGCGATGCCTTCGATTCCACCCGGCGTCATAAACGTAACTGAATTTCCGCCGCCGGGGAAGTAGGATTCATCCGCCAGAGGCATTCCAACGCCATCCATAATTCTTTTTATAGATGCTCCGGGCTCCGCCGCCCAATCAAATGAGGCACTGCCGGAATTGTCTCCATCTACTAAACCTTTGCAGCAGTAGTCTGCTTTTTTATCCAGCGATTTGATACCGATTTTCTTGGCCAGTTCTTCGATTTCCCATGCTTCCCAGACTTTTCTAAAGTCCATAAACAGGGGTGGATTTCCGCCGCTCAAATACGTCATAAACAGCATTGTCAAAAGTCCCTGCACGTCAGCCTCGGTGGCATATGGCAGTGGAGCCTTACGGCCGTTATGGTCGAATGTGCTGTTAAAGAAAGACTCAGCCACATCGGCAACCGGCAGCGGAATGCCGCGCGGGTCGCTGCCCCACTCCAATTGGCTCATAAAACCACCGCCGACCGCATTTAAATCCGCCATCAGGTCACGAATGATTAAGTACATGGCCAAACTCACATTAAATCGCTCGCTGTCCGCTTCGTTACGCAGCTCCAGCCGTTTGCCGACGTACCTGTTAATCCAGCGCCGTAAGGCCTTGAGCTCGTTTTCGTTATAAGCCTTTTTGTTCAGCATATCAGCCAGGAGCTTCATGTCCAGGCGTGTGATTTCAAGGCCGAAGGTATTCCTCGTAGGGATTACATGGGCCAGAGCTGTCTCCATTCCCATCGAGTCGTGGCCCAAAATCACAACTCTTCTGCCCCGCAAGGCGACGGTGGTTTCTGCAGCGTAGCACCAGTCAATGAGATTTTTGGCCGTCTCTTCGGTCATCTTCGGGTCTATTCCGGCATCCGGCCAGGTGCCGACGTTTAAGGCGACCAGCCGCCCGTACTGGCTGATTGCTCCGTTGAGCGCGTGGGCGTAGACCACGCCGGGCTTGGGACCACTATTGCCGCAGGTAATGTTTATGGGCGTGTTTGGTGGAAATTGCTGCAGTAACGAGATAGTAGTAAGCTGCGGGAACGCCCAGGTATCCGGTACACATACCAAGATATCCACGCCGGCCTTGCGGAACTGCTGGGCAACGATGTCGGCCTGTGCTTCGCCATCTATTAACACGGTAGAATAGACCACGGGAACAGGTGTCTTATCCGGTAGAACAACAGAACCACTGATAACGTCAGCGGCCATCTTCGCAATGTTCTGGCAGCGAGTTCGACTGGCCTGGTCGATACGCGGGTCACTGGTGGCAAAAACACCGATAACAGGAGCTTTTGGCGTCGCCTTCCTTATATTTGGCAGACGTTTTGCTTCAACTTTTCTTGCCATTTCAGATACTCCTTCCAAGGCCGGAAGCCCGAGATTTCGACTTTCAATTTTCAAATGTGGACGTATCTTCCAACACTCTTCTTACAAAGTCCAGAAACTGAGCTGCGTATGCACCGTTAGCGACTTTGTGGTCCACCGAGAGAGTCATATTCATTAACTTTCGCACCACGATATCGCCGTCGTTCGGCCCGCTGCCCCGACTTGCGTCGGGAGACGCAGGGGCAGGCACGCAGGTGTCGGTTATCTGCCCGATGCCTAATATGCTGCACTGGCCGGGCACAACAATCGGGATGAAGTTGTCTATTCCTAAGGCGC
>JABAOH010001060.1_pt3 | contig 10979 bp, 12 predicted proteins | sample 7062181 | NCBI WGS metagenome assembly JABAOH01 (sample SAMN14538630, study PRJNA623070) | marine sediment metagenome | biome: marine biome [ENVO:00000428]; feature: marine pelagic biome [ENVO:01000023]; material: deep marine sediment [ENVO:00002113]; isolation source: pool of 5 deep marine... | reverse complement strand
GACGCTGACGCTATCGGTCGTTTGACTTTCCAACCACGTGTAGGTACCGCTCCATTCGGAAATTTTGCTGGTAAACCAGCCGACTCCGGCCCGAAAGCCGGGCTCACGATCCGGGTCAATCGTCGCGTAAGGTCCCACGGGAAGCGATGGAGGCGGGGGCGGGAGGATGGGGCCGTTGACCGGCACCGCGTAGGTCGTCATCGCCGCGTCGCCGGCCCGAAGGTAAAGGAATTCGCCAAAGACCCGCCAGCGAGGTCCCAAATCGACCAGGACCGGCTGCAGCGGGGGACAGCCCGTGGGGGGACACGTGGTCGTGGGGGCCAGGGGGTCGACGCCGGGCAGAGTGATTGTGGGAGGAACCGCGGTGGCGCCGGGTAGGGTCACGGCCGGAGCGGGGGCCGCTGCCCCGGCGCCCGGCGCATAGGGATCAAAGCCGGGTGCCACTGTGCTGGTCGTCCCCCCCTCCAACGTTTGCGGCAGATAAGGCATCGTCTGCGAAGGGTAAGGGGGCAGCTGGGCGTAGCGGTAGCGAAACTGAGCGGCGGCCTGGCCCGCCACCAGCATCGTGCCCACCAGAACAATTGTGGTCGTAAGCTGAGCTCTCATGGTTATCTCACTCTCGGCCGCGGCGACCAGCCGGATCGACAGACGTGGACACGTCGCCCCGCAAAAAATCTTCCGCTCGACGCCCGCTACCCTGCATGCACCACCAAATCCCGCTCCCAGTACGGTCGCTCTGCTGCCGCGTCGCCGCGCTGGATCCGCTCGATTCCCATCCAAGTCGAACGGTTTGAGTTGAGAAGAGGGACGGTATATAGCCAAAGGTCAGCCGGCCGGCAAGGTCAGTGTGAGAGGTTAGGGGCTAGGGGTGAGGGAAAGAAAAATGGGGCAGGCAGCAGCAGGTGGTCCAGACACCTCTGGAAGGACAATCGCCCGCTGGTGCGTTGCCCCCCCCTTACTCTTGCCCCTCACCCCTAGCCCCTAGTTCCTAGCCCCTAGCCCCTAACCCCTAGCCCCTAACCCCTAACCCCTCGTCACGTGCTATCATGGCTGAGTGCCGTAATGATACATGACGAAGGGCAGCCTGACGTGTTTGTGGACGAAGTGGAAATTCGGGTCGAGGGGGGCCGGGGGGGCGACGGCTGCCTCAGCTTCCGCCGCGAGAAGTACGTCCCTAAGGGCGGGCCGGATGGGGGCGATGGGGGCGATGGTGGCAGCATTATCATCCGCGCGGTCCAGGGGGTCGACAACCTGGCGGCGGTTGCCGGCCGCAAGCACTGGAAGGCAAAAGGGGGTGGCCACGGGCAGGGGGGCAACCGTCGCGGACGCAATGCGGACCAGGTCTGTATCGATGTCCCGCCCGGCACCATCGTTCGCGACGCAGCAGGGGGCTACGTGCTGAGGGACCTGATCGAAAACGGCGACTCGGTCATCGCCGCTCACGGTGGCCGCGGCGGCAAGGGGAATCTGCGTTTCAAGAGCGCCACCAACCAGGCACCGCGTCAGTTCACGCGGGGCGGCGATCCCGAAATGCGGACTCTGGTCCTGGNNCGCGGCGGCAAGGGGAACGCCCACTTCAAGAGCGCCACCAACCAGGCCCCCCGGCAGTTTACCCGGGGGGGCGCAGCGGAAATGCGGACCCTGGTCCTGGAACTGAAGGTCATCGCCGACGTGGGCCTGATCGGCCTGCCCAACGCCGGCAAGAGCACCCTGTTGGCTCGCCTCTCCCGCGCTCGTCCCCAAATCGCCGACTACCCCTTCACCACCCGTTCGCCCAACCTGGGCCGCGTCCACGTCAGCCTGGACCGCACCTACATCATGGCGGATATCCCCGGCCTGATCGAAGGCGCTCACGAGGGTGTCGGTCTGGGCCACGAGTTCCTGCGTCACGTGGAACGGACCCGTGTCCTGGTCCACCTGGTCGAACCGCAACCGCTGGACGGGTCGGACCCCTTGGACAATTACCGGGTGATCCACGATGAACTTGCTCAGTACAGCGCCGACCTGATCGGTCGGCCGCAGATCGTGGCGGTCAGCAAGGCGGAATTGCCGGCGGCGAAGGAAATCCAGCGCCGCCTGGCCGATCGTCTGGGCGACCCGGTGCTGGCCATCTCGGCCGTCACCGGTCAGGGCCTGGACCAGCTGCAACGGGCCATTCTTTCCATCTTGGATCAAATCCCGGCGGGCACATGAGCCAGACCACACCTTTGCCACTGATCGCCGTCGATATCGGCAACAGTCGGATCAAGCTGGGCGAATTCCCGACCCGCACGGCCGACGGCGGCTTGCCCCAGCCGACGCGAACACTGCAGCTGTCGACGCCGACCTGGGAACCGGTCGAGATTGCCTTGTGGCTCGCTCCCCAAAAACCGAAAGACTTTCAGTGGTTGTGCGGCAGCGTGAATCAGGTGGCGGCGGACAAAATGAGGGCATGGTTGGCCGACGAGGCGGGAAGTGGCGACGTGCGATTTTTGGAAAATGATCAACTGCCCGTTGCCGTGAACGTGGAAAACCGAAATGCCGTAGGGATCGATCGGCTGCTGGCCGCAGTGGCGGCGAATCGCTTGCGCCCCCCGGACTGCCCGGCGGTCGTGATTGACGTGGGGACGGCGATCACTGTCGATGTGGTCTCGCGCGAGGGAGTATTCTGCGGGGGTGCCATTTTGCCGGGCGTCGAAATGTCGGCCAAGGCTTTGCACGAGTACACCGACCGGCTGCCGCAGTCGAAGATGTCCGAACTGGGCGAGCCTCCGCCGGCGCTGGGTACTTCCACCGACGAGGCGATCACCAGCGGGTTGTATTGGGGAGCCGTTGGGGCCATTCGGGCCTTGATCCAGCAGTTGAACCAGGACATGCCCGTTCCGCCTTTGGCCATCCTGACCGGCGGCACGGCCCGCCGCGTGGCCGACCTGCTGGAAGTACCGGCCCGTTACGAAGAACACCTGATCCTGTCCGGCATCGCCCTTACGGCGGCAAAATTGGCATGAACAGCGCCAGAAAAAAATGTTCCATGACCAGGCACCCATGTCCAAGGAAAGGGCGTTTCGTTGCCCGCAACACCCGCCGCAGCAACCCGGACAGCAACCCGGCTGTTCGGGGTCAGCCGACAAAGCTGAACTATGGGCTGTCGTCGCTCTGGACGTCAACAGCCGGGTGCGCTAACCGCGGAAATGCCTGTGGCCATGGCCGTCGCTAACGAAACCTGTGTCTACCCGCTGACCCCGCCCGGTCGCGCCGCGCTGGCGTCCCTGGCGGTCTGCGGGCCGGGGGCCGTGGCCTTGGTGGATTCGCTCTTCCGACCGGCTGGCCAGCGACGGTTGTCGGATGTCACCGCGAATCGGATTCTGTTCGGCCACTGGATGCACGGCGATGGTGAGGAAGTCGTCGTCACGGTTCGTGATCCGCGGCAAGTGGAAATCCATGGCCACGGAGGGACCGCGGCCTCGCGTGCCATCCTGGGCAGCCTCACTGCGGCTGGCGCGAAGGCCGGTTCCTGGCAAGATTGGGTCGCCCAACAAGAGCCCCGCCCCATCCCTCGTGACGCTCAACTGGCACTGGTCCACGCACGGACCGAACGCACGGCAGGCATCCTGTTGGATCAATGGCAGGGAGCGCTGGAGGGCGAAATTCAGCAAATTATCCGTTCGCTGCAATGCGACCAGCTCGATGCCGCTCGGCAGCAAATCGATCGACTGCTGAATCGCAGTCGGACCGGCAGGCACTTGACCAGGCCGTTTCGCGTGGTACTGGCCGGTCAGCCTAACGTCGGCAAGAGCAGTTTGATCAACGCGATCTTGGGATACCCGCGAGCGATCGTCAACGCGCAACCGGGCACGACCCGCGACGTGGTGACCGGCACGACCGCCATCGATGGCTGGCCAGTGGTGCTGTCCGATACGGCTGGGCTGCGGGAACACGCCGACGAATTGGAGACGGCGGGCATGACCTTGGCCGTGGGCGAGTTGGCGGCGGCCGACCTGGTGGTCCTGGTATTCGATCATGGCTTGCCCTGGACCGCGGCCAATGACAACTTGTGCGGCGGGTGGCCCGGTGCGCTGGTCGTCCACAACAAATGCGACCTGCCGGGAGGAGCGGGAGAGCGGCCCGCGGGTCTGCGGACCAGTGCGACCTGCCGCAGGGGGTTGGCGGAACTGCTGAACGAGATCTCGCTGCGGCTGGTTCCCGCCGTGCCGCCACGGGGTGCCGGCGTGCCGTTTACCGAGGCACAAACGGCGGGCCTGCGAACCGCCCAGCAGGCGCTGCTGGCCGGTGACCAGCGCGGGGCGGGGGACGCGCTGGGCCGATTGGTCTACGGCGGCCAGCGTGATGTTCCCCCTGGTAAGGCGTAATTTTTTCGCCACCAGATCCAGCCAGCCGCTCCTGCGTGCCGGCCAGCGACTCGTTTGGCGGGGAATTTCCAGCGAGGAATTTGGGACCGGCCGAATGATCAGCGGATCTGCCAAAAATGACGAACCAACGAGTGGGGGCCGGTCAGGCTGACCAGCGTGGCCGGCACACAGCCCATGGCTTGTGAGAAATCCGCGCATCCTCCCCATACCGTCCCACGGGTGACCGGGTCTGGTCGCCAAGGGCGAAGCGGCGCCAGGCAACAGCCTCACGCGGCAGCCCCAGGCGGTTGATCGCAACCCCCGTAAGATGTGAGCATTCGTGATTTTGGTGGTTGTGAAACATCCGGCAAAATCCGAGAAAAGCGAGCGAGGGGGTCGGGAGTCTTTTTCGCTACCGCGACAGAGTCGATCCCCGCGCAACGCAGAGATCGCGAAAAAGACTCCCGACCCCACAAAGGTCAGGTTGACCGGTCTGGTCGCCAGCCGCGAAGCGGCAAGAGGCGTCCCCCCCAGGACCGGGATGCCGGCGGGGGGCTCAGTTCTGGAGAGGCTCAGCTGTGCTGGGCTCGAGCGGCACGGGGGGGCTTTCGCAAAATTCGAAATCCAGGATCGACTCGATTAGTGCCTCTGCGTCGTTTTGCTGCCCCAGTCCGTAAAGGCTATTGAGCACATTCAGAAAATGTCCCAGCGTCTGCAACTGCTTCTTGCGCTGTTCCAGCGACTGCGTCTTGAGGCGATTTTGCGACACTTGAAAACTGGCGCCGTCCCAGAGCCGCACGGAGGCGGATCCATCTTTCGCCGGCGATAATTCATGACAAACGAGGTACATGCCGCTGTGTGCCAGGAACTGCGCGGACTTTCTGCGCCTAATCGTTCCAGGATTTTGGGAAAACCGCCAGTCGGGCCAGCCAATCCCCACCCTGTATTTTCCCCCTTTTGAGGGGGCGATGCATCGGATGTATCCCTGTACCGGGACGTCGTGGTAAACCAGGTCGACCAACTGATCGATTTGCAGTTGCGAGGCGTCGGCCAGCTGAATGCCGAGACCGCCGATCGATTCGTCGGTAATGGTTCCCGTCCAAGTCTGCTCGTTCGCAGTCAGGTTGATCTTGGTGGGACTGGACGGATAGCGGCACCACTGCCGGCGTTCCTCCACTTGAGGCGTAAGTGCCTTTTCGAATTGTGCCCAGTGTTTACCCATTTTCGACAACCTTAACCCTTTAACCCTTTTGTCCTCATCCGAAGATCCGTGGCGGCGAGATCAGCGAAAAATCTGCTCACTTTCCCTGTCGCAGTTCAGTCTATCCAGTGGATGGCAAACTCGTAGTTCAGAATAGCTTCGCAACTTTTTTCCATGGTGCCTTGATCGCCCAGCCGGTAGAGCGCCGCCAGGAGGGTGATGTCCTCTCCCAGTGCCTGCAGCTCGTCGTTTCGCTGTGCCACCGTCTTTTCCACAATCCGCCAGGCATCGACTTCAAAATACGAATTGTCCCACAAGACGATGATGGCGGTGCCGTCCTCGGTTTGTTCCAGCAGATCGCACACCAGCCAGACGCCCCTGTGGCAGATGAATTGTGCCGTGTCTTTGCGGGGTGGGGGGGCGGCGGGTCCCAGATTGAGCCCGGTGTCCAGCCAGCCAATGCCAACGTGGTACAGGCCGTCGTCGTCCTCGGAAACACTCTTGATCTCGGCCATGATGGTCAGACCCCGAAAACAAAGGCTGACTTGCTGGCCCGGCTTCAGCTTTCGGATATTGTCAACCTTGATGCCCAACCCACCAATCGACTCGTCAACGATTACGGCTCGACGCTTGCTCTGCTGGACATTCAACACGACGTCCTCGGCCGGCATGGCATAGCGTGCCCATTTGCGCCGGTTGCGGGTCGAATCGTCTTGCGGGCCGTCAACGAGGTGAATATCGGTAGTGAAAACAAGTTTTTCCATGATGGGGATGCCGCTTGTCTGTTGTGGGATTGGTCTCTAAAAGGATAGATTCTGGATTGAGCGGTCAGCGGTTGGTCTGTGGGATCAGAGGGTCCTGCGCGGCGCCTGGGATGCGGATTATGTCGGCGGTGCTGTTTGCAACGGCCCACCAGGGGAGAGGATCGATTGGCGGTGAGCGGAGCGGAAGATTTTCTGCGAGCCCGTGGCTTGTGGCGGCGTAAACCGCGGGGGGAGGGGTGGCTGTTGAGCGACGTGCGGCTGACGGTCCGCGGCGGTCAGCGGCTGGCTATCGTGGGCCCCTCCGGGTCCGGCAAGACCCTCTTGCTGCGCGCCCTGGCTCGCCTCGATCCCCTCGATCGTGGCGAGATCCTCTGGCGGGGGGAGGCGGTTGTGGGGAACCGGGTTCCGGATTTTCGTCGGCATGTGATCTATTTGCACCAGCGCCCCGTGCTGGGGGAGGGGACGGTCGAAGACAGCTTGCAGGCACCCTACCGGTTGAACGTTCATCGTGCGAGCCGCTTTGATCGCCAGCGGCTTGTCGAGTGGTTGCGTTTGCTGGGGCGGGACGCGCAGCTGCTGACGCGCCGGCAGCGAGAACTATCCGGTGGTGAAGCCCAGATCATCGCTCTGCTGCGGGCCATTCAGCTGCAGCCCCAAGTCCTCCTGCTGGACGAACCTACCGCCGCCCTGGATGCCGATGCGACTCTTGCTGTCGAACGGTTGATCGATGTGTGGATGCGACAGGACGATACGGCGCGGGCGACGGTCTGGGTCAGCCATGACCAACAGCAGGCCGCGCGGGTCTCGACCAAAATGCTGGCTCTTCAGCAAGGGCGGCTGCAGGGAGGTGGATCGTGTTAAACCCGACATACATCGAACTCGATGCCAGCCGCGTCGCCCTGGCGGCCCTGCTGATTTTGGTTAACGGAGCGATTTCCTTAGCCTTGCGGCTGGGCATGGCGCGAACGTTGCTGGTCGCCAGCGCCCGTACGGTGGTCCAGTTGGTGTTGGTCGGGATGGTCTTGCAATGGGTCTTTGGCGATCGGCCCTGGTTTGTTGTACTGGGGCTGTTGATGCTCATGACCTTTATTGCCGGTGTGACGGCCGTCCAGCGGAACCAGCGGCGGTACCCGGGCATCTGGACCGACACCATGATATCGGTGTGGGTCAGTTCGTGGTTGATCACCTCCTTCGCACTGCTGGTCGTTATCCGTGACATGCAGCCCTGGTATCAGCCGCGGTATGCGATCCCTTTGTTGGGGATGGTGCTGGGGAACACGCTGAATGGGATTTCGCTGGGGATGAACGCCCTGACCGAAGCGCTGGTCACACGTCGCGACGAAGTCGAATCGCTGCTGGCCTTGGGCGCCAGCCGCTGGGAAGCCGCGGCCGCGGCCGTGCGTCACGCCGTGCGGACCGGAATGGTCCCGATTGTCAACGCGATGATGGTGGTCGGCGTGGTCAGTCTGCCCGGGATGATGACCGGTCAAATCCTGGCCCAGGCAGAACCCTTACAAGCCGTAAAATACCAGATCGTGATCATGTTTCTGGTGGCCTCGGCCACCGGTCTGGGCACCGTCGGCGTCATCCTGCTGGGCTACCGACGCCTGTTCAATGCCGACCACCAGTTTCTCTACGACCAGATCAGCGAATAAACCCGGACCGACCCCTCCCAGCCCGGATGGCGGACCAGCCGTCTGCTGTGCCACGGCCAGGTCCTTGCCCGGCCGCGTCAGGCGTCGCCATGGGAGGCCCAGGGCAGGACCCATACGCTGGCCCTCCCATGGAAGCGTCTTCCCTGCCAGCCAAAGACTTGCCGTTGCTGGCGACGAAGTTTGTGAGAAATCCGGGCGGGACCCAGCGGGCAGGGCGGGCGGGACCAGGGGACCTGCCCGCCGGCCTTGGTTACGGGTCGCTTCCTTCTTTGGCCTTTCGCGTCAGCTGGCGGTCTGTTTTTCGCTTGCGGATGCTGGCCAGCAAAATCGTGCCGATGGCCAGTAAGAGTTCATCGATCAGCAGAAAGGGGTCAGGCAGTACGAGGTTGACCGCCAGCAGGACCAGCATGATCATGAACAGGTAGGGATAGCGAAGCTGCTCAAGATATCGCAAAAGGGGACCGGGAAGCATCGTCGGTACGTTCGGGGTTTAAAAAGCAGCGGCGAACAATGATCGTCCTCAACAATTTTTGCAAAGCGGGGAATCATATTGTAGCCACCCATGTATTTGGTGTCGTGTGTGTTAAGATGGCACGGGTCTCGCAGACGACTTCCCGCGGTTGGCAGGCCGGGCAGCCTGACCGGTCAAAACGGGACAGGCGGGCGGGAGGGGCAGCATGGGCCCTTTTGCTTGTCCGCATGCCAGTCGGAAAGGGTGGCCGAACTGCAAAATCGAATCGACCGCTGTGCCGGTAACCAGGAAAATATGGCGGGCGGCCGGGCCGGTCGCGGGAAGCAGCAAGCCTGAGATCCAACACGATGGATAACAAGCCGCACCAAATTGGGATCATCATTGTCGACCATGGTTCGCGGCGGGCGCAGAGCAATGCGATGTTGCTGGAAGTGGTGGCCATGTTTCGCCGGGAGACGGACTACAAGATTGTCGAGCCGGCGCACATGGAGCTGGCGGAACCGTCGATTGAGACCGCTTTTGACCGCTGTGTCCAACAAGGCGCCAGCCTGGTAGTGGTCCACCCCTACTTCCTGTTGCCCGGGCGTCATTGGGATCAGGACATTCCCCGGCTGGCGGCGGCGGCGGCCGAGCGGCAGGAGGGGGTCTCTTTTCTGGTCACGGCCCCGTTGGGACTGCATCCCCGCATGGCAGACGTGATCCAGCAGCGGATCGAAGATTGCCTGGCACACGCCTCCGGCGAGGGTCCCGCGTGCCCGCTGTGTGCCGATACCGACAAGTGCCAGGTGGAGACCCGTTAAAAGGACGGTCGAAGGGCTACCACCCCGCCTCCAGACGTCGAGATGCAACGGGTGTTTTAAGCTTGGGCCAAAGGTTCTTCCGCAGAATCTGTGGGTGGATTGCTGTTTTCCAAGGGTGGCCACAGCGACAGTCCGTCCGCCTGGTAAAGAAGAGTGAGCAGCGGGGAGGATGGGGATAAGCGGGTCCTTGAAGGGCATTCGGTTAAGAGTATTCGGTTAAGAGTGGGGTTTAAGAGTACATTTCATCGCAGTTTTAACCGCCACCCTTAACCGGATACCCTTAACCGACCTGTTTAACCGCTCTCCACGGGCCAAACAATATCGATGGCCAAAAAATTTCGCTCCTTGCTGGCAGCCATCGCGCTCAATTCCTCTCCTCAAAGGACCATTTCCTTTTCTATGTCAGTCGCTTGTTACCCACAGATTCCTCTGAAGACCCGGTTTGAGAAAAGTGGACCGCCAAGCTAGCCAGACTCTTGAGGCGTGTTTGACTGTCAGCAGCCGGGGTGTTGAAGGATCGGCCGCAGAGCGACCCGCGATTGCCGAACACCTGGTATGCCCGCAGGTTGCGAGCCTCCTTTTCCCTGCTGCCGCCCCTTTCCTGCTCCCACGCTCAGCGGGTGGCGACTTGATCGGCCAGTCGTTCGAGCAGGGCGGCGGCCGCCTCCTTTTGGCGTTTGCGCCGACTTTTTTTGGCCAACAGAATACGGTGCACTTCCCGCAGAATGATCTGGTCGTTCACCCGTGCCGCCACGGCCACGTACACCATGCCGTCCAGTTCCGATGGCGCATCGGGGCCGAGGTGACCGGTGACGGCAGCGGAAATCGTTGCCTCAGGGGTTTTGGCCAGCACGCCCACCGCCATCTGCTCGGCGACCGGCTGGCTAACGGCCGAGTGCTGTTGCAGGTCGCTGGCGGAAACGTCCAGCCAGGCAGCTTTGGTTGCCTCGCGGTAGGTCACGGCCGAACCGCAGTGCCATCGCGAGATTCCTGGCACACGGGCCAGGGTGGCGGATGCCAGGCCGGCGGTACAGCTTTCCGCCAGGACCACGCGGACCTGGTGCTGGTCCAGAAGGTGTGCCAATCGTTTTGCTTGTCGTACCAGTCCCATCATCGCTGCTCACCCAAACGGCAATTGTACCCTGTGGGGATTCCGTGGATAATCGGACGACATTTCGCACCCGCGTTTCTGCAGGATGGCAGATCATGAAGAGTTACACAGAGCACCTGACCTTCCATATTCCCGCGAGAATGGATTTTATCAACATCACGCCGCAGGTTGAAGAGATTTTGAAGAAGAGCGGTGTGCGGGAGGGGCTGGTTTTGTGCAATGCCATGCACATCACGGCCAGCGTGTTTATCAACGACGACGAGCCGGGTCTGCATCACGACTATAAGAAATGGCTGGAAGAGCTGGCACCGTTTGATCCATCGCCCGAGCGTTATCATCACAACCGCACGGGCGAAGACAACGCCGATGCCCATCACAAACGGCAGATTATGGGTCGCGAAGTGGTTGTGGCGGTCACCGACGGCCAGCTGGACTTCGGTCCCTGGGAGCAGATTTTTTACGGCGAGTTTGATGGCGGCCGTCCCAAACGGGTGCTGGTCAAAGTCATCGGTGCTTAGCCCCCATCCCGTTCCAAAGTGAGCAAATCATCCTGAGCGGTCCCGGCGCGCCGGGACGGTTTTGCCGGGAGGATGGGGCGGAGGGGACTTGGGGCGGCCAGATGCGGCCAGCTCAGCAGCGGGTACGGTC
>JABAOH010032252.1_pt5 | contig 10981 bp, 12 predicted proteins | sample 7062181 | NCBI WGS metagenome assembly JABAOH01 (sample SAMN14538630, study PRJNA623070) | marine sediment metagenome | biome: marine biome [ENVO:00000428]; feature: marine pelagic biome [ENVO:01000023]; material: deep marine sediment [ENVO:00002113]; isolation source: pool of 5 deep marine... | reverse complement strand
CTGTTTGTGGTTCTCTGCAGGAGAAGTTCACCCGATTTTGATCAGTTTGTCATCTTGAACGATCAAAATTGTAAACATCTTTTCTCTCGGGACAAAGGATATGTTTTTCAGGTCATGGCAGAGAGTCTTTGGGGATGGCCTCGCTCCCTTCAGATTTTTCACGCCATTCCCTCTTCGCTCTTCTCGGCGGCTGCGGAACTCGCTGCGCTCAAACATCCTCGCCGCCCGACTCCCGTCGGGTGCCCTCAAAGAGCGATTCGGGAAGGCTAAATCTTCAAAGGTCGCTTCGCCCATCCCCAAAGACTTCTCCATTCACGGAAGAAAAGATGCTTTGACAAAATTTCATGCAAAGGAGGTTTCTGGTGATCTTAAATGCTAAAACGTCCCCCTTCCAGGTCCTAGCTTTGGCCATAAAGTCCGAAATTGAAGCTGTCCTCGTCTATTCCAAACTCCATGATAAGGTCAAGAATGAGCTCTTGAAGAAAAAATTAAAATTCTTGGTCTATGAGGAAAAGAAACACAGGAGAATATTGGAGAGGCTGTATTCGCAGAGATTTCCCCAGAGGAAACTTGAGTTACCCGAGAAATCATTCCTTCCTCCTGTCAAACTTACCATAGATTCTAAAACATCCATTTTAGATATATTCAAGGCAGCACTCAAAGCAGAGAAGATGTCAGAAGAATTCTATAAAGAGGCTGGAAGCAAAGTTGAGGGTAAGGAGTCTTTAAGGATTTTAAAATACTTGTCCCGAGTGGAGAGAAGCCATTATTTTATGATAAAATCAGAGATAGATTTGCTCGAAAGATATCCGGATTATTATGACGCAGAGGATTTTCATCTCGGACAGGATCTCTTTCATATCGGACCTTGAAATAAAGAAACTCAAGATAAAAAACACAGCGGATGGAGGCCTCTTCAGCAAAGAAAAATAAGTGTGAAAGATTGATAGGATCTTTGAATGAACCTAGATTGATAGCTCCCAATGGGTATCAGACAATAAATTAGGAGCGGATGACAAAATTAAGGGTTTGATTTTAGAGAGAGAAAAGAAATCGAGCCCTTGATCTCTGAAGTTGTCGAGATCGGATCTCAGTTTCAAAATGTCTTTTTAAAGGGGTAGGAAGATGAGACATTCATGGCGCATCGGAAGAATTTTTGGAATAGATATTTATGTAGATTCAAGCTGGTTTTTAATTTTTATTTTATTTACGTGGATTTTGGCGGCCAACTATTTTCCTCAAAAGTATACTGATTGGTCACGAGGCCTTCATTGGCTCATCNNCTTTATTGGCTCATCGGGATTATTACCAGCTTGCTCATTTTTGCTTCGGTTTTGATCCATGAGTTAGCCCATTCGGTGGTAGCCTTGAAACAGGGTGAAAGAGTCAAAAATATCACTCTTTTCATTTTAGGAGGTGTGGCTCAGATATCAGAGGAGCCCAAAAAGCCTTCTCGTGAATTGATCATGGCTCTGGTAGGGCCTCTAACCAGCTTATCTTTAGGAGTAGTCTTTTTTATTCTGTCAGTTTTTCTGAGAGGCACAAGCGAGCCTCTCACCGCAGTGGTTTCTTATTTAGCCCTGATCAATATCGTTTTAGCTTTTTTCAATCTTCTTCCTGGTTTTCCTATGGATGGCGGAAGAGTCTTGAGAGCCATCATCTGGCAAATCACTGCCAACCTGAGAAAAGCCACAAGTATAGCTTCAAAGACCGGCCAGGGATTTGCTTTCTTTCTGATCTTCCTGGGGATACTCCAGGTCTTAAGAGGGAATTTATCGGGTCTTTGGCTGGTTTTTATTGGCTGGTTTCTTCACAGTGCCGCCGTCAGAGGATATCAACAAGTCATGGTAGAGACGATGTTAAAAGGAGTGAGGGCAGAAGAATTGATGACCAAAGATTTTGAAACCGTAAAAGGGGACCTTACTATTCAAGAATTGGTAGATGATCACATTCTCAAGAAAAAGGAAAGAGTCTTTTTAGTTCTGGACAAGGAGCACCTCAGAGGTATTGTTTGTTTAGAAGATGTGAAAGCCACTCCCAGAGATAAATGGGCGACGCAAAGAGTTGAGGACATCATGACGCCTCGAGAGAAGCTTCTGTTTGTTTCTCCCGATGCCGATGGAAACAAGGTTCTAAACTCCATAACCTCCAAGGATATCCATCAGGTTCCGGTGATGGAGGGAGAAAAAATAGCCGGGATAATCTGTCGAAGCGACATCCTTCGCTTTATCCAGCTCCGCTCTGAGCTTGGGGTTTAAAGGATCAAGAGAAATGAAAGAATTGCCGACAAACATCCAAAAAAGAGATGGATCTCTGGTTGATTTTGATGCCCGAAAAATCAATAGGGCAATTTTTCGGGCAGCTTTAGAAGTGCTCAATGATGAAGAACAAGCCAGCAAGATCGCAGAGAAGGCAGGAAATAATGTCCTTGAGAAGGTGATTTCTCTCTTTAAAGATAAGATCCCTTCTGTCGAAGATATCCAGGACCTGGTTGAACAGGCCTTGATGGAAGGTGGATATCCTTCAGTGGCTCGGAGCTTTATTCTTCACCGGGAGGAGCATAAAGATATAAGGCAAGTCAAAGTCATTTTCGGGGTAAAAGATGACCTCAAGCTTCCTTTAAACACACTCCTTGTTTTGAAAAGACGCTATCTATTGAAGGATGATGAAAGAAGGGTCATCGAAACTCCTAAAGAGCTCTTCCGGCGAGTGGCCAAAGCCGTTAGCGAAGGTGAATCCAATTTTAAATCCTCAAAAACCAAAGAAGAAGTGGAAGAAGCCTTTTTCAAGATGATGAGTCGACTGGAATTTTTGCCCAACTCGCCAACTTTAATGAATGCAGGAACTTCTCTAGGTCAACTTTCAGCCTGTTTTGTTCTTCCTGTCGATGATTCCATCGAGGGAATTTTTGAATCCTTGCACAATATGGCCATCATCCACCAGACAGGAGGTGGAACAGGCTTTGATTTTTCTAGGCTAAGGCCCAAAGGAGACCTGGTCTCCACGACCAAAGGGGAAGCTTCTGGCCCTGTCTCTTTCATGAGCATTTATAATCATGCCACAGGAATTATTGTTCAAGGGGGAAGAAGGCGGGGAGCCAACATGGGCATACTGCGTTGCGATCACCCGGATATCGTCGAATTTATCGAAGCTAAACTAGAAGAGAATGCTTTTTCCAACTTCAACCTCTCTGTGGCTGTCACAGATCGATTCATGGAAGCTATAAAAAAGAAGGAGAGCTTCGACCTTATCAACCCTCGAACTCGGCAAAAAGTCAAATCTGTTAGAGCCACAGCTCTTTTTGATTTGATTGTCTATTCGGCTTGGAAATCAGGAGATCCTGGGCTTGTCTTTTTGGATGAGATTAACCGCCACAATCCTACGCCCCAAGTCGGGAGGATAGCAGCGACCAACCCCTGTGGCGAGATTCCTCTTCTTCCCTACGAAAGTTGCAATCTTGCCTCTATAAATCTTTCCAAATTCGTTGAAAATGATTCATTGGATTGGCAGAAATTGAAACAGAGAATCTGGTGGGGCGTACGTTTCCTGGATGATGTGATAGAAGTCAATAAATACCCTCTTCCTCAGATTAAGGATATGACATTTGCTAATAGGAAAATCGGCTTGGGTGTCATGGGCTTTGCTGATTTGCTCATCAAACTCGGTATACCCTATGATAGCCAGGAAGCGATCAAAATGGCTCTTCGGCTGATGAAATTTTTCTATGAAGAATCGGCCAAAGCCTCTCATTCTCTGGCCCAAGAAAGGGGAGTCTTTCCCAACTATAAAAAATCAATTTATCCAGGCAAGAATTTAAGCTTGCGAAATGCGACCATGATCACAGTGGCTCCCACAGGAACCATCAGCATCGTGGCCGGCTGCTCCAGCGGCATCGAACCTCTTTTTGCTCTGAGCTATGTCCGGAATGTTTTATCCGGTACGAGACTTTTTGAGACGCATCCTCTCTTCGAGAAGGAGCTCCGCCAAAGAGGGCTTTATTCAAGAGAGCTGATGGCCGAGATAGGAAAATCGGGCTCGATCCAGTCCTTCAAAGAGGTTCCAGCGGAGTTGAAAAAGATATTCATCACTTCCTTTGATGTTTCTCCTGAACAGCATCTGAAAATCCAGGCTGCTTTTCAAAAATACACAGATAATTCTGTCTCCAAAACTATCAACCTCCCCTCCGATGCCACAGTGGAAGACGTCAGGACTATTTACCTTATGGCCCATGATCTCAAATGCAAAGGCATAACCATCTATCGATACGGGACAAAAAGAGACCAGGTCCTCTCTTTTGATTCCCGAGCAGACGAAGAGAGACGGGAAGATATCAGGTTCATCAGCGCTGAAGCTGAATATTCTGGAGGGTGTCTTTCTGGGCTGTGTCCATTTTGAGAGGAGGGAATGGATTGAAGAGAGCGAAAGAAAGAATAGTAGAATTGATCCAGATCCTGCGTAATCATTATTCCCGTAGTCGAACAGCCCTCCGATTCGAAACACCTCTTCAAATCTTGGTGGCTACGATTTTGTCAGCTCAATGTACGGATGAAAAGGTCAATCAGATCACCCCCGCTCTTTTTAAAAAGTATAAGGATGCCAGAGATTTTGCCCGCGCAGACAATAAGATCTTAGAAGAAGAAATCAGGCCCACAGGGTTTTTTAGGAATAAAACACGAAGCATCATAAACGCCAGCCAAAAGATTGTCGACGATTTCGATGGGATTGTTCCAGACAATATGGATGATTTGATCACCTTGCCGGGCGTGGCCCGCAAGACAGCCAACATCGTCCTCTCTAGCGCTTTCCAGAAGGCCGAAGGGATCGCCGTCGACACCCATGTTAAACGGCTGGCTCAGAGATTGGGATTGAGCAAAGAAAAGGATCCCGATAAGATTGAGAGAGATCTGATGCATATTGTTCCCAAAAAAGACTGGCTTGATTTCAATTATATGCTTGTCAACCACGGCCGGAAAATCTGCCAGGCGCGCAAACCTAACTGTCCCTCTTGCTTCATCAGCCACCTTTGTCCGTCAGCCAAGGTGCTTTATCCTGATATCGCTGCCCATCGTCAAAAGAATGAGAGGAAGGCATGAGTCATTTTTGTCATCATATCGGCCTCTTTGCAGATGATCCACAAAGATTGATAAGCTTTTACACAGAGAAGATAGGTTTCCTGAGAGGCGAGACAAAAGCCCTCTCCCAAGATCTGATGGAGAAAATTTTTGGAGTGCCTTCCCCAGCCACGTTGACCAAGCTTAAACTTGATCAGGTGATTCTCGAGATCATTTCTGTTGAAAACAAGAGATTAAAAGAGAGCCCCTGTGGGATATCCGGATACAATCATTGGGGCTTTGGCGTCGAGGATAAAGATGCCTTAAGTCAGAGACTCAAGGAAAAAGGAATTCCTTTATTAGAGTACCAAAGGGAAGGACGCACGATTCTCTTTATAAAAGATCCTGAGGAAAACCTTATCGAGATCTATCAAGCTTAAGGGAAATTTGAAATGATCAAGGAAGCCATGCTCTATAGGTCCCTTGCCGGAAAGAAAGTCACTTGTGATCTCTGTCATCATCGCTGTGATATCGTTGATTCTAAGTTTGGGATCTGTGGTGTGAGACAAAACAGGGAAGGCAAGCTCTATACGCATGTTTATGGAGAAGTCATAGCCGCTCATGTCGATCCTATCGAGAAAAAACCCCTTTATCATTTTTTGCCTGGAACCACGTCCTTCTCTATAGCCACGATCGGATGTAATTTTCGCTGTCCATTTTGTCAAAACTGGCAGATTTCGCAGGCCACGAAGAGAGAGAAAAAGGGTAGGCAAGGCTACGATTTTAATCCTGAAGATGTTGTCTATGAGGCGAAATCTCGTGGTTGCAAGAGCATCTCCTACACTTACACAGAACCGACTATCTTTTTCGAATACGCTTACGAGACGGCTAAACTGGCTCATGAAGAAGGGATAGGTAATATTTTCGTCACCAACGGCTATATGACACCTGAAGCTTTAGAAACCATAAATCCCTATCTTGATGCTTGCAATGTTGACCTCAAGTCTTTCAAAGAGGAATTTTATAAGGAGATTTGCCGTGCTCATCTGGAGCCTGTGCTTGATTCTATTCGGCTGATGAGGAAGTTAAAAATATGGGTGGAAATCACCACTCTTGTCGTCCCCGGTCAAAATGATGGAGAAGAGGAATTGACCGAGATCGCCCGTTTTATTCATGATTTAGATCCTGATATTCCCTGGCATATCAGTCGATTCCATCCTGACTACCAGTATACCGAGGCAAGACCGACTCCTCTGGATACTTTGCACAAAGCGTACAACATCGGCAAGGAGCAGGATCTTCGCTATATTTACATAGGAAATGTTTTGGGTGAGTCAGAGGATACTCTATGTCCTCATTGTCAGAGAGTTCTCATCAAGAGACAGGGCTATTTCATCGGCCAAAATAAGGTCAAAGATACCGGTTGCCCCTTCTGTGGCGGGCATATTGCTGGAGTTTTTCAATATGGGGACGTTCCCTAAGGGGACACCCTATCTCTTGCTGATATTTAAAATATCTATTGATTAAGAAAGGGTGTCCCCTTTGGGGAATGTCCCCTTTTATATTGAAAGACTTTCTTGTAAAAGCTAAACTGATAGTTGGAGCTGTCGATGGATCAGATGAAAAATGTGGCTTTGTTTACAGACCTCTATGAGTTGACCATGGCTGCTTCCTATTTTGAGCAGCAGATGTTCGAGGGAGCCACGTTCAGCCTATTTGTGCGGGGTTATCCACCTTCTCGACGTTATTTCGTGTCGGCAGGGCTTGCAGAAGTATTAAGCTATCTTGAAGACTTAAAATTCAACGATGATGATATCCAGTATTTAGATAAGACAGGGCTTTTCAAAACTGATTTTTTGTCTTATCTGAGGAAGTTTCGGTTCAGTGGGGATGTCCATGCTCTTACCGAAGGGCGCATCTTTTTTGCCAACGAGCCTATCTTAGAGGTCACAGCCCCTCTCATCGAGGCTCAAATTGTTGAAACNNCCACGCGGCCTGGCCCAGAAAGCTTGTCGATTTCTCTCTGCGCCGGACTCAGGGGAAAGATGCAGGAATGAAGGTGGCTCGGGCGAGCTTTATCGGCGGCTTTATCGGAACAAGCAACGTTCTAGCCGGAAAGGTCTATGATATTCCCATTTTTGGCACCATGGCCCATTCCTACATCACTAGCTTCGAAAGAGAAATTGATGCATTTAGAGCCTTTGCGCAGGCTTTTCCTGAGAATACAGTTTTGCTCGTCGATACTTATGACACAATTCAAGGTGCGATCAAAGCGGCAGAAGTAGGAAAAGAAATGGCCAAGAAAGGACAAAGGCTTAAAGCGGTAAGATTGGATAGCGGAGATATGGCCAAGTTAAGCCAAAAAGTGAGGAAAATCTTAAAAGATTCTGGTCTTCATGACGCCACGATTTTCGCCAGCGGCGGATTTGATGAATACAAGATCCAGAAGGTCTTTGATCAAGGTGCCGATATCGATTCCTTCGGTGTGGGGACCAAGATGGGAGTCTCGGCCGATGCTCCTTACTTGGATATGGCTTACAAGCTGGTCAAGTTTGATGGTCGTCCAGTGTTGAAGCTCAGTCCAGGAAAAATGACATTACCTTCAGAAAAACAGATTTTTCGTTTCTTCAATCCAGATGGGAAAATGGAGAGAGATATTATTGGTTTGCGGGATGATCAATTTCGAAAAGGAGCTCCCTTACTCGAAAAAGTGATGGATAACGGAAAAATCATTTCTCAATCGCTCACTTTGCCTCAAATTCAAGGTCGCTTCCTTGAGGAATTCTCTAACCTGGATGACAAATATAAAGCCATCAAGGGTAAAGATGAAATTTTTCCTGTGGACCTCTCACCGAGATTGAAGAGTCTACAGGAGGAAGTTATCCAGAAAGTCAAAAAAGAAGAATTGAAAGAGAGCTAAGTTGGAAAAATACAGATTTCTTCAACATACAGGGGATGCGAAATTTCAGGCCTTTGGCTCCACTCTTGAGCAGGCTTTTTCCCATGCGGCTTTGGCCACAGCATCCCTTATGTGGGATTGGAAGAACATTGAAGAGAAGGTCAAACATCATATTAAAATTGAAGCCAAAGATCTCGAGCAGTTGCTTGTCAATTTCTTGGAAGAGGTCCTATATCTTTTGGATTCAAAAATGTTTCTTTTAGGTTCTGCAGCAGTGATACGGATTGGCAAAAGGGATGACCGCTTTTTTTTAGAAGGTATGTTTAAGGGAGATAAATATTCTGAGAAATACAAGATTTATGGAAACGTCAAGGCCATAACCTACAATGAGATGGAGATTTCAGAAAATGATCATTTCACCATCCAGGTTGTGGTCGATGTGTGAGGTGCGAGATGGAAATAAAAAGAATCAATGATTATACGTGGGAGATTCCCAAGCATGGAGAGATGAGGGTATCGACCATTATTTATATCTCTTCAAAACTCTTGGAAAGCGTCAAACGTGACCTAACACTCCGGCAGGCCAAGAACGTGGCTTGTCTAAAAGGAATCCAGAGGACTGCCTATGTGATGCCTGATGCTCACCAGGGTTATGGTTTTCCTATTGGTGGTGTTGCTGCCTTTGATATGGATGAAGGGATCATATCGCCTGGAGGAGTAGGCTATGATATAAACTGTGGAGTGAGGCTTCTGAGGACAGATTATAGTGAGAGAGATATTCATGATCGGAGGAAACAGCTGCTGTCTGAGATTTTCCAGGAGGTTCCAGCCGGAGTGGGAAAAGGGGGGATCACTCGCCTTCCACGTCATGTTCTCGAAGAAGTCTGTGTTAAGGGAGCCGAATGGGCGGTAGAGAATGGCTACGGGACAAAACAAGATTTGCAGCGGACCGAAGAGAACGGAAGGATGAAAGAGGCTGATCCCAGTTTCCTTTCGCGGAGGGCAATCGAGAGAGGAATCCCACAGCTGGGGACATTGGGAGCAGGAAATCATTTCTTGGAAATACAAAAGGTTTCTGAGATTTATGATGAGGATGTGGCCAGAGTTTTTGGGATTCATGCCAAAGATCAGATTCTAGTCATGATTCACTGTGGCAGCCGTGGATTGGGCCATCAAGTGGCCTCTGACTATATCCGATCGATGGAAAATAGATTTGGAACCAAAGGCCTTCCGGATAGAGAGTTGATTAATGCTCCGATTCGGTCTCCCTTAGGCCAGCAGTATTACAAATCCATGAGTTCGGCCGTGAATTTTGCATTTACCAACAGGCAGATGATTGCCCATTGGGTTCGCAATGTCTTTGCTAAAGTTATGGGGAGCTCAGCAGGGATGGATCAAGTGTACGATGTCTGTCATAACGTAGCCAAGTTCGAAAAACACTTGATAAATGGAGAAAAAAAACAGGTCTGTGTCCACAGAAAAGGGGCCACCAGAAGCTTTGGCCCTGGACGAGAGGAGATTCCAGAGGTCTACCGCTCTGTTGGTCAGCCTGTGATCATACCCGGGAGCATGGGAACCGCCTCTTATATTCTGGTAGGGACGACAGAGGCAGAAAAGATAAGCTTTGGCTCAACAGCTCATGGGGCTGGAAGAGTGATGTCTCGACACGAGGCTTTGCGTCGTTTCAGAGGAGAAAAGATAAAGCAAGAACTGGAGAGCAAAGGCATCGAACTTAAATCAACAAGCTGGAAAGGCGTGGCCGAGGAGGCCTCCCAGGCCTACAAAAATGTGGATGAAGTCGTGAGAGTTTCAGATGCTGTGGGAATCGGAAAGCTGGTTGCTCGAGTCGTTCCCGTCGGAGTGATGAAGGGCTGATTGGAAAAGACTCAGCGTGGATAGTCTAGAATTCAAATCCAAGCATAGCACCTAGCCAATAAGCATATCGGCCAAAAAAATTATCGAAATCCGTCACGGTGAAAAGGACGAGCCTTATATAATTTCCTCTTAAACCCAGATTACCTTTAAAGAGTAACTTCGAAGATCCTTCTTTGACGTAAAACCATTTCGTAACTCCTGCGCCAAAAAAGAGACTGCTGAATTTAAGATTCAATAAACCTGCTGGAGCCAGAGTCGCCTCGTCAAGTTCTGTATTAGGGATGATGGCATAAAATTCTGGGCTGATCATCAGAAGTTCGCCAAAATGGTAGTCCAGATTAAAACCCGCTGTCCAAAGGAAGGGATCAAACTTAAAATCTTCATTAGTCAACACACCGCTATTCAGAGAAAATATAAGACCTTCATCCCATGCCCTCAAGTTTTGACTCGAGATGAGAAAAAGCAGAAGAAGGCCAGTCGCTAAAATAATGATTTTTTTCAAATTTCCCTCCAAAATAAAACTAAATAAAAAAAAGTCTTTTCTCATACTTCTTTTTGATAGACTCAGAGTCATTATGTTGTAATGAGTTAGGAGTTTCTCCTTTTATAGAGATGATGAATAGGCATTATCTTCTTATTTGTATCTTCTATATCACAGCAAAAAAATATAATCAATGAGAGCAAGGCAAACCATCTTCTTTGATGAAAGGAGGCTAAAAAGAAGACTCACATCACATCATCATAGAAGGAAATTCGTTTTCTCTGTCGCTTAAAAACTTTATAGTTTTCACCCGCTGATATGCTGGAATAAAGCTATCACACTGAAAAAAGTTTGTTCACAAGATGGAAAAGGAAGAAAAGGAGAAGAAAACGGCTCTCTCCTCTACTTATCCCATGATTTAACAATATGTTTTAGTTCGGTTTTTAGCTTCTCATCTAGGGGCCTTGGATTGTAGTTTTCCAGTATGTATCGTACTTTCTCGTTGGCTCTGGTTCCCAGATCTTTCTTCCCTCCCTTCTCCCACTTCTCATAGGGTGTTCTCGAAATCAGTTCTGGATACCAGTTTTCCCTGAAATGCTTAAGGGTATGTTCGCTAGTGAGAAATTCGCCTCCAGGCCCAACTCTGTCGATTAGATCGAGGGCCATGGTTTCCTC
>JABAOH010164230.1_pt7 | contig 10983 bp, 8 predicted proteins | sample 7062181 | NCBI WGS metagenome assembly JABAOH01 (sample SAMN14538630, study PRJNA623070) | marine sediment metagenome | biome: marine biome [ENVO:00000428]; feature: marine pelagic biome [ENVO:01000023]; material: deep marine sediment [ENVO:00002113]; isolation source: pool of 5 deep marine... | reverse complement strand
CCACCCGTACACCGTCGGCAGGATCGGCGCGGGCTCCGGGCGAATGTCGATGGCATCCCGTACGCGCCGCGCGGCGCGCTCCCAGGCGGGCTCGGTCGCGGCATGCACGGTCGCCAGCGGGATTCCCAGTTCCACTGCGTCACCGACGCTGCATAGCCCGGTGAGGCCCACACGCGGGTCGATGGTGTCTTCGATGTGGCAGCGTCCGCCACCCAGCCGTGCCACGCATTGCCCGAGGGCCAGGGTATCCATGGCAGCCACGAAACCCTCGGACTCGCATAGCACCTCCCGCACCACCGGCGCGGGCCCCAGATGCGCTTCCGGTCGTTCCAGTAGGTCGGGCGGCCCACCCTGGGCGACCACCATGCGTGCGAACCGCTCCGCCGCGGCGCCGCTCGCCAGGCAGGCTTCGAGCCGGCGCCTGGCCTCCAGAGTCGTGTTCGCCAACCCGCCCAGGCGCAGCAACTCGCTGGCCAGTGCCAGGGTAACGTTGAACAGGCGCGGGTGCTGACGCGCACCGTTCAGGAAATCGACAACCTCGCGAATCTCGAGCGCGTTGCCCGCACTCCAGGCCAGCGGCTGGTTCATGTCGGTGATGATGGCGGTGCAGGCGAGCCCGGATTGCGCCGCCACCCCTGAGATCTCGGCCGCGAGTTCGTGGGCGCGCTCCAGGCTGGACATGAAAGCCCCGTTGCCGCACTTGATGTCCAGCACCAGGCCGTCCAGTCCTTCGGCGAGTTTTTTCGACAGGATCGACGCCACGATCAGCGGTATGGCATCCACCGTCGAGGTGATGTCGCGCACCGCGTACATGCGCCCGTCGGCGGGTGCCAGTTCCGGAGTCTGGCCGATGATGGCGACCCCATGCTCGCGCACCTGGGCCTGGAATTCCTCGATGCCCGGGCCCACCCGGAGGCCGGGGATGCTCTCCAGCTTGTCCAGCGTACCGCCCGTGTGGCCGAGCCCGCGCCCGGAGATCATCGGCACATGGCCCCCGCAGGCGGCGATCATGGGGGCCAGGATCAGGCTGACCATGTCGCCAACGCCACCCGTGGAGTGCTTGTCGAGCACCGGTCCGTCGATCGCGGGCCATTGCAGCACCTGGCCCGAGTCGCGCATGGCCAGGGTCAGGGTGGCCTGTTCGGCCACGCTCATGCCGCGCAGGTGCACCGCCATGGTGAACGCACCCAGCTGGGCATCGGGCACCGAACCATCGGTCACCCCCACGATGAACTGCTCGATTTCGCCCGCAGGGAGCTCAAGGCCGTCGCATTTGCGCTGCACGGTGTGGGCCGTATTCGTCATCGGCACATGATAGCAGTGTCGCCGGGTTTGGCGAGACCTGCGTGTTCAGCCGCTATTCAGTCACCCGCGCGTAAGCTGATCCTGCCACCCAACGCAAACCAGGAGGTCTGACATGAAGACGCAACGCACGGCAGTCGTGATCGCCATCGCGGCAGGTACGCTGCTGCTCGGACTGGCGCAGCCGGCCTGGTCGGGGCACAAGGAACGCGGTGGCGCCGGTCATCGCGGAGCGACCCACCACCATTCCTACGCGCCCCACCACCGCTCGTATCGCCACGCCCGGAAACACTGGCGCCGCTCGCACCACTACCGCTCGCATGGCCACTACCGCCACCACGGCCGCTGGCACTACGGCGGGCATTACTACGGCGGGCATCATTACGGTGGGCACCGTTACCCCTACCCTGGCGGGTACGGATACCACGGCGCCTACCATTACTCCGGCCACCACGACGATGCGTTCAAGTTGGCGGCCGGCGCCGCGCTGCTTGGAACCATCGTGCACGCCGCGCATGCGAGCGCTCCCGTAGCGGCCGGCTATGACCCCGGGTGGGCTGCCACGCGGGTGCTGGAGCCGGTCGTGGGATACCGTCGGGACAGCACGGGTGATTGCTTTGCGATCAGCACCGATGAGGCCGGCAACGAGCTGTGGACGCTGGTCGACCCCGCGCATTGCCGGTGAACCGCGCCTGCGGCGTGCCCCCCGAAGGCGCTGCCGGTGAGCTACAATAAAGCGCCTCACCGCTGTTTCGAGACGTATGCGCGCAATCGTACTGGCCGCCGGGCGCGGGGAGCGCCTGGCGGCGTCCAACCCGGACGGCCATCCCAAATGCCTGTTGCAAATCGGCGGCCGCACGCTGCTGGCCCGGCAACTCGGCACCCTGAACCAGCTGGGCATCAACCGGGTGGACCTGGTGGTCGGCTACGAGGCCGACCGGCTGATTGAACATGTCGGCAGCCTCACCGAGCGCCCGCCGGTCTCGTTCCTCTACAACCCGCGCTTCCTGGCCGGCAGCGTACTGAGCCTGCTGGCGGCCGCCGACATCCTCCAGGGCGGCGAACCCACCTTGCTGATGGATGCCGATGTCTTGTTTCATCCCGACATCCTGCGCCGGCTGCTGCAATCCGCCCATGCCAATTGCCTGCTGCTCGACCGCGAGTTTATTCCCGGCGACGAACCGGTCAAAATAGCGGTTGCCAACGGCATCATGATCGAATTTCGCAAACAATTGCCGCCCGGCCTGGTGTTCGACCAGCTTGGCGAATCGGTGGGTTTCTTCCGCTTCGATGCGTCCACCTCGGCCGCCGTGGCTGCGGCGTGCGCCCGCTACGAGGCGGAAGGCCTGGCGGACGCTCCACATGAAGAGGCGCTGCGGGACGTGCTGTTGAGCATGCCCGGGCGGTTCGGGTTCGAGGACATCACCGGCCTGCCGTGGGTGGAAGTGGACTTTGCCGAAGACGTGGAGCGCGCGGAGCGGGAGGTCTTACCGGCGATACGGGATGACGTTCCCGGATACTGAGGCAGCAGGCCCGAGCATGAAAAAGACCACCCAGTTGCGCAACCTGATCCGGTCTCCCCAGACCGAGTTCATCCTCGAGGCGCACAACGGCCTGTCGGCGCGCATCGTCGAGGAAGCGGGGTTCAAGGGCATCTGGGCCTCGGGACTGGCCCTGTCGGCCCAGCACGGCGTGCGCGACAACAACGAGCTGTCCTGGACGCAGGTGGTCGATCAGCTGGAATTCATGGCCGATGCCACCCGCATCCCGATCCTGCTCGATGGCGATACCGGGTACGGCGACTTCAACAACCTGCGGCGCCTGGTGCGCAAGCTTGAGCAACATGGCATCGCCGGCGTGTGCATCGAGGACAAGCTGTTCCCCAAATCCAACAGTTTCATCGGCGGTGAGCGCCAACCGCTGGAGGAGATACCGGTATTCTGCGGCAAACTCAAGGCTGGCAAGGATTCCCAGCAGGACGAGGATTTCTGCATCGTCGCGCGGGTGGAGGCCTTTATCGCGGGTTGGGGACTGGACGAAGCGCTGAAGCGGGCGGAGGCCTATCATGCCGCCGGCGCCGACGCGATCCTGATCCACAGCAAATCCAGCCAGCCAGACGAAGTGCTCCGGTTTGCCGCGGAATGGGCCGGGCGCTGCCCCCTCGTCATCGTGCCGACCAAATATTACGCGACCCCCACCGAGGTGTTCCGGGAAGCCGGCATCAGCCTGGTGATCTGGGCCAACCACATGCTAAGGGCCAGTGTGCGTGCCATGCAGAAGACCGCCCTGCGCATCCATGAATCGCAATCGCTGGTGGAAAGTGAACACCACATCGCGCCGGTCAGCGAGATCTTTCGTCTGCAGGGTGCGGATGAGCTGCTGGAGGCTGAACGGCGCTACGTCCGTGGTGGCGCCTCGCCCGCCGCGGCCATCGTATTGGCGGCGACCCGCGGCGAGGGCCTGGAGCAGCTCACGCGGGAACGCCCGAAGGCGATGATACCGGTGGCCGGAATCCCCGTGTTGCGCCGGCTGGCGGACAAATTCAAGCGCCATGATGTCAACGAGATCACCGTGGTGGCGGGCTATCGCAAGGAAGCCANNCGCAAGGAAGCCATCGATGTGCAGGGCGCGGAAGTGATCGTCAACGAGCGGTGGTCGGAAACCGGCGAGCTGGCCTCCCTGGACTGCGCTCTCGAACGCCTCGGCGACAACACCGTCATCATCTACGGCGACGTGTTGTTCCGCTCCTACATCCTGCACAACCTGTTGGACTGGGATGCGGAATTGCTGATGGTGGTGGATTCCGCACCCCTGCAGGACGTGCAAGGCAACAAGCACGACCTGGCCTACTGCTCGAGCCCGGACAACCGCGCGCTGTACCAGCAGAAGTCGGCGCTGGAGCAGGTCACCGACCGGTCCGACTGGAACGGACGCAGCCCCGACGGGCGCTGGATCGGCATGTTACGGGTCGCCGGCGCCGGCCGCGGACACCTCGTCGCGGCCCTCGACCGCCTGCGTGAGCGGCAGGACTTCGCTCGCCTGGGCATGCCCGACCTCCTCAACCAGCTCGTCGCCGACAATCATGCGCCCCAGGTGCAGTACATCAGCGGCCACTGGCTGGACGTCAACGACCTGGAAGACCTCGAGCGCGCCGGTGCCTTCGCCCAGCAGCAGGATGACTAGGCGGCCACCGACAGCGCATGGGGGCGCGCGACATGATTGAGGCCCACGAATTCCTGGAACCGGCCCGCAACAGCGGTTTCACCTTCTGGACCGGCGTGCCGTGTTCCTACCTGAAGTCGTTCATCAACTACAGCATCGACGACCCCGAGCTCACCTACGTGGACGCCGTCAACGAGGGCGATGCGGTCGCCATGGCCAGCGGGGCCGCGCTGGCGGGACAGCGGGCGGTGGTCATGATGCAGAACTCCGGGCTCGGCAACGCGGTCAGCCCGCTCAGCTCACTCAGCTGGGTGTTTCGTTTGCCCATGCTGTTGATCGTCACTCTGCGGGGCGACCCGGAGCTCGGCGACGAGCCGCAGCACGAGCTGATGGGGCAGGTCACGCTGCGCATGCTGGAGCTGCTGGACATCCCCTGGGAATGGTTTCCGCCCACCGCGCAAGCGATCGAGCCCAGCCTGGCCGCTGCCTGCCGCCACATGGATGGCTCCGGGCGTCCCTACGCGCTGGTCATGCGCAAGGGCAGCGTGGCGCCCTACGCTCTGCGGAACTCCGCCCCCGCCGGCAGCGCGGTACCGTCCCCGGCGCCGGAGGGACGCGGCGCGCCGGCCAGACTGCCCAGCCGGCACGAGGTGCTCGCGGAGCTGGTCGCCAGCACGGATCCGGAGCGCAGCGTCGTGATCGGCAGCACCGGCTACACCGGGCGAGAGCTATATGCCGTCGCGGATCGTGCCAATCACCTGTACATGGTCGGCTCGATGGGTTGCGCCCCGGCGCTGGCGCTCGGCCTCGCCCTGGCCCGCCCCGAGTTACGTGTCATCATTGCCGACGGCGATGGAGCGGCCCTGATGCGCATGGGGAATTTCGCCACCCTGGGTGCCTACGGTGGCCCGGGTCTGTACCACCTGCTGCTGGACAACGGCGCGCACGAATCCACCGGCGGCCAGGCCACGGTCAGCGCCGGCGTGAATTTCGCGGGCGTCGCTGCCGCCTGCGGCTACCAGCCTGCCACGGAGTACCGCGAGGCGGGCGACATTGGCCGCTTCCTCGCCGTCTCCGGCGGGCCCGCATTCATGCACATTCAAACCCGTCTCGGCACCCCCGCCACACTGCCGCGCCCGGACGTCACCCCCCTGGTCGTACGCACCCGGCTCATGCGCCACCTCGGCGTCGATGCGCCGTGGGTGGACGGTGCGCATGAAGCGTGAGGCAGGCATGGCACGCACGGTGCTGCTGAACCCCGGGCCGGTCACATTGAGCGAGGCTGTGCGCCGCGCGGCGACGAGCACCGACCTGTGCCATCGGGAGCCCGAATTCCTGGACCTCCAGCAGGCGGTGATCGAGGGCTTGCTGGGGGTCTATGCATGCGATCCCGGGCAGTGGGCGGCGGTGCCGCTCGGGGGCTCCGGAACGCTGGCCATGGAGGCCATGCTCGCCTCGACGGTCCGGCCGGCAGAACGGCTGCTGGTGCTGGAAAATGGGGTTTACGGCGAGCGGCTGCGGAGCATCGCCGATGTCCATGGCCTGCCGGCGGATTCGCTGCGCTATCGCTGGGGCGAGGCCATCGATGGCGCCGCGGTCGAACAGCGCCTGGCCAGCGGAGACTACGCCGCCCTGGCCATGGTGCACCACGAGACCACCACCGGGCGCCTCAATGCCCTGGACGAGATGGCCGATCTCTGCGCGGCGCATGGCGTACGGCTGATGGTCGACGGCGTGTCGAGCTTTGGCGCCGAGGCGATTCCCTTCGAGCACCCGGCGCTGTCGGCCTGCGCAGCCACCGCCAACAAGTGCCTGCACGGGATCACCGGGCTGGCGGTGGTGCTCGTCCGCCGTGCCTTGCTGGACGCGCAACTGCCGCCGCGCAGCGTGTACATGGACCTGGCCACCTGGGCCGCACGGCAGGCCCGGGGCTCCACCCCGTTCACGCCGCCGGTCAACGCCTACCTGGCGCTGCATGCGGCGCTTGCGGAGCTGGAGGCCCAGGGGGGCTGGCCGGCCCGTCACGCCCGCTATACCGCGTGCGCGGAGCGGGTGCGCGGGGCCCTGGCCGACAAGGGCGTGGCGCCATGGCTCGCCCCGGCGGAGAGTTCCTGCGCGCTGCGCAGCTATGGAATGCCATCGACTCTCAATTACAATGACGTGCACGACGGTTTCAAGCAACGCGGCTTCATCATCTATGCCGGACAGGGTGGGCTGTCGAAAGAGATGTTCAGGATTTCAACGATGGGCGACATCTCCGACGATGACCTGGAGCGTCTGGCAGTCGCCATCGATCAGGTATTTGAGCAGTAGAGGACATTCCCACAGCATGCGCGCGCACAAAGCCCTGGGCCCGCTGGGCCTGCTGATCTTTCTGCTGGCGGCCCGCGACGCCGAGGCCTACCTCGACCCGAGCACGGGCAGCATGGTCATCTCCGCCATCGTCGGCCTGTTCGCCTCGCTGGCCCTGGCCGTGAAGACCTACTGGTACCGGATCAAGGGTTGGTTCCGCCGCCGCCCCCCGGCCACCGGGACCGGCGCCGACGAGCACGCCGACTGAGGCCCGCGGGAATCCATGGGCTTCTGGCAGTCCTGGAGAGGCTGGCGCGAATACCGCGGGCTGGCACCGGAGTGGAAGCGTATCGTGTTCTATTCCGAGAGCGGTCAGGATTGGCACTTTTTCGAACCGCTGATCACCGCCCTCACGCGTGACCTCGACCGGTCGGTTACGTACGTGAGCTCGGACGCTGCGGACCCGGGCCTGGCCCAGCGCCACAAGCGCTTGCGTGCCATCTGCATTCCCGAGGGGCTGTTTCTGACCATCCACTTCCAGGTGCAGCGCGCGGGCGTTGTGGTGCTCACCATGATGGATCTCGGCAACCTGAACCTGAAACGCTCGATCCATCCGGTGCATTATGTGTACCTGTTCCATTCGATGGGCAGCACGCACATGGTGGATCACGCGGATTCCTACGACGGCTATGACAGCTTCCTGTGCGTGGGCCCGCATCATGTTGCTGAATTGCGGCGGCGCGAGGAACTGCAGTCAATGCCTGCGCGCAACCTGTTTCAGTTTGGCTATCCGCGGCTGGAGACACTGATGGCGCAGGCACAGCAGCATGCCGAGCGCCCGTCCGATTCGGTACCGACGGTTTTGGTGGCCCCCACCTGGGGGCCGGACTCGATCTTCAACGCCTGCGGGTCACAGTTGCTCGAGGCGCTGCTCACCAGCGGCCTGCGGGTCATCATGCGGCCCCATTACCAGACCCGCAAACGCACACCGGCGGTGATCGAGCAGTTGCTCGCGGAATTCGGCGCGCATCCGCGGTTCGAGTTGATTGAGCAGATGGGCGAGACCGGCTCGCTGTTCCGCTCGGACCTGCTGATCAGTGACTGGTCCGCCATGGCCATCGAGTACGCCCTGGGACTGGAGAAACCGGTGCTGTTCATCGATTTGCCACGCCGCGTGCGCAACCCCGACTGGCAGGCCCTGGGCCTGGAGCCTCTGGAAGCGGCCATCCGCGAGGAGGTCGGCGTGGTCATTTCCCGGGACCGGCTGAGCGCTGTCCCCGAGGCCGTCCGGGGGCTGCTGCAGGACCGCGCTGCATTCCGGGCCCGGATGACCGGCTTGCGCCAGCGGTTGGTGTTCAACCTCGGCCGCTCGGTGCCGCTGGGCGCGCGCGAGCTGGCGCGCCTGGCAGACCAGCAACAGGATGCACTGGAGGCGATGCTGCATGGCGGCGGGTAACGCACCACGCACCGCCCTGTTCCGCTGGCTGGGCTGGTTTGCCATGGCCAATGCCGTGCTGCTCGGCGTGATCAGCCTGCTCTACATGGCCGGGGCGGAGCCGGGCCGTGAACCGTTGGCCTGGGTGTACCTGCTCACCATCTATTTCAGTCACCACGCGCTACTGGCCCTGTTGCCGCTGCTGCTGGTGGTTGCGCCCGTGATCGCGCTGGTGCCCCGGCGCAGGCTGGTGTTCGCGGCGGCCATCCTGGTGCTGGCATGCATGGTGGCGGTGATGACCCTGGACAGCCTGCTCTGGTCGCAAAGTCGATTCCACCTGAACCTGCTGACGGCCCAGATCCTGGGCGCCCAGAGCTGGATCTTCGCGGCGGTGATGTTTGTCATCGCGCTGGGTTTCGAGTCCATCCTGGCCGGTGCCATCTGGCGTTGGCTGGCAGGCAGGCCGCGCGCCTTCGGGCGGCCCCTGGCCCTGATGCTGACCATCAGCCTGCTGGTGGCGCAAGGCATCTACGCATGGTCGGACGCCAGCTATTTCACACCGGTCACCCGCTTGGGCAACCAGTTGCCGGTGCACACCGGCATCACTGCCAAGAAGTGGCTGTACCGTCTCGGGCTGGTCGATCTCCAGCAAAGCCGTGAACGCCAGTTGGCCCGGCGCATGTCGCGCGGCACGAGCACCCCGGCCGGAGGGCTGAATTACCCGCTGCAGCCCATGCGTTGCGGCGCGGGCGAGCGGCTCAACCTGCTCGTCATCATTATCGACTCGCTGCGCAGCGATGTTCTGGATGCATCCACGGCACCCACGCTGACGCGACTCGCGGCGAGCGAAGCGCTGGATTTTCAGCAGCACTTCAGCGGCGGGAACTCCTCGCGCATGGGCCTGTTCAGCTTTTTCTACGGGCTGCCGCCGGGGTATTTCAGCAGCTTCGAGGCGATCCAGAGACCCCCGGTGCTGATGGACGAACTGCAACGGCAGGGCTACCGTCTGGGCATTTTCAGCAGCGCCGACCTGTACCGGCCGGTCATGCTGGACAAGACGGCATTCGCCAACGTGCCGGGCTTGCGCGTGGCCGGCGACGAGAGCAAGGTGCGCGGCTGGCCCCGCGACATCGGCGTGACCGAGGACTGGATGGCCTGGCTGGACGCGCACCAGGGCCCCACGCCCTTTTTCGGCTTCCTCTACTACGACGCGCCACGGGTGAACGACTTCCCGCCCGACTACCCGCTGCGCTTTGATCCCCCATCCGGGCATCCGCGCGCCGAGGAGTTCGCTGAATACCAGACTGCAGTGCATTTCAGCGATAGTCAGGTCGCGGCCGTACTGCAGCATCTCGAGCAAGGCGGCTGGGACCGGAACACCGTGGTGCTGATCTCCTCCGACCATGGCGAGGAGTTTAGCGAAAGCGGGCCCGGCTTCGACCGCCATGGCTCCGGCTTCAGCCGCTACCAGCTGCAGGTCCCACTGATCATCCGCTGGCCGGGCATGAATGCCAGGCGCCTCGAGCATCGGACCTCGCATTACGACGTGGCCCCGACCCTGCTGCGTCGCCTGCTGTCCTGCGCCAACGAGGCCGCCGATTTCAGCTCCGGGCGCGACCTGCTCGCCGGCATCAGCTGGGAGTGGCTGATCGCGGGCAGCTATTACAACTACGCGGTCATCGAGCGGGATCGCATCACCGTTACCTTCCCCAACGGCACCTACGAGGTCCGGGACCGCGCATACCGGCTTATCCACCAACCGTCTTTCGACGCCGGAACGCTGCAGGCGGTCATGCAGGAAAACCGCAGGTTCCACCGGTGACCCGTCCGACCCGCGCGCGCTGCTGCTGGGTACTGGCCCTCGTGCTGCTGGGTTCGGGCCGGGCCACCGCGGATACCGAGGTGATGACCGAGTCCTTGCAGCTGACGTTCAGCGAGACCGGCACCCTTAAAAGTGCGGTGGCCTGCCTGCCCGCCTGTGACGCGCAAACGACGCGCACCCGTCGCTTCGGCGGCACGGGCGATGTGCTCGGCTTCGAACGGTCCACCGCCAGGCAACCGCGGTTGGAACGACTGGAAACGGAGCTCGAGACGGTATTGACCTTCTACGGTGCCGATGGCACGCCAGGCTCGGTGTGGCACATTCCGCGGCAGGGATGGACGATCCGTTTGCGGCTCGAGGAGCCGGCCGGGCTCCGACTGCGCTCGGGCGAGGCTTTCCGCCCGCCGCCGTCCGCCGGCTTCGGCACGCTGCTGGAGCGGCTGCGATACACCTGGCAGTCGGAGGACGGCGTGGGCGGTGCCGAGCTCGACGCGGAGGAAACCACCCGCCTGACGAGTGCGAACTGGTTCGGCTTTCGCCTGCGCTTCTGGGCCGCGCTGATGGCGGCCGACCGGCCGTTGGTCGCGGAATTGCAATCCGCTCCCCAACAGCAGGAAGCGGAGATTCGGGTCGCCTCTCCTGACGCCGGACCGCTGCTGGTGCGTGTGTACCTCGGGCCGGTGGAGTCCGCGTCGCTCGCCAGCGCCGACGCCGAGCTGACCGAACTCATGTACGCCAGCCTGTGGTACCCCCTGCGGCTGATTTGCCGGGGCCTGTACCTGCTGCTGGACGCGATCTACGCGCTGGTGCCGCACTGGGGTGCCGCCATCATGCTGCTGTCCCTGGCGGTCGGTTTCCTGATGCGACCATTGACCCGCATCGCCGATCGGCTGCAGGACGAGGTGCACCGCACCGAGGCCCGGCTGGCCCCCGAACTGCAGGAGATCAAACGCCGCTTCAAGGGCGAGGC
>JABAOH010011035.1_pt1 | contig 10985 bp, 7 predicted proteins | sample 7062181 | NCBI WGS metagenome assembly JABAOH01 (sample SAMN14538630, study PRJNA623070) | marine sediment metagenome | biome: marine biome [ENVO:00000428]; feature: marine pelagic biome [ENVO:01000023]; material: deep marine sediment [ENVO:00002113]; isolation source: pool of 5 deep marine... | reverse complement strand
GAAAGGAAGAGATCGAGGGGAAGGTCGTGATGGTCACGAGCCGGACCCCCAGCGGCATGACGAGGAGGCTCCACAGGAACGAGAAGTACCAGAGGAGCGTCCTCGCCGGGGCCGAGGGCTGGATCTTCATGAACCACTACCCGACCTACGGGCCGCCCACCGGCGGTATAAGCCCGATAATCCCCTCGATAGGGGTCTCATACGAGGACGGCTGCTACCTCTCCAGGCTCCTGATGCGGAAGGGGAAGGTCAGGGTGAAGATAGAGACGGAGTGCGAGAACCCCGACGTCGAGTCCTGGAACGTCGTCGCCGACCTTCCGGGAACGGGCGACGGGGAGAAGGTGATCTACGGGGGCCACTACGACGGCCACGACATCGCCGTCGGCGCCCTGGACGACGGCACCGGGGCCGTCTGCGTCATGGAGGTGGCCCGCGTCCTCGCGAAGGAGAGGGAGCACCTGCGGCGGCCGATGCGGTTCATCCTCTTCGCGGCGGAGGAGATCGGCCTCTACGGGAGCAGGGCCTACGTCGAGGAGCACCCGGAGGAGATGGAGGGCATCAGGTTCATGCTCAACTTCGACGGGGCCGGCAGAGCGGGAAGGCAGGGCTTCGGCCTCCACGGCTGGCCCGGCCTCGAGCCCTTCTTCTGCGAGATCGCCAAGGCTATCGGCGTCGACATACCCCTGAGACAGGGCGTGAGCCCCTACAGCGACCACTGGCCGTTCCTGCTGAAGGGGATACCCACCGCCTCGATGGGGGACCCAGAGGAGGCCCGCAGGAGGGGAGGGAGGGGCTACGGCCACACGATGCACGACACCGTGGACAAGGTCGACCTGCGGGTCCACAGGGAGTGCGTCGCGAACTCGGCCCTGGCCGCCGTGAGGATCGTGAACACGGACGAGTGGCCCGTGGAGCACAGGACCCAGGAGGAGATAGAGAAGCTCGTGCAGGATAGGGGCTACAGTGAGACCCTCGCCTTGGGAGAGAGGTTGAGGAGCTTCCTCTCGGAGAGGCGGGACCGGCTCAGGCCAGAGGCCAAGGCCTACCTGGATAGGCTCACGGCGACCTGGGAGGAGTCCATCTAACCCATACTTTCTTCTTGATGATAGTTCGAACCTGTTCTGTCCTTATTTAATACGTTTTTATGTCTAGACCATACAGGTTCATCGCGTTCTGGCCTAACACTTTTTCCATCTCTTCCCCACTTAAACCCGAGACCTCCACCTTCTTCAACTCGAACGCGGGGTGGCCGAAGGGCGAATCCGATCCATACATGACTCGATCGGGACCCACGAGATCCACGGCCTCCTTGATCTTGGTGTGCATCGGCATCCCGGATGTTTCCAGGTAAACGTTATCGTGCTTCCTGGCTACCTCGATGGCCCCGTTGATGTAGACGATGTGTCCGTGCCCCATGTGCCCCAGGGTGATGGGAACCTCCGGGAAGGCCTCCGCCAGGTTGCCGAAGTGCCACGGCAGGCTCCACGGTGGGTGGCCGCAGTGGAACAGCGCGGGCATGTTATTTCTCGCCGCTAGCTCCATCACAGGATGGACGGCCTCGCTGTCGGGGAGGTAGGAGTCGAGGAGGGGGTGGAGCTTGACCCCCTTGAAGCCCCACTCGGCTTGGGCCTCGCGTATCAGGTCGAGGGCGTCTTCGCCGTCGTTAGGGTTGACCCAGACGAGGCCTGTCAGCCTGTCCGGATGGTCCTTCACGGCGTCCAAGGTCAGTTCGTTGGGCAGGGAGAAGAGAACCGAGTGGTCGATGCTGTTTTCGTCCATCAGGCGGATCAGCCCGGGGGCGTCCAGCCTCACGTTGAACCCTGGGAAATCCCCTAGGTGGGTGTGGGAGTCGACGATCATGTGATCACCCCTCATACGATGTACTCGGTGTTGAAAGCGTTTCTCAGGGCCCTGAGTATCGGCATCGCCACCAGGATGCTCACCGCGCTCAGGGGGAAGAAGGTCACGATGTCGAGCCAGGCCGCCGCCCCCCGCAGGGAGTAGTCGTACGCGAAATAGGCCAGGTTCTTCCAGACCTGGGACAGGGCCATGATGGCCAGATCGGAGTAGAATGTTTTCTCGCCGAATATCCGCCGATACCTCCCTAGGCCGTATCCCATCAGGCCCCTGATCACGAGGGTGGCGGGCGCCCAGCTGATGAAGGCGCTGCCCCAGAACGGATTCCATACGTCGAACAGCATGGCCCCGACGCCGCAGGAGAAGGCGCCTACCACGGGCCCGAACAATATCCCCGCCACGAAGGACCCGACATCCCCCAGGTGCCAGGCTCCCAGAGGGGGCGGCATCTTCAGCGATATGGACGTCGTCACGTAGACGAGGGCGGTCATGACCGCCGTGTGGGCCACCATCCTTGCGCTCGTTTTGTAGCTCATCTCGAAGCACCAATTATATTATAGTTTCATCTATACTATAGTCATAACTATAGTATTTCTTAAATGTTGTCATTTACGTGCGCGTTCTATGTCGTCTGGACGTATATGTCGAAGAAGATCGAGGAAGAGAAGGGGAGAGGAGCTTTAATCAAAACGAAAGGTAAGGGAGCGAGATACTTTATCGAATCTTATAATGACCTAGTTTTCAACAATTTCAAGATCATCCTTTGAATAAATCCTAATTTGCGCATTTGATTTATTCTAATATTCAGGTACTAAGAATTATTGATGTGATGTGGGTATGCCTTTTGGGTGTGCGAAGAAAGTTTATTCCCGTAAAGGAATAGTCGTGAGCACTGAACGTCACGCTTCTCGGACTGGAGTTGAGATACTACGGGCAGGAGGCAACGCAATAGATGGAGCAGTGGCTACAGCCTTTGCCATGGCTGTAAGCTATCCCTCATGTGGAAATATTTGTGGAGACGGATTCATGCTATATCATGGAGCCGATGGTAATATAACCACATTTGATTTCAGGTCAGTGGCTCCCAAGGCTGCAACCATGAAAATGTTCCTGAATGAGAATGGTGAATTTAGGACCAGCCCGTGGGAGACTGTTCTTTCTGTTGGTGTTCCAGGTACTGTAGCAGGTATGGAGGTAGCTCATAGCAGATTTGGTAGTCTTCCTTGGGAGCAACTACTTGAACCTGCAATAAAATTAGCTTCAGAGGGGTTTTTGGTTGACAAAAGACTCTATAATGAGATGAAGGCCTGCGAAAAGACCTTCAAAGAATATCCCTCATCAACGAAGGTATTTCTAAAAGAAGATGGTAGTTTCTATAAACCTGGAGAAACGCTAAGGCAACCCGACCTAGCAGAGACTATCAAACGTATTCAGAAGCATGGTGCCGAGGATTTCTACCATGGTGAGACTGCGAGTATGCTAGTCGACTTTATTCAAGAATATGGTGGAATCATGACAATGAAGGACCTTGCAGATTACAAAGTAATAGAGAGGGAGCCACTTAAAGGAAAATATAGGGGATATGATGTCTACACTATGAGGCCTCCAAGCTCTGGTGTAACCTTAATTGAGATGTTGAATATTCTAGAAGGTTACGATCTTCGAGACATAGGACATAACTCAGTATTATACCTTCACCTACTCACTGAGGCTATGAGGCTCTCTCAGATAGACCGGAAAAAATATATAGGTGATCCAGCCTTTGACCTCGACATCCCCGTTAAGAGGCTAATTTCAAAAACATATGCTGCAGAATTAAGAGAACAGATCAACTCGGAAAAGGCGGGTGTTAGTAACCCCAAGGATATTTTGTTCCAGTTTGAGAGTGATGAGACTACACACTATTCAATAGTGGACAGAGAGAGCAACGCAGTTTCCGTAACCTATACTATAAACGGCGATTTTGGATGCGAGATTGTAGCAGATGGAACAGGTATGGTATTGAATAACGAGATGGCTGACTTTAATTGCAAACCGGGAATTACAGATAATAAGGGCAATGTAAGAACCATACCTAATCTCATTGAACCTGGGAAACGCCCTCTGTCAAGTATGATACCTACGGTCTTTTCACTGGAAAACAGACCAACTCTTGTATTGGGAAGCCCAGGAGGAAGAACCATACCAAATGTCGTGCTTCAAATAGCCCTAAACTTCATAGATCATGGTTTTGATATCAAAGATGCCGTTGCAGCTAATAGAACTCACCATAGCTGGATGCCCGATTATACAATAGTAGAGGAGGGAGTTGCTTCTGATGAAACACTGAAAAAATACAAGGCAATGGGTCATAAAATCTATGATAAAGAATCCTGCAAGGAACTTGGCTTACATTATAGACCACCTCAGCTTGGAACAGCTATGTGTATCCATATCGATTGGGAGAACCGCATTTACTATGGGGCGGCAGATCCGAGGAGTGGAGATCCCTCCGCTTTTTCAGTAGAGCAATATGACTGAATAAAAGAAGATTTGAAGCGCGCGCCTACATGGACAAGCTTACGGCGACCTGGGAGGAATCCATCTAATCCTTTTTTCCGTGATTTCCCATGAATTTCATGAACCCATAACGGATTTCTCATGGCAAAACATTGAAAACGTCTTCTTTGCCGGAGGTTCGCCTCGGCCATTATTAGGATAATCTACCAATACAGACCTCTTGAGGTTGGGTGCAGCCTGAGATTATGTGGCTCGGAGTCATCTATGGCCTTTGGATACGATTACTGCTCGAAGCACGCCAACGCGAGTTGATTCTTATCCTTTACCATTCTGCGACTGACCCGTCCTCATGACGCAGGCGCGGGGTCTCCCATCGACCATCATACAACTTCTTTTCCACGAGCCCGTCGTCCAGCTCTATGCCGAGCCCCGGCCCCCTCGGCACCTCGACGTACCCGTCCCTGAGCACAAAGGGCTCCTTTAGATAGCCTTCGCCCAGAGTCACCTGCTCCTGGATCAGGAAGTTAGGGGTACAGGCATCGAGCTGCAGGCAGGCCGCCAGGGCTATCGGCCCCAGGGGGCAGTGGGGCGCCAACGCCGCGTAGTAGGTCTCGGCCATGGCGGCGATCTTCTTGCACTCCATTATCCCGCCCGCGTGGCTCGGGTCGGGCTGGAGGATGGAGGCGGCCTGCTTCTCGAGGACCTCCCTGAACCCCCACTTCGTGAAGAGGCGCTCCCCGGTCGCGATGGGGATCGAGGTCGACCTGGCGACCATCGCCATCGTGTCGACGTTCTCCGGCAGGCATGGCTCCTCGAGGAACATGGGGTAGTGGGGCTCGAGTTCCCTCGCCATCCTCACGGCCATGGCTGGGCTGAGCCTCCCGTGGCAGTCTATGCCGATGTCTATGTCGTCGCCGACGGCGTCCCGCATGGCCTTGATCTTTTCGGTGGCCTTCTCGACGACCGCCTTTGTGTCTACCATCCTGACCGCCTCGAACGGCACAGTTTTCAGGGCGTTGAACCCCTGCTCCACCCTGGCCAGGGCGTTCTCCGCGCACTCATCCGGCGTACTCCCCCCGACGTGGGCGTACATCCTGATCTTCTCGCGACACGCCCCTCCCAGAAGCTGGTGGACGGGCACACCCAGGCTCTTCCCGAGTATATCCCACATGGCTTGCTCGACTCCGCTTATGGCGCTCGTGAGGATGGGGCCACCACGATAGAAGGCCCCGCGGTACATCGCCTGCCAGTGGTGCTCTATCCTGAAGGGGTCCTCGCCCACGAGATGCCTCTCAAGCTCCCTGACGGCGGTCTCGACGGTCAGTGCCCTGCCCTCGACGATCGGCTCGCCGTACCCCACGATGCCCTCGTCGGTGTGCATCTTCAGGAAGAGCCAGCGCGGGGACACGTGCATCGTCTCGAGCCTAGTGATCTTCAATTGAATCGCCCCTGATCAGTCATGTCATGTTTTCTGATAAGAATGATCGCAGCAGCGTGGTCTCGAAGCTATGACTTTTTTCATTGGGCCACGCCTCTATCCAGAGGCCTTATTCTGAAGGAGAAGGCGATCGCCGCCAAGGAGCATAGGAGACCGGCCGACACAGCTCCCCTGAACCCGTACGCCTCGAAGATGAAGGCCCCGATCACAGGGCCCGGGAAGCTGACGAGCCCCCTCAGGCCGGCAAGGCATCCGAAAAATTTCCCCCTTTCTGCCTCGGGCACTGAGTTCGAAAGGTACGATCTGGAGGAGGGGTCCCACAGCGCCACCGCCAAGCCCTTGACCGCCTGCACGACGAGGATGCCATAGAACCCCCTCGAGAGGAGGTAGCCGAGGAAGACCAGGGAGAAGAGGGAGAGGGCGAGGATGAGGGGTCTCCTGCTCCCGTATCTGTCTATGAGCTTCCCCATGGGTAGGAGGGAGAGGGCGGTGGCGACCGCGAATGCGTTCAGCAGGACCCCTATCTGAATCCGGGAGAACCCGAAGGACTTCCACAGCATGCCGATGAAGATGCCGCCGATCAGGGACCAAGAGAGGCCGTCCAGCATTGCGAGGGCGTAGAACGCTCCCAGCCTCCCGGCGGGCCTCAGGATCTCCCTCATGTTCGCTGATATCCTGCGGAGGTCGATGGGCTTCTTCTCCTTGAGGGTCTCTCTGACGAAGAGGGCGAATATTAGGAATGAGATTATCTCCGTCGCGAGGAGGATGCCTATGATGAGACGGTCTCCGTACCTCTCTGCGAGGAAGCCGGCCATCAGGTATGAGTAGAACCCGGGCAGGAACCAGGTAAGGGAGAGGAGGCTGAAGGCCGTCCCCCTCCGATCCTCCCCGACGGATTCCGCGAAAAGGGGCATCAGCGAGGGCTCCATGAGGGCGTCGACGACCGCAGCGATGACGACGTGAATTATCAGAATCTCCCAGGAGCCGGCGAAGAGGGCTACGACGATCCCGACGATGCTGAGCGCGTATGAGATGGTGGGGATCTTCTTCCTGCCCAGGGAGTCCGAAAGCTCGCCCGTCCCGAACTGGAGGATGGAATAGAGGCCCGTGTAGATCGAGCTGAAGGATCCCAGTACGGGCATCGAGGCCCCGAGGCTGAGTACGTAGGGCTGCCATATCGTCTCCATCATGTTCCATCCAGTGGAGTCGACGAGCCTGTTGGCGACTAGGGCGGGGATGTTGCCCCTCAGCAGGAAGAACTTCCGTATCCTTTCCCTGATCGCCATGGATACTGCAAGAATGTGACAATATCCCTTTTAAAATGTACTAAAAATAAAGGAAAAGCGGGTTAAGATAGCTCCACGGTCTCCTCCGCTTCACCTGCCTTCTGCGACGAGACCCTGACGCCGACGTTGCAAGGTACCTTGCGGGCCTTAACCAGCCACTCGGCCGTCGCCGCGTGGCCCTCCCCCGGTGATGGGGGGCGGATCAGGTCCGGGAGCCTCTCGGCCCTCCCCTCCAGGTGCCCGAGGTCGACCCAGGGCCTCGGGGAGAGGAGCTCGGCGTCCTCGCCGGGATCGATGGTCGCGATCACAGGCTTTGCGACGCCGACCTTGACGGCCATCTGGGTGAGGTTGGTCGGCTGGAAGCCGGTGTTCATGGCCTTCACTCTGACCCTGTAGATGCCGTCCCCGAGCTTCTCCGCCTGGGCGTCCACGATCTTCAGGAGGGGGAGGAGGGAGGCGTGGACGAGGGCGAACTTGAAGGCCCTCTCGCACTCCTCCTCAAGGTATTTTTCGGGCGGGGGGTTCCGCCAGGTGAACTTTGTCCTCCAGCCCCCGATCTCCACTTTCCCCAGTTGGGGGTGGTCGAACTCGGTCCAGGGCTTGAAGCCCTCGCCTTTGAGGGCGTCGTCGTTCCACTTGAGGAGCTTGAGGGCGTCCTCCTCCTTGATGTGGGGCCATCTGAAGTCCATGCCGCCGCGCTCCTTCCAGCCCGGGAAGCCGGCCTGAGCCGGCATGTCCCACAGCTCCATGCAGAAGCCCATGATTCCGAGGTGGAGGTAGCTGTAGCCGTCGGTGCACCCGTGCCTGGGCTTCCTCTTGTCCCTGGTGAAGTCGTCGAAGCTCGAGACCTGCTCGTAGCCGGTCATCCGGGTGGCGGTCTCGCCGAGGGCCTTGAAGATCTCGAGGTCCTGCTCGCACTCGATCTCAACGTAGTAGTCGTCGGGGTGGGCGTCGAAGACCCGGGGGAGGCAGCCGCCGTTGGTGTGGTAGGTCATGACCCCGCCGACGTTGGGGTGGGACTGCCAGAAGTCGGCGACGGCCCTCGTCTCGGGCTCGGAGAGTGGGAAGGGGCCCGCCCCCGTCTGCTTCGGGTGGGGCTCGAACTCCCCGGGGAAGTTCCTGTTGAGGTTGAGGCCGTGCTTCGATGGTGCCACCTTGATCTCCTGCCCCCTGTAATTCTTGATCGGGCCCTCCGTGTACCTCCTGTAGTACCTCCCGCCCCTGTCCTCCGGCAGCCTCTTCACCACGAGCCTGGGGTCCTTCTCGCTCACCTTCCAGTCGCCGTTGGGGTCCTCGACACGCATCGCCGTGATGTGACCGTCGCCGTCCACGTCATCGGGGACAAGCCCCTCGGCCCTCTCCCACTCCTCCTCGGTGAGGGGATAGAGCCGACCGCCCCCGGCCCTGGCCTCAGGGGTGGTGAGGAAGAGCTCGGCCCCGTCGGGGTCCACCCTGGGGTTGACGTAGACGACCCTGTCGTCGAGGAGCTCGGTGGCGAAGGGGTCCCTCCCGTACTCCGAGACCAGGTACCAGATGGTCTTCAGGCAGACCATGGAGCCCGTCACCTCGGAGGCGTGGGTGTTCCCGTCGATGTACATGCCCGGCTTCCTCTCCGGGTCGCCTTTCTCACGGTTCGAGAGCTCCATGAGCCAGATGTCCCTCCCCTGGGGGGTCTTCCCTATGGAGTGAAGCTTCGCGAGCTTAGGGTGCTCCTTCTCCAGCCTTTTGAGGAGGTCGGTGATCTCGTCGTAGACGTAATAGTGGTCGAATGTCATGCTGATGCTCGTCACATCCATCAACTCCAAATGAATTGGAGGTCGGTTCTATATCATAAAACTAATGTGTAAGAACCCCGGTGCGGAAGTCATCGATTTTTGCTGGCGCATTCTTTATGAGTCGAACTTCTCAAGCCTACGTCATGGTTAAGGTTGAGATGTGAAATTGAACAACATCCCCCACGCTTTTGTGTAATATACTCAAAATCTCATGCTTTTTTACGATAATGTATAGAAAACATTGTCATTAGATTTATTTAACCTCTTTTTTCGATTATGTTTTAAAATAATGCTGTTTTAATAGGTTATTTTCGAATTGAAAGACAATCTATATGATTATGTTTAAATATTGTGAATTTTCTGGTTTAAAACAAGAAAAAAGAAATTTGAAAAAGATGTTATACGAAAAAGAAAGCTATTTAGAGGTAGGCTCTTTCTACGACGACTCGTCCATAGAGTTGGAGTTCAGGGGGAGACGCTACAGGATCGAATATCCCGAGGAGGTTTGGGGGCCCCTCGAAGACGATGTCAAGGCGTCGATCTTGGACCACGTGGCCTTCCTCTCGACGAACTACCTGCCCCTGGTTCTGGATAAGAAGGGGGTCATATACGACACCAGGCTCCCCATGTTCGACTGCTTCTCCTTCAAGAGCATGATGTACGACCTGCCCTCGAGCGCGGTCCTGGACTGGAGGGGGACGGTGGACTACGTGAGGCGGTACTTCAACTTGGACTTCGTCTTCTCATCCGAGGAGCCCATCGTTTGGAGCAGGCCCTTCAAGCCGGGGGATACGGCGATCATATCCTTCACCTCAGGTAAGGAGAGCCTGCTCACCCTAGCCCTCTGCAGGGAACTGGGCCTCGAACCCATCCTGATAAACGTAACCGAGCCGTCGAACACACACGAGCACAAGCACAAGATCGAGATCCTAAGGGACCTAAACAGGGAGTTCGGCATAAGGTACCACTCCGTGCCCCACGAGGTTGGCCTATTCCACGACGCCAAGTGGATGGGCACCCGGCTGACATCCCTGGGCTGGGGCAACCAGCTCATGTACTACCTGTTCATCTACCTCCCCTTCATCTTCCACCACAGGGCGAGGTACCTCTTCTACGGGAACGAGGCCAGCTGCGACAAGGAGAACTTGAACAACGAGGGCTTCAGGGCCAACTACTGCTACGACCAGAGCAGCCACTGGACGATCCAGCAGGACATAATCATGCGTACCCTCACCAGCGGCTCAGCCAGGGTCGGCAGCCTCGTCGGACCCCTCAACGAGATAGCCGTCGCCAAGTGCCTCCACAAGGCGTTCCCAGAGTTCTCGAAGTACCAGATGTCGTGCTTCTGCGAGGACCCGGTGACGGAAGACCACAGATGGTGCTGCAACTGCTCCAAATGCGCCAGGAACTACGCCTTCATCAACGCGGTGGGAGGCGACACCGAAAGGGCGGGGTTCTGGCTCGACATGTTCGATGAGGAGCACAGGGGCCTTTTCTCGGCCCTCGACGGGGAGGACACATATGGGTTCGACCGGAGCGGCCTCGGGAGGGAGGAGCAGGAGCTCGCCCTCTACCTCGCGAGCGAGCGGCTGCCAGAGAACGAGCTCCTCAAAGAGTACAGGGCGAACTCGAGGTACAACTCGGTCGACTGCGACGGTGAATCTGGCTCAGCCCTATTTAGGAGGGACTATCGCACCTACTTCAGCCCGCAGGAATACCCCGCAATACCGGGGGAGCTGAAGGAGAGGGTATACCAGATCTACAGAGAAATATTGGGGATGGTCTGATAAACAACTCCTCGATTCGAGAGCCAGAGCCGTCTAGAGCGAGCCCAATTTGTGGCCTTCGAGCACCCGGGGATCTATGTCGTAGTGCCCCGTCTTCAGGTATTTTTCGTAAACCTTGTTGAGGACGAACGGGTTGAGGTCGTTCGACATGCCGAGGCCGTTCTTCGGATCGTTCGAGATGTATCTGAATCCGAGGTTCTCGTAGAACTGCCTGAGGTGCCTCCCCTTCTCGTCCTCCTCCTCCGTGTAGAGCTCGACCTTCCCGTAGCCGACGTCGTAGCAGTAGATCAAGGCCAGGGCCACGAGGATCGAGCCGATCCCCTTCCCCTCGATGAGGGTCGCA
>JABAOH010001238.1_pt1 | contig 10987 bp, 9 predicted proteins | sample 7062181 | NCBI WGS metagenome assembly JABAOH01 (sample SAMN14538630, study PRJNA623070) | marine sediment metagenome | biome: marine biome [ENVO:00000428]; feature: marine pelagic biome [ENVO:01000023]; material: deep marine sediment [ENVO:00002113]; isolation source: pool of 5 deep marine... | reverse complement strand
AATCAATGGAATCAATTGCTAAGGCCTATATACACCATTTTGAAAATGCCACGAGATTTGAGTATGAGAGGGCATAGCAAAAAAAGAGATACCCATACCTTCACCCTGTGGAATAGGGACATGCTTAATGAAGAAACAGGCCCTATCCTACAAGCCAATTACACTCTTGGGTAATGGTAAAAGATTATTCCACAGGGCAGGCAATAGCCTTACGAATCAATAGGTTATGTTTCACTATGACGTGGCCATGGCCCATACGGGAGAATACGGAACGAGCGGACAAGAACGCAAGACGGTCTTTGTGGGAGTAGATCTTCACCGCTCCCGCTGGCACGTAGAGAGGCTGTTGGATCGCTATCGGCCAAATCCGGTTCAGGTGGTCTATGAGGCGGGTTACTTCTTTTCACGGACTTGGATCGCTAATAGGTAAATATTCAGGATTCGATCACTTTGGTTGCATTCCTTACTGTCTGCCGAGTAGTGTTTTCTTTTCATGGGGCCCTTCGGGGGTTTCGGATGAGGCATCCCTAGACGCCGACCTTCGACACTGCGGGTAAATTGTATCGGGGAGATCGTATTTCCGGTGGACTTGTCCTCATGATTGTCGTATAAAACCGCTCGGAATATCACGGGGAGCATGCAGGCCACAAAGGGTAGTGGTCCTGTCAGAGCGGAGGCGACGAGATGTTAAAGGGAAAAGCAGCACTGATTACCGGAGGAGGCACGGGGATTGGGCGATCCATTTCGCTTCGTCTGGCCCATGAAGGGGCTAATGTCGCCATTAACTATTCCCGCTCCGAGAAGGAAGCTCGCGGGGCACAATCCGAGGTTGAGGCCCTGGGAGTAAGGGCCATTATCTGCAAAGCCGACGTAGCGAATGATGAAGAAGTACGGGGCATGGTGAGCAGGACAATTGAAGAATTCGGTAGACTGGACATCCTGGTGAATAACGCAGGCGTCACCTACTTTGTGAATCACGCTGATTTAGAGGGGTTGAAGGAAGAACATTGGGACCATATCATGGGCGTAAACGTAAAGGGGATGTTTTTCTGCTGCCGGGCCGCTTTCAAAGAGCTAAAGAAACGGAGAGGGTGTATTATCAATATCACCTCGGTAGCCGGGTTAACGGGCCTGGGAAGCTCGATCGCCTACGTGGCTTCAAAGGCGGCGGCAATCAACCTTACAAAGTCGCTCGCGCGTGTTATGGCGCCGGAGGTGAGGGTAAACGGCATAGCCCCGGGAATTGTCAAGACCCGATGGTTGGCAGGCCAAGAGGAGTACATAGAGCGCTACGCTGGCGGCACCCCCCTTGGAAGGGTTGCTGGGCCTGAGGACATTGCTGAGGTGGCATATGCGCTGATTGCCCACTCGGGCTTTGTGACGGGTCAGATCATCGTGGTTGACGGTGGGGCATTTATTTAAAACCAGATGTAAGGAACCAGGTCACTACCAAGGAGGTAAGGCAATGAGCTTTTGGGGGTATCCTCGACCAGGTGGGCCTGCAGGGGCGAGAAACTATGTAGGTGTCATCTCCACGGTCACCTGTGCCAATGACGTGGCCCAATGGATTGCCGAGAAGGTCCCGGGATGTGCGCCCTTTACTCACCAGCAAGGGTGCGGCCAGACCAAGCCGGACATGGAGATCGTGCATCGCACCCTGATCTCCCTCGGCTGCAATCCCAACCTGGCCGCTGTGGTGCTGGTAAGCCTCGGATGCGAGGGATCCGCTGACCATATCGTCGATGGCATCGCCGCCTCCGGTAAACCCGTAGCCAAGGTCGTGATTCAGGAGCTTGGAGGGGTGGGTGCTGCTTTTGCGGAGGGCCTGCGATTGGCTCGCGAGATGGCCGAGGATGCGTCTCGTATCAACCCAGAAGAGGTCGATGATTCTCAGCTAATGATTGGTGTTAAGTGTGGGGCATCCGATACCACTTCAGGGCTGGGTGCAAACCCAAGCATTGGCGCTGCGTGCGACATGCTAATTGCAAGGGGTGGCAGTTGTATCTTCGGGGAGACACCGGAGATCATGGGTGCTGAGCATATCCTCGCCAAGAGGGCGGTATCACCAGAGGTAGGGCACAAGATACTCGAGATTGTGGACCGCATGGAAAGGCGTGCCCTCGCCATTGGTGTTGATATGAGGGGCGCCAACCCATCACGGGGTAATATCGCTGCAGGCCTGACCAGTATCGAGGAGAAATCCCTGGGGGCGATAGTCAAAGGCGGCACCGCGCCGATAAAGGGAGTCTGCGAATATGGGGAGAGGCCTCAGGGGAAGGGCCTCTTTATCCTCGATGGGCCAGGGCAGGAACCCAAGGCCGTCACAGGATTAGCGGCTGCCGGTGCTCAGGTCATTCTGTTCTCCACCGGGATAGGTGCGCCCCAGGGTTTCCCCTTTGTCCCCGTGATAAAGGTAACGGCGAACCCCCAGACCTATCAACGACTCTCAGAACACATGGACCTCTACGTGGATATCGCTGGCGTAGCTGACCAACTCCAGCTGGGCCGGGCTCTATTCGACGAGACATTGGCGGTGGTCTCAGGAAAGAGGACCAAGGCCGAACTCCTAGGCTACGGCAACTTCCCTGACATCTGGGTTACCGGAACTACCTTTTAGATGATAAGGAGGCTTTGAGATGCAGAAGAAGGCGATCCTCATAGACAAAAAGGATAATGTAGCAACCGCATTGTCCGAACTCAGCAAGGGTGATTCCATTGACGTGGGGATAGAGGATCATGCCCTCAGTACTGTCCTGTCGCAGGATATTCCCTTTGGACATAAGTATGCCCTCAAGGATATTGGGCAAGGAGAGGCTGTTGTGAAATATGGTGAGGCAATAGGCCTGGCTACGCAAGCCATCCGGCAGGGTGAGCATGTCCATATCCACAATGTTGAAAGCCAAAAGGGCAGGGGGGATAAGCGATGAAGTTCTCGGGATATCGAAGAAGCAATGGCACGGTGGGCACACGAAACCACGTCTTGATATTTCCAACTATAGTCTGTGCCGCTTCAGTGGCGCAGATGATAAGCAACAAGGCGCCAGGGACCGTGTGTGCCATTCACGGGTGCGGGTGCGGGCACGTTGGCCAGGATAAGGACCAGGTGCTGAGGACCATGGCGGGTTTTACCGGGCATCCGAACGTGGCCGGTGTTTTATTGGTGGGAAACGGATGTGAGCTCATCACACCCGAGGTGGTTGCAGGAGAGCTGGCGAAGGTTGGGCAGAGGCTGGAGACCATTAGCGTACAAGAGGCAGGGGGAACGACCAAGTGTGTGGAAGAGGGCACGAGGTTGGCTGAAAAGCTCTTGAGAGAGGCCTCAGGCATGAACCGTGAAGCAGCAGATGTCTCTGAACTCATCCTGGGTCTCGAGTGTGGAGGCTCTGATGCATTTTCAGGGCTTACGGCTAACCCGGCCGCGGGGGTTGCCTCCGATCTATTGGTGGCCGAGGGGGGCACTGCCATATTCACGGAGACCACCGAGATGCTGGGTGCTGAGTATATCCTGGCGAAGAGGGCTGCGGATGCCGGGGTTGGAAAGCAGATTTATGAACGAATTGCCGCTGCTGAGGCCACGGCCAAGTCCATGGGGATGGATATTCGGGGATCACAGCCATCGCCGGGTAACATAGAGGGAGGGCTGACCACTATCGAGGAGAAATCGCTCGGCTGTATCCGTAAGGGCGGGAGCACAAAGATTATGCAGGTGGTCAAGTATGGGGAGAGGCCTACCAAGAGGGGATTGGTAATTATGGATGGCACTGCCCTTGATGTTCCCTCTAACATCGGCCTGATAGCCTCCGGGGCACAGGTGATTGTCTTCACTACTGGGAGGGGTACCCCAGTTGGCACGCCTACTACACCGGTGGTAAAGGTATGTAGCAATAGCACCACCTATCAGCGAATGGGAGAGAACATTGATGTCAATGCGGGTGTGATAATAGATGGTGAGGGCACGCTCCAGAGTGTGGGCCAGCAGATATTCAAGGAGATCGTTGAGGCCGCATCGGGAAAGCTCACCAAGGCGGAGATCCTGGGGCATCGAGAGTTTGACATTCATTCACTTGGGCCTGTGCTCTGAGGGCAGGAAGGGGGTATCTACGATGAGCGGATCGAGGACCGTGCAGCTACCACAAATGGTGTGGTATGGAGACACCGAGCTTGAGATAGATTTCCCCGATTCATGGGATGTCACGGTGTGCCATATGCATGGGCACAACGCCCCTCCCTTGAGCGAGGATGAAATCAGGAAGGCATTTCGCAATCCCATTGGTACCAAGACCATACGGGAGTTGGCCAAGGGGAAGAAGGAGGTCGCCATACTCTTTGATGACATGGCAAGGGCAACACCAACTGCCCTTATAATACCCTATATCCTCGAGGAACTCGCCGCAGCTGGTATCCCCGATGATGGCATCCGGTTCATTGCGGCGATCGGGGCACACGGTTCGATGAACGGGGTCGACTTCAGAAAGAAGCTGGGGGATGAGGTGATGGGTCGATTCCTGGTCTACAACCACAACCCCTATGAGAATTGCACTCCCCTTGGAATGAGTGGCCGCGGCACCCCAGTCTCGGTTAATAGCGAGGTCATGTCGTGCCACCTCAAGATCGGCATCGGCTCTATCGTACCTCACCCATTGAGTGGCTTTGGCGGCGGGAGCAAGATAATCCTTCCAGGCATTGCCTCTATGGAGACCATAGATGCCAATCACGCCAGGCTTGGTCGCTCTCCCACTGTCGGCATAGGAACGTGGGAAGGCAACGCCTTGAAACTGGACATGGATGAGGCAGCGAGGATGGCGGGGCTTGATGTCAAGGTGGATGCAATCCTTAACCTGAGGAGAGAGGTAACGGCCCTTTTTATCGGTGATCCCGTGGCTGAACACGGGGAGGGAGTGAAGGTAGCCAGAAGGCACTATGCCACTAATATGGTCAGCGACCCTGATATCGTGGTGGCCAACTGCTATTCCAAGGCTAATGAGATGGTCCTTGCCCTCTGGGTAGCCTCTCCGCTTCTGTCCAAGAAGGGCAGTGACATGGTACTTCTGGTCGTCACTCCAGAGGGACAGATAAATCACTACTGGATCAGGAGCTTTGGCAAGGCCTTTGGCGGCAGGGGCTGGTTTCGCCCGGGAGGCCTGCCTCCCAACACCAGGAGACTCACTGTCATGGCACCTTACCCAGACAAAGTTGGCGGGGACTTGCTAGCACCATATGGCTTGATTAACTGGGCGAGGACATGGCCCCAGGTCATCGAGGAGCTCAAGAGCAGATATGGTGACAAGGCGAGGGTGGCAGTAATACCGGATGCAACAATACAGTACTTTCCCAGTGCATCGGGAATATGAGGGATGCTGGACCGTGTACGCAACCTCTTCCCGCTGACAACGCCTCAGCCTCTATCCATTATCTCCTCCCATAACAGTCTCGCGACCGCACCAAGCCCGGCTGCCATATGCTGCGATGCTGTTCCGCTTGACACACAAGCGATTTTACCCTACAGTGCCGTCAGCCGAAGGCGAAGCCCTGTCAAATCTTGGTACCAAGGAAACGGGAAGATCATAAACGCACTTGATAGAGTGAACATTTGATCAGGATCAATAAGCGCGCTGAAACTGCTACATATCAGAACTGAGACAAACAAGTGTTGGGCGAAATTCCCTGTGGCTTTTCGGAGGTGTGAATAAGGAGGATAGCATGAAGATACTTCTCGTTTATCCAAGATATCCCGATACCTTCTGGAGTCTTAAATACGCCTTGGACTTTATCTCGAAAAAGGCAACTCACCCGCCGTTGGGCTTATTGACTGTAGCAGCAATGCTCCCAAAGGAGTGGGGAAAAAAACTCATAGATATGAACGTAACCACCCTAAGGGATAAAGACCTTCAATGGGCTGATTTCGTTTTTATTAGTGCTATGGCAATCCAAAAAGCATCGGTAAAAGAAGTCATTAGCAAGTGCAAAAAAATGGGTATCAAGATCGTTGCTGGTGGCCCTCTTTTTACTACTGGATATGAAGAGTTCGAGGACGTAGACCATTTTGTGCTTAATGAGGCTGAAATCACACTCCCGCCCTTTTTAGAAGATCTGAAAAATGGATGTGCTAAACATATCTATACCTCTAAAGAATTACCTGATATAAAAAAGACGCCTATTCCGCTCTGGGACCTTATCAATATGAGGAAATACGCAACTATGAGTATCCAGTATTCCCGGGGCTGTCCTTTTGATTGTGAATTCTGCAATATCCCGGTGCTTTATGGTCGTAAAGTGCGCACAAAGAGTAAAGCCCAAATAGTAGCCGAATTAGAAAATCTCCACTCTCAGGGCTGGAGAGGTGACGTATTTCTCGTTGATGACAACTTTATCGGAAATAAGAGAAGGTTAAAAAAGGAAATTTTGCCCGCTATGATCGAATGGATGGAAAGAAAAAGGCATCCCTTCTCCTTTAATACTGAGGCATCTGTAGATCTCTCTGACGACGAGGAGCTTATGCAGCTGATGGTCAACGCGGGGTTTACTTCGGTATTTGTCGGCATTGAGACAACCAACGAGGAAAGCTTGGCAGAATGTAATAAGGTTCAGAACAAGGATCGTGACTTGGTAACCTGCGTAAGAAAGATCCAGAGATTTGGTTTACAGGTACAGGGGGGATTCATCGTAGGATTTGATAATGATCCTCCTTCAATCTTCGAAAGGCTTAGCGCATTTATTCAGGAAAGTGGAATTGTCACCGCCATGGTGGGATTATTAAATGCTCCTCGCAGTACCAAACTCCACCAGCGACTTGTAAGAGAGGGCAGGCTACTGAAGGATGTGTCGGGTGACAATACAGACCTTTCGATCAACTTTATCCCTAAAATGGATTACGAAATACTCATTAGGGGTTATGAAAAGATTCTCAGCAGAATTTATTCCCCTAAGCCTTACTATGAAAGGGTGAGGGAATTTTTAAGAGAATATAAGCCGTTGCAAAAGAAGGCATTTCGCTTTCATTTCAGCTACCTTGGGGCATTCTTTAAATCAATATTGCTGTTGGGTATCATAGAGAAAGAAAGGGTTTATTACTGGAAGCTCTTTTTCTGGTCTTTATTCACACGCCCACGACTTTTCCATTTGGCGCTTACCTTTGCCATTTACGGATTCCATTTTCGAAAGGTTTTCGAAAATTGTTTGTGAAATATTCGAAGAGAAAAAGCTTTGTAGCAGAAACCCACTGTGATACCGTGAAAGGAGTATCTTGAGTCGAGACGATTTAATAGAACTGGAAGGTGTAGTGACCAAGATTCTGGGCTACGGGACCATGGAAATTGAATGTGACGATAATATCATTGTCAGGGGTGTTCTTTGCGGACGGATGAAAAAGAGGAGGATTAAGGTGATGAAAGGTGATCGAGTCCAGGTAAGAGTCTCACCATATGATACCTCCCATGGATTAATTACCTGGCGCCTCAGGTGATAAACGGATAGCGAGAGCCGCAACGGGATCGCATCGGCAAACAAGATCTCTCAGGGGCCTAAATAAGAAGAAGCCGATACCCTATCCGCTAGCGGGATACAGGCCGGGGACATAGGATCAAATTTCCAAGGACCTGTCCCTGGCTTTCTTATTTTGTGAGTTTAGGTTTATCAATGATCAAGATGCCTATAAAAAGTAACTCATGTGGGTTTTCGTGGTCAAAGATAATCAAACTTCAAGAAATAGACTCAAGAGCTCAGCTTAGAAATGGCTCGGACTTTTAGTCGTGATGTCCACATATTGTGGATCTGATCCTAGTTCAAAAGTTTCAACTACTGCTATAGTTCTGCACTCTTATGGATGCACAAAAACTTATAACTACCGATTGTAGTATTGAATTTGAGAACGATTTCGCTGGTTTGTTTAGTACTAACTGACATATACTATTATTCAGGCTCTCTGATTTCATTTAATGGCGATTGAAACCTGCAATGACTTCCCCTGACAGTTCTCTGCTTTATTTCTTCCGCAAATAAATTGCTCTATTGTTCCTCTGTAGCTGATCTTTTGCAAACCTTAAATCACAAAGGAGGATCAGCGATGAACACAGCAACCGCATTGAAGATCTTTCGCGATTGCCAAAGGTCAAACCTTAAACCAAGGACCGTTATAGGCTACCGGTGCCTGCTAAACAATCTCGAGGAGCTCTTTGGAGACAGAGACCTCAAGTCAATCAGCAGTGAAGAGCTCTTCCATTTCTTGGAGATAGTCACAGAGAATAACTCCAAGTCCACCAAGAGGCACCGATACTCTCAACTGAAGGCCTTCTTTAACTTTATCATCATGAACTATGAGCCGAATCTTAGCAATCCATTGGATAGCCCCTTGATGAGGAAGACCTTTCGTCTGCCGAAACCCAGGCAAAGAGAGATCTTTGCCAAGGAAATCATGGATGAAGTGATCTTCACCAGCAAAAACCTACGAGATAGGCTCTTGCTGGAGTTGCAATCCAGATGTGGAGCCCGTATCGGGGAGGCTCTCAATATCAGGGTCAGAGACATCGATGAGAGAAAGATCACCGTTCACAACCCAAAGAGTGGAAAGGAGGCAGAAGTCATCTTCATGCCAGAGCAGGTGGCCAACAGGCTTAAAGCCTATGTCCGAGAGGAAGGCCTCAGGGAGTACGACAGGGTGTTTAACCTTTCCTATAGCACGGCACGAACGATGATCAACAGATTGGGTGAAAAGGTTGGGATAAGATTGAATCCCCACGATCTGAGGAGGCACTCTGCCACCTTTGCCAGTCGCAACGGGGTGCCTCTTGAGATTATATCAAAGGTACTGCTTCGCCATCAAAATTTGAAGACGACTCAGGTTTATCTGGGTAAGGTGAGTGATTTGGAAGCCATTCGGTGGATGGATATTCTTCATGGAAAATAGTTGTTGAGTTCTATCGGAATTAAACACCTTTTCCTTTCTTTCAAAGGAAAGATTGCATCTTGAAATATGCGGTTATTATGGTTGAGAGGGGATCATCCAAAGCTTCTGCTGAGCTTTTGACTTTGACCAACAGGTTTTAAAACAATAAATGACATGTAAACTTGAATATTCGGCCTGAGAAATCCTCACAATATATCAGGTCGTCACGTACGTTTATGTTCTTTATTATCCCACGGTCAGGACAAATTCGATCATAACTGCTCTATCACACCACCATGGGTCCGATGTGTATATTTGACGCACAGGCGTCTACGTCCGTCCCCTACTACATTTCTCTCTATCTCACCAAGTGGGTGGAAAAAGTTAGGAAGGGAGAACTAGAAAGAACCAGGGAAAGAAAAAAGGCTTGATTTATTCTCTTGGTACTGTAACAGTGATCCTTACGAGATAGGAAAACTTGGCGCTCTTTGTTATTATATTCTAGGTACGTGTTGTTGATGTTAATAGAATGTAGTCCCACGTTGCTCTAGCAGCGATCTGGGCGATGAGCCTTTAACGTCAATGCAATTTGGCACTTCTTCGCATTTCTCTAGTGATTGACTCTTCGGTATTCAGAGCGAGCCCTTCGACCTCCAAACAATAGCCATCACTGGTACGCGGAGAGTTGTTTTCGCACCATGCCGGTCCAGCGGCAGCATTCAGATACCTTGCCCAGTGCTCCAGCTAGCCCCAATAGAGTGGAGCGTCGCAGAGGGAATCGGCCAATAGCAGTGGTGGGAGTTTGAGCTCTGTTTTTGGCTGCTAACAGCGCAAGGCGAGCGGTCAAGGATGAAGCTTAAGGTCCATAACTATTTGTAGGAGGCAGAGATGAGACACGCAAAAGATGGGGATAAGGTAAAGGTGCACTACACAGGAAGGCTAGAAAACGGGGAGGTATTTGCCAACTCAAAAGATGGCGAGCCGCTTGAGTTTACCATTGGAAGCGGAGAGCTTATTACAGGCCTTGAGAAGGGTATTATCGGTATGGAAGTCAGGGAGGCAAAAACTATTACAGTCCCCCCAGAAGAAGCGTATGGTCCAAGGAGCAAGGAATTGGTAGCGAAAATAAGGAAGGCCGATTTACCTGAACAGATTTCACCGGCTATTGGACTAGAGCTGAGGTTGCGGAGGCCGGATGGCAGTCACATCGATTTACAGATTACAGATATGGATGAAGATACCATCACCTTAGATGCTAATCACCCATTAGCTGGAAATACGTTGGTTTTCAATGTGGAGTTAGTTGAAATCGCATAATGTCTACTTCCTTAAGCAGCGATAATCTAACAAAAATATTATGAATCCTCTTAGTGAGGGAACGTGGTTTTAACATCACGAGCCCTCAACGCACCTATTTCCAATTAAATTTAATCAACCGAAATTCCGGTAGGATGTTCTAGGGTGAGAAGGAGATCGGAATGAATATCTATGTAGGCAATTTGTCGTACGAGGTCACCGAAGAGGATCTGCAACAGGCTTTTGAAGCTTTCGGACAGGTGGAATCCGTCAGAATTATTAGGGACAAGTACAGTGGCCAACCAAAAGGATTCGGATTCGTGGAGATGCCCGCTAAAGCTGAAGCTCAATCCGCAATAATCGGCCTGGACGGCAGAGAGTTAAAGGCACGAACGCTGAATGTTAGTGAGGCTCGTCCTCGTTCGGAACGGGGCGGTGGAAGACGAGGTAGACGGCGACGCCCCTATTGAGCGGCGCTCCACGATAACTTTACATTCACCCACTGGCCCCATGAGGGCGCTTCGACCTCGCCGATGTGTGGAGAGTACGGACATTCATTAGAGTTCTTTCAGATGGTAGACAAGAACATAGACATCCAAGGGCGTTCACGTCCATGAGGCAAGTGGAATTTGAAGTCAGCCAGAAGGCAGAAGAGATGATGGGTGTAATGGACATTTCTTTTTAATTTGGAAAGGAGACATTTGAATGAAGACACAATATGGAAGGTGGTTTTTGGCATTGGTTACGGCCATGAATCTGGCATGGATTGCTTTCGCGGCATTGGCAGCAGAAAAGCATCCCTCGGAGGGC
>JABAOH010107030.1_pt3 | contig 10988 bp, 11 predicted proteins | sample 7062181 | NCBI WGS metagenome assembly JABAOH01 (sample SAMN14538630, study PRJNA623070) | marine sediment metagenome | biome: marine biome [ENVO:00000428]; feature: marine pelagic biome [ENVO:01000023]; material: deep marine sediment [ENVO:00002113]; isolation source: pool of 5 deep marine... | reverse complement strand
TGCAAGCTAGACGCGTGAGAATAGCAAGACATCTGTTAAGGCGAGGATGGCAGGTCTCCGGCAGGTTGGCTCACCGAGGTCCGCCATCCTCGCGGCGGCTCCAGCTCCAGCCGGCGAGGGTCTAAGACTTCGGCTTGAAATCGTCCTTACTCAGTTTGTATCGCCTCATCTTATTATAGAGCGTGCGCGGATCGATGCACGCCTGCTCGGCCGCTTTTCCGACGCGCCCGCCCGTCGCTTGCAACAGGCGCGACAGATACTCGCGCTCGAACCGTCCCACCCATTCGGCCCGCGCGACCTCCAGCGGCTTGTTCAGCCAGTCTTCGGCAGGGAACCCATCACCCGATCGCGGCGCCGTCTGTCCCGCCGACTCCCTCGAGCGTGTCGCGACGACGTTCTCGGGCAGGTCCTCGAGAGTCAGCTCCGTGCCCTTGCAAAGGAGAACGGCACGTTCCAGCACGTTCACCAGCTCGCGAACGTTGCCCGGCCACGAGTACGTCGTCAGCGCCTCCAACGCCTCCGGGCTGATCGTCTTGACGGGGCGACCCACCTGCACGCGGAACCGGCTGATGTAGCTGTCAACCAGCTCGGGGATGTCCTCAGGTCGATTTCGCAGCGGCGGCACGGTCAGCGTGACGACGCCCAGCCGAAAGTACAGGTCCTTCCGAACCGCGCCGCTCTTGATCGCCGCCTCCATGTCCCGGTTGCTGGCCGCGATGATGCGCACGTCCACCGCGATCTGCTCCTCGCCACCCACACGCTGGATCTTCCGCTCCTGGAGCGCGCGCAGCAGCTTCGCCTGCAGCGCCGGCGTCATCTCACCGATCTCGTCCAGAAACAGCGTCCCCCCATGCGCAAGCTCGAAATGGCCGCGCCGCGCCCGCAACGCCCCGGTGAACGCGCCTTTCTCGTGACCGAACAGCTCGCTCTCCAGCAACCCTTCGGGAAGCGCCGCACAGTTCACCGCGATGAACGCTGCCCCTGATCGCAGGCTCTCGGTATGGATCGCCCTCGCCAGCCACTCCTTCCCCACACCCGTCTCGCCCAGGATGAGCAGCGACGTGTCTGCCGTCGCCACGCGGGACGCCAGCGACAACAGGTTCTGCATCGCCTGGCTGTTCGACACGAAGTCGCTCAGCCGATACCGCAACTCCGTCTGCTCGGCCCGGACACCGCGACGCAGAACCTCCTGGCGCCGGGCGACCAGCGCGCTCAGCGTCTCCTGCAGCTTCTCGTCCGGCAGCCCCAGGTAGACCACCGCGACCACTCCCGCCGCCAGCAGCGCCGCACGATCCTCGGGATCCTCCTGCTCGGTCAGCAGGATCAGCTCGGGACGATCGGGCAGGCCACGAAACGCATCGAGGATCTCGGCCGCGGGCCAGCGCAGCGCCGAGCGGGCGGCGATGACCAGGTCATAGCTCTCCGACCCGACCCGCGCCCAGAAGTCCCCCGGCCGATCCAGCGTTCCCACCAGGGCATCGGCGCGGCGGAGGCCGCGAACCACACGCCGACGCAGCGGCGTCTCGGCGACGACAAGCACACGTACGAGCATTCGGCACTCCTTTTCTGATCCAGAAATCTAATACCGATTATTTCGGAAGTCCAGAGCCGAATTATGCCCCGCCACCCCCGCCGCGTTTACTCCTCCCGTTGAGCCAAACCCGTTGCCGCATCACGGATTCGCACCACTCGATGACGCGGGGCGAAGCATCGGCACATCGGTTGCTTCTAAAGGCGCGCGCGAGAGGCCGAGGAGCGGTGCCGATACCGCTCTCCCGGTCCTCCGGCGAACCGCAGGAGGCAACGATGAAGAACCCGAAGCAAGGGCAGAAGAAGGAGACGTCCGAGACCGCGAAGCCCGGGACGAAGCCGGCCGGCCAGACCGGTACGCAGAAGCCGGGACAGTCGGGGGCGACCCGCCCGGAGCCGCCGAAGCGCTAAACGTAAGGCGACAGGCAGAACGGGGCCGCCAGCTTGCGGCCCCGAAATCTAACGACAACCAGCCCGGCCCCGCGCAGAGGCAGGAGCCGGGCGGCCCTGCGAGAGAACCGTGCGGGGTGCCCACAAGTTACACGAGATGGAGCTATTCGAAGATGAAGACGCAGAAGTACCTAGTGACGGTGGTCGTGTCGCTGGCGGTCGCGTCGTGCGCCAAGCCACCGCAGGCCGACATCCAGGCCGCGCGAGCGGCGCTCGACTCGGCGCGGGCGGCCGAAGCGGCCGAGTACGCCCCCCAGTCGCTGACGGCGGCCGAGGNNGCGTTTCTTCATGGTCCGGTCATACGACCAGGCGAAGCAGGAGGCCGTCACGGCGGCGGAGGCGGCGCAGCGTGCGAGGTCGGACGCGCTGATGGCCAAAGAGGAGGCCCGGTCCGAATCGTCGGAGCAGCTCGCCCGGGCAAACACACTGCTGACCGAGGCCGGCGAGCTCCTGACTGTAGCGCCGGTCGGCAAAGGGACGGCGGTGGACATCGCCGCCTTGAAGGCCGACCTGCAGTCCGCATCACAGACGTTGCAAGAGGCTCAGCAAGCGTTTGACGCGGGTCGTTACAAGGAGGCGAGCGCGAAGGCGACGGGCGCGGTGGCGGCGATCGAGGGTGTAAAAACAGCGATCGAGGAAGCCCGGGCGCGCCGTACCCGGCGGAGCTAAGCGTTCTCAGCGAATCGAGCGGTCGCAGTTGACGAACGATCGATCGGATCTTGGCAGGGCCTCGCTCGTGAGGCCCTGCCTGCATTCAAGGGACGGCAGAGCGAGTGAGGGGCGGCGGTGGTGACGGGAAGAAGAAGACTGAGAAGACGGATAGGTGTCGTCGCGGCCGCGGCTATCCTGGCGCTGACGGGTGCATCGTACCCCTGGCTGAAGGAGCGCATCACGGCACCCAACGAAGCGGCGGCGGCCGCCATCGATGCGGTGGCCGCGGCGAGGCAGGCCGATGCCTCCACCTGGATTCCGGCACTGCTCGAGACCGCCGAGACGACGTTGCGCACTAGTCTCGCCGAGCAACGCCGCCAGGCGGTTCGGTTCCTCCTGCTGCGCGACTACGAATCGGCCCGGGCCGGGTTTGATCTCGCGCAGAGTCAAGCCGATGAGGCGGCCGTCGCCGCCGGCCGGCTGAGGGTGCAGGCCGAGGAGGAAGCCGCCGCCGTACTGCGCCGCGCCTCCCAAGCGATGGAGGGGGCGGGGAAATTGAGCCGCGCGATCCCGCTCGACCGGCAGGGTCGCCAGCACCTGGTGCGTTCGAGGTCGGCGTTGGCCGAGGCGGAGTTCCACTTTCGGCACGGCGATCCCCGCCAGGCGCGGGAGCTGGCGAAGCGGGCGATGCAGGACGCGCAACAGGTTGCCGGTCGAGCCACGGATCTGGCCGCCCGGTTCTTGGATGAAGAGCAGGTTCAGACGTGGCAGCGTTGGATCGACGAGACGATCGCGGCCTCGAAGCGGAAGGGTAGCGCTGCCATCATCGTCGTGAAGGAGAAGCGCTTGCTGACATTATATGTGGCAGGTGAGCCGGTCCGGTCCTATCAGGCGGACACGGGCCAGAACACACTGAACGACAAGCTGAGAGCCGGAGACCGGGCGACACCGGAGGGGCGTTATTTCATCACCGTCAAGAAAGGGCCGGGTCGCTCGCGTTATCACCGCGCCTTGGAGCTCGATTACCCAAATGAGGCGGATCTGCGGCGCTTCGGGCAGGCACGGCGTTCCGGCCAGATCACGGCCGCCGTCGGACCCGGTCGGCTGATCGAGATCCACGGCGAAGGCGGTCGCGGGGTGGACTGGACCGACGGCTGTATCGCCCTGTCCAACCGCGACATCGATGACCTGTTCGCCCGGGTCAAAGTCGGCACTCCCGTGACCATCGTCGGCGGTGATGGCGGCGGAGGCGTGTTCTCCGATGCGATCCGCACCGCCGGCAAACGAGGTCTGATCCCATGAACGCCGGCGCCTTCGTGTTCGACCGGGTCCAGCGATGCTTCAACCGTCCCCATTGGCGGACGTGGCTCGACTGGGAACGGGCCCGGCGGATCCTGGGCTCCGCAGGACGTCGACGTACAGCATCGTTGGCGGTTGGGGCGATCCTCTCTTGCCTGGCGGTGCTTGCCCTGGGCGCCGGTTACCGGTACGAGCAGTTCCCCGAGGCGCTCACCGAGACCGCCACCCTCAACGCCGCGGCCGCGGCGCCGGCCGCGCCGGCCCAGACGGCCCAACTCGCGCGTGAGCGAGAGCGGTTGCGCGCCGCTCTGTCGCGCACGGCGCCTCGCGGCACGTACATCGTGGTCGATCGATCGAACAACCGGGTGTATCTCCGGCGGCAAGACCGACTGTTGTTGACCGCGAACGCCTCGGCGGGCTCCGGATCCATCCTGCGCGAAGAGGGCGGCCGCGGCCGCACGTGGGTATTCGACACGCCACAGGGCGTATTCGAGGTCAGGACGAAGCTGGAAGACCCAGTCTGGAAAAAGCCCGACTGGGCCTTCATCGAGGAGGGGAGACCCATGCCCCTCGATCCCAGCGAGCGCTTTGAATACGGCGTGCTGGGTGAATACGCGCTCTACTTCGGTGACGGCTACTTGATCCACGGGACCCTCTACGAGCGCCTGCTCGGGCGGAACGTCACCCACGGCTGCATTCGCTTGGGCCGGGAAGATCTGAGGAAAGTGTACGCAGCCACCAAACTGGGGACCCCGATCTACGTGTTCTGAATCCGGCGAACCACCTTGCCTGCTTCCCGCGTAATCACGCTCCCGCTTTCCGCCGGCCTGTCCGCGCTCCTGGCTTTCGCGCCGCTCGCCACGAGCGACCAGGTGGATCAGCGATCGACCGCCCGTCTCGAAGCGGAGAACGCCCGGCTGGCGAAGCTACTGGAGCTGGCCGCGAGCCGCGAGTTCTACCTGCTTCTGGACCCCGAGCGCGGACAGCTCAGCCTGATGTACCAGGGGGCAGCGCTGAGGGAGTTTCCCGTGCTGGAAACCGAGGTGGGGCGGCGGCGCGCCTTCTTTCGGACGCGATCGCTGCCGTTGGACTGGGCCGACAGCGTTTGGCACGACGGCCAGCTCGAACCGGCCCGACGGTTCGAGCGCTTGGAAATCGATCCGCCCGACTCGCCGGTCGATCCGGACTCGCTCAGCGTGTTCATTCCGCCCACGCCCGACGAAGCGATCCCCGCACCCGATCGCTTTATCATCCATTACCGGGATAGCAAAGCGATCGAGATCATCGCTCAGGACACGACCGCGCTCTTCGTGGGCGCGCGGCCGCCGCGCCCCTCGGTTTCCATCGGCGAGCGTCTCGCCCGGGCGGTCGCGCCGTGGCGCCAGCCGAAGGTGCTGCTGCGGCTGCACATTCCGGCGGCTGATGCCAGAGCGCTCTACCGCGCGCTTCCCGAGAACGGCGAGTTCCTCCTGTTGTATTGGCCAAAGGAACCGGCATGAGCGGCGAGAGTTTCGGCTCGACCGGCCCGTTGCCACGCAGCCGCCGCGCCGCTCCACGTCACCGCCTGATCCTTGCCGGCCTGCTGGTGGGCGCTGCCGCAGGCGTCACCTGCAACTTGCTGTGGCCCGGCGCGCCCTGGCTGGACTGGCTCGTGGTTAACATCGCGCAGCCGATAGGGCAGCTGTTCCTAAGAACGCTGTTCATGATCGTCGTCCCGCTGGTGTTCGTCTCCCTTGCCCTGGGCGTGGCGGGTCTTGGAGATGTCCGGCGATTGGGCCGCATCGGCGCCAGAACGATGGGCATCTTCCTGTTCACCACCGCCCTGGCGACGACCCTCGGTCTGCTGCTCGTCAACGGCATTCGTCCCGGCGCGGCGTTGGACCCGGGTGTGAAAGCGGCGCTGCTGGCGGAATACGCGGAGCCCGCCGCCGAGAAGGTACAGGCGGCCGCCGAGGGCGGACTGAGCCTACGAACCGTCGTGAATTTGGTGCCGCAGAACCCGGTGCGGGCGGCCGCCGATGGCGACATGCTGCCGCTCATCTTCTTCGCGCTGGTCTTCGGTGTGGCGTTGACACGGATCCCGGCAAGTTCGGCGGCGCCCGTGCTCCGCTTGCTGGAGGGAGTAAGCCAGGCGGTCATGGCCCTCATCGGCCTCGCTATGCGCCTGGCGCCGCTGGGGGTGGCCGCGCTGGTCTTCGCCGTCACCGCCCGCTTCGGCTACGGCCTACTACAGTCGCTCGGGCTTTACGTGAGCGTGGTGATTCTCGGGCTGGCCATCCACCAGTTCGTGGCGATACCGCTCCTGGCCCGCCTGCTCGCCGGCACCGACCCGCGGTCTTTCTTCAGCCGGGCGCGCGCGCCGATGGTGACGGCGTTCTCGACCTCCAGCTCAAACGCCACGCTGCCAACGACCATGCGGACCGCCGAGCGCGAATTCGGCGTGCCGCCCGAGATCAGTGGTTTCGTCCTGCCGCTGGGCGCTACGATGAACATGAACGGCACGGCGCTCTTCGAGGGCGTGACGGTACTGTTTCTCGCCCAGGTCTTCGGCATTCAGCTCAGCCTCCCGACCCAGGTGCTGGTCTTGGGGCTGACCATCGTCACGGCCATCGGCGCCGCTGGCGTGCCGAGCGGATCCATCCCCCTGCTGGTCATCGCGTTGGAGGCCGTCGGCGTCCCCGGCCAGTCGATCGGGCTGATTTTGGGCGTCGACCGGCTGCTCGACATGGCTCGCACGGTGCCCAACGTCACCGGCGATCTCCTGACTTCACTCATAGTGGCGCGCCAGGAAGGCTATCAGCCGGCCGCCCACATCGCGCCGGCCATTACCGTCGACGTTCGTGTACCGATGCCGGGAGAATTGCCTGCCGCTGCGCCGGTGGCAACCAGCGTCGTCAACGAACAGGAAGTCGTCGTCGATCACTAACAGAGAAGAGAGATCAATAGATGCGAATCTTTGCCAACGCCAACTATCAGTTCATAGAGAAGCGTCGCTTCGCTTACGTCTTCTCCGCCACGCTCATCCTCCTTGGCCTCGCCGCCATGCTCATCAACAGCGCGCGGGGCGCCGGCTGGGTGTACTACGGCGTCGATTTCACCGGTGGCGTCTTCATGCAGGTGCGTTTCGCTGACCAAGTATCCATCGACCAGATTCGGGCCGCCTTGCGTTCAACCCGAGCCAGCTCCGTCACGCGCCTGGGCGAGGCGTCGGAGTTCGTGATCCGGGCACCGGCAAGTGGCGAGGGCGAGATCGAGCAAGTCGCGGATGGCATCGTCGCAGCCCTTAAGTCGGGGCTGGAAGGCCACGGATTGGAGGTGGTTCGCAGCGATCTGGTCGGCCCCAAGGTCGGAGGCGAACTCGAGCGGAAGGCCGCGATGGCCATCATGGTGTCGTTCCTGCTGACGCTTGTCTACCTGGCCTTTCGATTCGAAACGCGATTCGGCCTGGCGGCGATCATAGCCACGGCTCACGACATCCTGATCACGCTGGGTCTCATCGCCGCTTTCCGGATCGAGGTCAACATCACGACGATCGCCTCGATCCTGACCGTCGTTGGATACTCGCTCAACGACACCATCGTCGTGTTCGACCGAATTCGTGAGAACCTCCGCAAGATACGGCATTCCGTCGCCGGGGAATCGGACCTCGTCAATCGGTCGATCAACGAGACCCTTCCGCGGACGCTGCTGACTTCCGGGACGACGGTGGCCGTCCTCGTACCGCTCCTCCTCTTCGGCGGAGTGGTCCTGCGTGACTTCGCGATCGTCCTCATCGTCGGCATCGTCTTCGGAACGTACTCGTCGATCTTCATCGCCTCGCCTGCCCTGTTGGAGATCCGCCACCGGATGCGACTAGGGAAGCACAGCGCCCGCAAGGTGGCGGCCGCCAGGCGGCCGACTGCGGACGCGGCGACGGGTCGCCGTCCCGCGGCCTAGCCAGCACTCGGTCCAACGAGAGCGAAGCGTGCGGACGTCAACGCAATGACCACGCGCGAGCGCTGGGGGACGCGGCTCGGACTGGTTCTGGCCATGGCCGGAAACGCCGTCGGTCTCGGGAATTTCCTCCGCTTCCCGGCACAGGTCGCGCACAACGGGGGCGGCGCCTTTCTCGTCCCCTACTTCATCTCGTTCCTGCTGATGGGGCTGCCCCTCCTCTGGGTGGAGTGGGCGATCGGCCGTTACGGGGGTCTGTACGGCGAGCACTCCACGCCGGGCATGTTCGACCGCATGGGCCGCTACCGCTGGCTGAAATACGTCGGCGTCTTCGGTCTGTTCACAAACCTGACGGTCGCGGCGTACTACTGCTACCTGGAGTCGTGGACGCTCGCCTACGTGTGGCACTCGCTCGTGGGGACGTTCCGCGCTCTCGATCCGGTAACGTTCTTCCCCAGGTACTTGGGGGTGGAGGCCAAATCGATTTTCGCTCTGCCGTTGCAGGCGCTCTTCTTCTTCACTCTGACGCTGGCGCTTAACACCATCATCCTCTCTCGCGGGTTGGTCAAAGGGATCGAGCTGGCGGCGAAGATCGGCATGCCGCTGCTCATCATCTTCGCGGTCATACTGGCGATTCGCGGACTCACGCTCACACAGGGAGACCAGGGCGTCGTCGAGAGCCCGCTCCGCGGCCTCGAGTTCATGTGGAACCCGGTCACCTCCGGACTGCTCAGCCCGACCACCTGGATGGCGGCCGCCGGCCAGATCTTCTTCACCCTCTCGGTCGGGATGGGCTCGATCCACTGCTATGCCTCTTACGTGAAAGCGAAGCAGGACATCGCGCTCAATGCCGCGACGGCCGGCTGGGTGAACGAGTTTGTCGAGGTCATCCTCGGCGGCTCGATCATGATCCCCATCGCGACGGCCTACCTAGGCCTTAACGTCGTGCAGGCCGCCACGGCGAGCGGTAGCGGGTTCGGCCTCGGGTTCCTCACCCTGCCGACGCTGTTCAACAACTGGGGAGCGTTCGCGCCCCTGGCCGGCGCCATGTGGTTTGGCCTTTTGTTCTTCGCTGGAATCACTTCGTCGCTGGCCATGGGACAGCCGATACTCGCCTTCCTGGAAGACAAGTTCTCCATGTCGCGGATCCGCGCGGCCCTCGCTTTCGGCGCCGCGACCTTCAGCCTCGGTTTCGTCTGCGTGTGGCTCTACCCTGGCGGGTCGTTCGACGAATTCGACTTCTGGAGCGGCACGTTCTCGCTGGTCGTCTTCGCGCNNGATCACCCGCGGTGCCGACCTGGTGGTGCCCCGCATCTTCCGGTTCGTCATCAGGTTCGTGACGCCGGTCTTCGTAACGGTCGTGTTCGTCGGCGCGCTGATTCAGCCGATGGGCCGCTCGTGGGGCGCGGCATTCCATTCGCTCTTCGCCGGAGAGGGTTGGCCCTTCGCGCCGGAGAGCGTGCTGGGCCGGATCTTCCACTTCGGGGATGCCCGCTACGAGTGGTTCGATGCCCTCGGCCGGCCGACGGCCGCGCTGGTGCAGGACGCCACACGGATGCTGCTGCTGGTCTTGTTCCTGGCCTGCACCGCCCTGGTCTGGAAGGCCTGGCGCAAACGAGACGGTGAAGCGCGATGAGTGGCGCTGCGCTGACGTTAATGCTCGTCACGTGGACCGTGATCCTGTTCGTCACGGGCAGGTTGTTCATCAAGGTCCTGCGCACTCCCGACCGTGAAGACGGGCCGTGAACGGCACCTAAGACCACCGCCTCCTCTCTAGCCCGGATGCCCGCGTGACCTCGGGGCGGGCAGCCCCAACTCTCGTGCTGCCCTCCGCTCAGCGGACGCGAGCAGGAGTTGCATGGCGTTCGAGCGATCGGTATAAGAACGACAATGCTCGACTCCGTCATACTCCTGATCGTCGGCATCTTCTTGCTTGCCGTGGGTGCCGGGAGCCTGGTCCGCGGCGCTACACTCCTCGCGACCGCTCTGCGCATGCCTTCCCTATTCATCGGGCTCACCGTAGTGGCTTACGGGACATCGACGCCGGAGCTGGTGGTAAGCACGCTGGCGGCGGCGCGCGATCTGTATGGCGTCGCCGTAGGGAACGTCGTGGGGAGCAACATCTTCAACACGGGCGTGATACTGGGCCTGGCGGCCCTGTTGAGGCCCCTGAGAATTCACGACGCCCTGGTTCGCCGGGAAGTCCCGCTGGTCGCAGTGGTGACCGTCCTGCTCGGCGCCCTGGCGGTGGGTGGCCGCATTGACAGTCACGAGGGCGCGCTGCTGCTTGCCGTTCTGGCGGCCTACACCTGGTGGTCTTATCGCGAAACGATGCGGACCCGGCTTGCCGGTTCTAGCGCGGGCGCGGTCGGCGAAGAGGCAGCACCGCCCTCGGTAAAGGACCCGCTGCCCGCTGCTCCCCACGGCTTCGCCGGCTGGCGCGCCGGCCTGGTCTTCACCACCGGAGGTCTAGGCTTGCTCATACTCTCGGCACATTGGGTGGTCAATGGCGCTGTCGATATCGCGCGATTCGCAGGCGTCTCCGAAACGATCATCGGGCTAACCATCGTCGCCGCCGGCACGTCGCTGCCGGAGCTTGCCACCTCCGTCGTCGCCGCACTGCGGGGCGAATCCGACATCGCCGTGGGCAACGTCCTGGGCAGCAACATCTTCAACATCCTCGGCATCCTCGGCCTTGCCGGACTCGTGAAGCCGCTGACGGTTTCGCCCGAGATACTCACGATCGACATACCCGTGGCGCTGTTCTTCGCCATCGTGTCCATACCCGTGGCCTACTTCGCCCGCCGCATTTCGCGCCCGAGCGGCGCCGCATTGCTTTTGCTCTACCTGGCCTACGGCACCCTGCTCGTTGCTCGCAGCTAGGAGGTGTGAGGGTGCGGGCCGCCTCGTGACGGCCACGCGTGACCCGAGGCACTTCACCCGCGGTCTGCGCATGAGAGGGCCTCATCCCAGCGCCAGCGTGCAACGATCGGCGCCGGAACCCACGGCTGTTACGGCGGGCTCGCTGCGCTGCGGGAACGGTGTGCGCGGTGGCAGTTGCCCGCCGCCCCGCCCAGACCGTCGCCCCCGCGGTGCCTATTGGGAAGCGGCGGCGCCCGCCCCCT
>JABAOH010001125.1_pt3 | contig 10988 bp, 8 predicted proteins | sample 7062181 | NCBI WGS metagenome assembly JABAOH01 (sample SAMN14538630, study PRJNA623070) | marine sediment metagenome | biome: marine biome [ENVO:00000428]; feature: marine pelagic biome [ENVO:01000023]; material: deep marine sediment [ENVO:00002113]; isolation source: pool of 5 deep marine... | reverse complement strand
CATGGATTGGCGGCCGAGGGCGATTATGCCTATATCACGGACAGATGGTCGTTAAAGATTTTTTTTGTCGGTGATTCGTCGAAAACAAAGATTATCCATACCTTCCGCACGCCTGGAGTGGCCAGGACTCCTGTGGCGCGAGGGAATCTGGTTTATCTGACCTCTGACCATTCCGGCTTCCATGTCATTGATGTCAGCGATCCGAAAGCTCCTGAGATTATCGGATNNTGGCCAGCAGCGATACGGGCTTTCATATCATAGACATCGGCGATCCCACATCCCCCCAGCTCGTCAGCTCTTTGACAACACCGGGAATGGCCTATGGAGTTTCTGTCAAAGGAAAATATGCTTGCATAGCGGATGGAGATTCAGGTTTACAGCTAGTCGACATCAGCCGGCCGGATTCTCCCTCGATCGTCGGTTCGTGTACAATTGATGGGTTTGCCAACGGAGTCACTGTCAAAGGTAATTTCGCATTTGTTACGGATGAAACTTCGGGAGTGAAGAAGGTCGACATCCGCGACCCAAAAACCCCTAAGGTTGTTGGCTCATTCGGCACCCCGGGGGAACCTGCGGGAGTCACGGTCTGCGGGGACTACCTGATTGTCCTGGACTCATTTTCGCTTCTCGTATTAAAATAGACATATCCGTACAGGCGGATGGGAGTAAGAATTTGGGACAGTTTCCGATTTGTCATTGCGGGCAGAGCGTTGCAATCTCAAAAAGAAAAATGAGGGAATTAAAGGTGTCATTACGAGCAGAGCGAGGGAATCTTATGCCTGTGTCATTGCGAGCTTGCGCGGCAATCTCAGAAAGAAAGTTGAGGGAATTAGAGGTGTCATTGCGAGCTTGCGCGGCAATCTCATAAGAATAAACAAAGACAATGAAAATCACAGCCTGTGAATTGAACAACGAACCGGATGCGTTTGCCAGAAACTGGGAGAAATTGGCCGCCCATGTCCATGTCGAAAAAAGCGACCTGGTCCTGCTCCCTGAGATGACCTTCTTTCCCTGGTTTGCCTGGAAAAAAGAGTTTGATATATCCGTCTGGGAAAAAGCGGTATACATGCACGAAAAGTGGGAGCACCGTCTGTATGACTTAGCTCCGGCCACAGTGCTCGGAACTCGCCCTGTCAATCAGGATATGAAACGTCTCAACCAGGCTTTTACCTGGGAATCCGAGGCCGGAATCCAGCCAGCCCATTCCAAGTACTATCTGCCGAACGAGAACGGTTTCTGGGAAACCTCCTGGTATGACCGGGGAGATACGGATTTCATCCCTGTTAAAGCCGATAAGGCCATGGTCGGGTTTGCTATCTGCACAGAGATCTGGTTTTTCGAACACTCCCGCGCTTACGGGAAAATGGGCGTTCACATTGTTGCCTGTCCACGGGCCACTCCTAAATTGACGCTGGACAAATGGCTGATGGCCGGGCGGGCTGCCGCCGTGGTTTCGGGAGCCTTCTGCATCTCGTCCAACCGCATCAATCTCAGTGGAAAAGGCGCGAATCTGGGTGGAGAGGGCTGGATTGTCGGACCGGACGGAGATGTTTTGGCCGAGACGACTCAAAAGAAACCGTTCATAACGGTCGATATCGACCTGAAAGAGGCCGAGCAAGCCAAAAAAACCTACCCCCGGTACGTCCTCGACTGAAATAAAGGAACATTATGCGAAATCGTAGCTTAGCTAATCGATTGCTGTTGTCCAAATCCTTTGACGACACACACTTTAAGATTTTATATGGCATCTGCAATCCTAACTGCAGTAGCCGAGAATGAGAGAGAGTCAATAGTGGCTCTACGTCGACGAGGTCTCCAACAGGGTCGTCTTGCGGGTTAGACGCGAGGCCCCGTAACGGGCGACGACTAGAGCGGCAAGCAGCCAATTCAAACCGACGTAAACCGCCCACAGAGGGGGCGATCCGGGGATGTTCAGCATATAGACCACCGTGTTGCCAACCAAGTGGTAGATGACGACCAACAGGATGCTGCCGCGGCTGTTGATGTAGAGCCAGCTGAACAGGATGGCCAGGGGGATCGTCTCCAGCAGGAAGAGCCCCAAGAACGAAACATGGTTCAGGACTGGAGAAATAGGGATGTGCCACACCAACCAGAATAGGGCTAAGGCTCGAGGTGAGGGCGCTGTGCTTCTTTAAAAGGTGCGGCAGGGCGAATCCGCGCCAGCCGTACTCCTCCGGCAGGCCGGAAGGGAGAGGCACCAGGGCTTGCATGATTTGAAGGTTCATGGGCGGAGTCACGCCTCCGACCAGGGTATGTACTCCGATGGCCGTGAGGCCGATGATGAGGCTCGAAAAGAGAGCAAACAAATACCAGCCGAACCTTACGCGCCAGCGCGCGATCCGCTTCAGCAGATCACTGACTCCCTGCCAGCCGTAGAGGAGCCCGCTTAAGACCAGGGCGGCTACCGTGGGCCCGCACAATCCGATTGAATGGACGGCGATGCGCCATCCCCACCCGGCTCTGGAAACAAGAGACCCGGCCAGCCACCACACACTCCAAGAAAATGAGAAGGTCAGAAGAAAAAAGGCGGCCACCGGGTGGACTGCAGATATCTTCGCCACTCGGACACGCCCTTCCCGCTCGCGCCACTTCTTTCACTCATGTGGAAATCCCTCCCGAATGCGGCATATCACTCTCCATATTTTATCATGTGAAGAGGCGTGTTATTTTACGCACGGATCGGCGCATAGTTTTACGCACTAGCGCCAATGAAACCCCTCGGATCAAGTTGAGATCGTGGCTTATACGGCCTCTGATGGCCTCGTTTTTTAGAGGAAAGGTTCACCTTCCACATATTGGGCATAAAACGGGAATTTTAATGATCGTTGAGATAGGAGAACGGAGCTCAAACGGGGTTTTAAAAAAGATTTTGATGGAGGATATGTCAATCTAGGGGTCCCCTTCCTTCTCCCTGAAGTGCCTTGTCTATTTTAGACTAATCAGTATGAAAAGTAACAAAGTGTATCAAGTCAAGTTCGTCTTTATAGTGAATAATTTATTTCTCCTCTTCGTTCGGTTTAAGTTCCCTGCCGACCTGAAGGAACAGACCGAGCAAATCAGTTTCTTCCCACATCCTGACAATCTTTCCATTATCGATTTGGAAAATTCTGATCGCGCTCCATTCAATTTTGTTTCCTGTCACAGGAATTCCCGCGTGATCCCCCAGGTGAGTGCCGTGGGCTATCGTCCTGACTATAACCTTGTCGCCTTTGGCAATAATTTCCTCGATAGTGTGTACTAGATCCGGAAAGACTTGGGAATACGTCTTTTTTGTTTCGATTTCATGGTCTTGAAACAGGGGCTCACTAATTCCCGACGGGGAGTAGAAAGCAGCGTCGGGAGTAAAAATCTCCTCATATATGCCGACGTTTCCTTTATCGATCGCTGCGAAGAAATTGCGTATCAATTCGATATTCTGCTCCTCAATCTCCGTCTGGGCTTTCATCGATTCCTTATCCTGGCAGCCAGAGGTAAAACAAAGCAGGATGATTAAAAAAGAAATCATAAAAATTTTTTTCATTTTTCCCTCCACTATTTTCTTAATGAGGAAATCAATTCGAATTTATATTTAAAACCGCCTTATCAATCCCTGTCAACTTAAAAGATTTCAGCAGGTATCGGCTCTCATGAAGCGGCAGAGGCATATAAAATTTGCAAATGCCTCTTCAAATCCAACAATATGCATTACTATTTGCTCATCAGGCGTCCACTTAATTTTTCCCATATTATCGGCAATCGGTCCAAATGGTATTAAATCGATAATCAATCTTTCTTGAAATATGAGCCTCTGATACTCTTTGGTCGTTTTAAATTCACCAGTCGCCACCAAAGCCCTCTTTAAGCCTATTGTACTTACTCCAGTCTGGCACACGTACACCAATATCAATATCAAGAGTAGCCCGAAAAGGCTTAATCTGATATTTATCCTTTTTCTTTAAAATCCAAGGACTAGAGACACCTGCCCTTCTGGTCACAGTAACAAACAATTAATGCTGAATTTAAATGCGTGAGGCTGTCCATGTCCCTCTGCTGCAGCCATTCAAAGTGCCTTCCATGTAGTCTTTATCCATAAAATACCCCCTCCAGGTTTTTTGACAGAAGCAGATTATGGATAAATCAAAGTCAACATGATAACCGTCAGAAGTAAACGTAGCTGTTCCGTTGAGTTCATCAGTAACTGTTCCCCGTGTTCTATCTCCACTAAAAGTAAGCGTTTTGTCAAAATCTATGCCGTTGTAATTACCAGTCAATCTCCAGGTTCCTCTCACATCATACAGACCTGTTGAATTACAGCCAGCAATAAGCATCATCCCGGCCAGGATGCTGGCTGCAATCAAAATAAAGTGAACTTTTTTCATTATTTATAAGGATTCATCGTGTTGTCGAATTATAAGACTTGTTTAATAGCAGCCAGATCCGACGAAATGTCTGCAGAGCAAAACAAGGCAAGTAGAGGGATAAAAATCAAACCGATAACCGGTTGAAAAATAATCTTGATCATGCTTTCCTCCTTAAAACCGTAGCTTAGCTAATCGATTGCTGTTGTCCAAATCATTTGACTCAAGAACGTGTTCTCTTGTTATATTTTTCCATCTATTTTCTACTATACTAACAACCTTATTAACGTCTATTTCCCATTTTATTATGCAAATATACTGTTACTCCCTATTTTGTTATGCAAATAATGTGCCAATATTACCTCCTGGGATTTTCGAATGCCCGTTCAACACTATATGTCCATTCTCTAACAACTTTTGTGCGCATCCGAACAGAAATAAATATTCCCCATATCAACTTTGTGAATAAGAACAGCCAGGATTCCGTTGCTCTGCAATCCAGTCTTAAGCTTCTCTTTTGCATGATAGAGCAGTTCCCAAGCAATTTTGGAATCAATACGTCACCATTTTCTTTGATATCCACTGTTTTTCTCTAAACATCTAACGATCAAAGATACCTTTCCATCTGATTCTATTAGAAAGCAACTCATTACAGTGAACAGCATCGTAATCGATTGATCCTGGATAGTATCTCAGCGAATATCTCCTTATCTTATGGCAACCTCTGCCGTCTGGAAAACAACATAACGGCTGTGTTTGAGAACCTTGGCCCCGATCTTTATAAGTTTCACAAGCAGAGTCCGAAGCGACCAGTGCTTGACCTTACCTGGAAGAACCAGGCGCCGCAGAAAATTGCCTAGATTGTATGCCAGGACAAACAAACCTAACCTCACCTGATTCGAGAGGAAATGTTTGCATGAAAGCCGCGTCCAGTTGAGAGCATACTTGCCTTCCTTTATCCACTGCTCAGCAATCCCTCGTCCATTGTAGAATCGAACAACACCCTCTGCCTTGGCACTCATATTGGTCACGATAAAACCCACTCTCGGGAATAAATCTCCAGTGTGCCACTCAACCTTCGCCACAACACGCCGCCTCTTGTGCCAAGTAGCCGCACGGTACTTGAATTCATGAAACCACACAACCGGTTTTCTCGATGGACGTCCTACAGGCCGGGTCAGCAGATGTTTAATCTCATCATACAAGAGATCATTCGCCGGAAGACGGATAGCATACAAGAGACCTTTTTCTTCAAGGTATTCATAGATCTCAGGTTTAGCAAACGCAGCATCACCACGAAAGTACTTCCTGACTTTCTTGTTTTCGTACCGTTGTACGATCGGTTCCAGCAGCTCTTTCCAGCGGTCAGCGCTGTGCACATTGCCTGGACGAAGCATCGCTCCCTCACAGTCGCCATACTGGTTGAAGCAAAACAGAGGATGATAGCAGTTGCATTTGAAATGACCGTTATAGGCAGAACCTTCCTGCTCTCCATGTACAGGACTCTCTGAACTGTCCATATCAAGAACGATTCGATGATGGGCCCTTTTCTCCATCGCTCTCTCAACCCATCTCCCGTTAATTTCAGATAAGCCTTCAAGATTTTTCTTCAGGGGAAGAATCTCTGTCTCGAAACGCCCGATCGTATTGACACCGGCCGCATTCTTCTTCTTTCCGGCGACTGCTCTCATGACCGGATCAACTGATAGACGCTGAGCATCATTGACATCCTCATATCCTGCCAGCCGGGTGTATACGGATTGGCGCAGCAGGCTGGCCATATTATGCTGAATATTGCGCCCGGTCCTTTTATCACGCATAACAGTAGAGACCGACTCGAATAATCCCAATGCCTCATCAAGCTCCCGGTAAGCAAGAAGCCCTCCATCAGATGTCAACCTTGCGCCATGAAATTCAAGCTTAATTTTTCTGTTAAAACGAATGTTTAGTCTTTCACCCATTGTGTGTTTCATTTTTTGTGTCCTGATTAACCTTTATCTTGTTATATAATAACAAGTTAGGGTGAACTTGTTAAGTGATTTTTGTGTTTAATATGGGGAATATGGGATTATACATCTTTCAAAACAGGTTGCTCCTTTTTTCCTTTGATTTGAATTAAGCATGATGTCCTTCTCATTTGCAGATTGACTCTCTTTGCGTGAATTGATATGCTTTCTCCCAGAGAAGCGGAAAGAGCTCGGAAATGAAGTGCCCCACATGTCAATCCGACAATCCCGAGGAAAGCCGTTTCTGTAACAAGTGCGCGGCTCCTCTTGATTCAGCAGAGGATGTGACGGCTGTCGCCACACAGACCTTTCTTCCCGCTATAAAAACACTGGAGCCAGGAACCGTTTTTTCCGGAAAGTATAAGATCATCGAAAAACTGGGAAAAGGCGGGATGGGGACTGTCTACAAAGCCGAAGACACGAAGCTAAAACGGACTGTAGCTCTAAAATTCCTGGCGCCCGCGTTGACCGGAGATACGGAAGCCCGTGAGCGCTTCGTCCATGAGGCGCAGGCCGCCTCCGCATTAGACCATCCGAACATCTGCACCGTCCACGAGGTTGATGAGACAGAAGACGGCGAGATGTACATCTCCATGGCTTTTTACAAGGGCGAAAGCCTGAAAGAGAGGATCAAGCGGGAGCCTCTTGAACTGGAGGAAATCCTCGACACGGCCATCCAGGTGGCCGAGGGATTGTCCAAAGCCCACGATGAGGGAATTATACACCGCGATGTGAAGTCGGCCAACATTATGGTCACACAAGAAGGTTTAGTCAAAATCGTTGACTTCGGCCTGGCCAAATTATCCGGATTGACGCGGATCACAAAGGTCGGCACAGCCATGGGAACAATCGACTACATGTCACCCGAACAGGCACGCGGAGAAGAGGTCGACCAGAGAACGGATGTCTGGTCTTTAGGAGTTATCCTTTATGAGATGATCAGCGGAAAACTTCCCTTCAGAGGAGAACGCGAACAAGCGGTTGTCTATTCGATTTTGAATGAAGATCCGGCGCCTGTTAAGGATTTAAAGACGGCTATCCCTTTGGAACTCGAAAAAATCATGCGCACAGCCCTCTCCAAGAATCCAGACAGGAGATTCGCATCTTCAAAAGAGATGGCCGCAGCGCTGCAAGATTTGAAAGCGAAGCTGGCATCCGGAGAAAGCCTGACCAGGATCCAGCTGATTTTCCGCAAATCTCGGAGGCGCTTATTGATCAGCGGAGTTACTGCTGTTCTTGTGCTCGCGGTCGTATCCCTCACCTGGTTTTTTACGCGTCCGACTCTGGCGTTCAACAGCCACGACAAGCTCCTTGTGGTGGATGTCGATAACCAGACCGAGGATTCTGTGTTCGACCTGGCGCTGCGGACTGCGATAGAGGCGGATCTCCAGCAGTCCCCTTATGCCGTGATCTTCGATAAGGGCCAGGTCTCAGAAATCCTTCGCTTGATGAGAATAGACCCGGCGTCACGGATTGACGAAAACCTCGGTTATGACATCTGTCGTTTTGCTGGGGTCCGGGCTTTGATCCTGCCGCGCATTCTCTCTGTCGGTGAGGCGTATGAGCTTCAGGCTATCTTGATCGATCCTATCCGAAAGAGACACGTTGATAGGATTCGCGTGACAGCCAAGGGCAGGGAGGATGTTCTCCTGAATGCCATTGACAAGGTCGCGCATGAAGTGCGCTCCCGGTTGGGAGAATCGCTGGAATCCATCCAGGAAGCCGATGAGACTGTGATTCAGGTCACCACATCCTCCTGGGAAGCTCTGCATTACCTGTCATTGGGCCAGGCGAAATGGCAGGAGGGAAAGTTTAAGGATGCGGCTGCGTTTTTCGAGCTTGCACTGGATAAGGATTCCGGCTTTGTTTCGGCGAGAGGCACTCTGGGTTTACTGCAGATCCAGTGGCTGAATCAAGGAGAGGCAGGCAAAGAAAACCTCAAGAAGGCTCTGGCGGATGCCGAAAATGTCTCCCATAGAGAGCGTCTGATGCTCAAAGCTGTCAACAAACAGTTCGTCGAGGAGGATTTTGAGGGAGCTTTATCCGAATACCAGATGATCATAGACATTTACCCCGACACCATGCAGGCTTACAACAACTCGGGAATGGTCCTCAGGTCACTCGGCCGTTTGGATGAGGCGGTGACGATGTTTGAAAAAGCGTATGAGGTCTCACCTCGAACTACGGTTCCCCTCTCCAATCTTTGGTGGACGCATATGTTCTTTAGATTTGATCCCCAATCCGGAGAAAATGCGGTCCGGAAGTTGATTGAGCTGGGACCTGAAATCGCTCTCTACAACCATATGCTCGGATACAGTCTGGCCGGGCAGGCGAGGTATGAGGAATCCTTGGAAGCGTACAAAAAAACAGTGGATCTCGAGCCTCAACACCCGTACGGACTTCCCAACCTCGCTCACGTTTTACTCTCATCCGGAAGACCGGACGAGGCGGTCCCGGTCTACCGGGAAGTCCGGAAACTCGTCCTCCAGGGAAAAATGCGCGGGAGTTACCCGAAGGCGAGCATTGACCTTGCTTTTGCTTTGACTGAGGTCGAGGAGCATGAGGAAGCCAGAGAAGTCGCCGCAGAGGGACGAGACGCTCTGTTAGAACGGTTGAACGGTAAGCCACCGATACCTCAGGATCTTCTCCTTTTCGGAGCGTTTGAGGCCGTCAGCGGAAACAGTTCAGAAGCGGGGATATATCTAGATAAGGCTTTAAAGATCGGGATACCCGATCCGTATACAGCCCTCAACCTGGCTGAATTGTACGTTCTCCTCGGGCAGAAAGATAAAGGGATTGAAGCCCTTAAGAAGGCTTTTCAACTGGGCTATCCCGACCCGTTTTTCCCGCTGATCCTTCCCACTCTGCAATCAATCCGGAACGATTCCGAGTTCCGGGCTCTATTCAGATTCCTCAATGAATAGATAAAAATATTGTCATTGCGAGGAGCACCGCGACGTGGCAATCCCTTAAGATTAAATTCCTTTATATAAATAATTCCAATAATTATTCGATGAAGTCTTAGAAGTTGAATAGAATTATATCTTTATTGAAAAATAATTTTTCTTTATGGGATTGCCGCGCAGGCTCGCAATGACAACTTAACACATCTCATCTTTTCTATGGGATTGCCGCGCAGGCTCGCAATGACACTTCTCTCTTCAATACTCTAAATGATTTTTAAATTAGGAAGAATGAAATTTAGTATTAATGAGAATAATAAAATGCAGATTTTTTTCCTTTTTTGACATCCTTTTTGCGCTGTGGTAAAGCTACGTGGAAAGAATTTTTGAGGAGTTTGGGGAGGATCTTATGGCACACAAAAAATCTGAACTCAACCGGCGGGATTTTCTATCTTCTTCAGCCAAAATGGCGCTGGCAGCAGTCAGCCTTCCTTTATTGAAACAGGCGCCTGTGCTGACAAAGCCAATCGGAAGAAAGCGAAAAGTGGCTCTTGTCGGAACAGGGATCCGGGGAAGCGGCACCTGGGGAAAAACTTTGATAGAGAATTACAGCGACGTTCTGGAGATGGCCGGACTCTGCGACATCAATCCCATTCGCATGGAATACGCCAAAAGCTACATGGAAACGGAATGTCCGGCATACACCGACTTTGAAAAGATGATTAAGGAAACAGGCCCGGATACAGTGGTCGTCACCACAACAGACTGCTTCCACGCCAAATACATCTGCCAGGCGATGAAGTTGGGATGCGATGTGATCACCGAGAAGCCGATGGCCACAGACGAGAAGATGACTCAGGAGATCCTGGACACAGAGAGAAGAACGGGCCAAAAGTTGATCGTGACGTTCAACTACCGATACAGCCCAGAAGCCGTCAAGATCAAAGAAATCCTGATGTCCCGGGAGATCGGAGATATCACCTCAGTGGATTTCAATTATTATCTCGATGTTTACCACGGCGCCTCCTATTTCAGACGGTGGCACGGACTCAAACAGTACTCGGGTTCGCTGTTCGTCCATAAAGCCACGCATCATTTCGACCTGATGAACTGGTGGCTCTCCGCAGAGCCGGTCGAGGTCTTTGCCCACGGGGAGCTTCGCAGATACGGGCATAACGGAGCTTTCCGGAGCGCCCGCTGCACGGGCTGCCCGCATAAGCAGAAGTGTGAATTTTTCTGGGATATCACCAGGAATGAACATCTCATGAATTTATACGTAAAAGCCGAATCCGCAGACGGCTACATACGGGATTCCTGCGTCTTCCGGAAGAAAATTAACATCTGGGATACCATGACTGCCCAGGTTCAGTACCACAACCGGGTGATGATGAGCTATTCGTTGAACGCCTTTATGCCGTATGAAGGCTATTCTGTGGGATTCAACGGGACAAAAGGTCGCCTGGATGCCCGCATCTACCACAACCAGCCCTGGAAGGTCAAGAGTTTGGCTGATTTCCGGATCACCCATAGTTTTAAAACGAGCAAAACTTTCAGCCTGTCATCAGGAGGAGGCGGACACTGGGGGGCTGACCGGATCATGCAGGACAGAATTTTCCGGGAGCCGGGACCGGACCCGTTGGGGCAGGCCGCTGGAAGCCGGGAAGGGGCCCTCTCTATATTGATCGGGATTGCGTCCCGCCGCAGCATCGAACAGGAGCGCC
>JABAOH010016360.1_pt1 | contig 10990 bp, 9 predicted proteins | sample 7062181 | NCBI WGS metagenome assembly JABAOH01 (sample SAMN14538630, study PRJNA623070) | marine sediment metagenome | biome: marine biome [ENVO:00000428]; feature: marine pelagic biome [ENVO:01000023]; material: deep marine sediment [ENVO:00002113]; isolation source: pool of 5 deep marine... | reverse complement strand
TATGAGAGAGATGTTTTCCCTCTCGCCTATGTGGGGATCACGGTTCAGGGTGATAGGCTTGCCTACTGGTTATTGGATTCGGTTGAAAGCGTGGACTATAAGATCCCTCCTCTTCGGCTGATGACGATGCGCGTAGAAATAGCCACAGATAGAACCGTTCCCAACTTTAACGACCCAATTCGTTCCATCGTTTTTGAGTGCGGTGAAGAAAGCGTAGTTATTGACGAGGGAGATGAAAGCGAAAAGATTCTTGGGATGGTTGAAGTCATCAGAGAAAAAGACCCTGACATTATCTTCACTCGAGGCGGAGACTCGTTTCTTTTTCCGTATCTGGCTCGTAGGGCGCTGGTGAACGAAGTTCTCAACGAGCTTGTTTTGGGAAGGGAGAATGTTACTCTCAGGGCTAAGAAAAGGCGTGGGATTACGTTCTTTTCGTATGGAAGGGTCTACTTTAAGGCACCTATGCGCAGGTTGTATGGACGAATCCATGTGGACGAGGAAAACACGTTCATTTATTCGGCCTGCGGATTGGACGGGCTGATCGAAGTTTCGAGGACATGTAGGGTTCCTTTGCATAGGGCTGCAAGGGCTTCTATTGGAACTATTATGTCTTCTTTGCAGCTTTATCAAGCTAGTAAAGATGATATTCTTGTTCNNAGGGTGCCTTTGCATAGGGCTGCAAGGGCTTCTATTGGAACTATTATGTCTTCTTTGCAGCTCTATCAGGCTACTAAGGATGATATTCTTGTTCCTTGGAAGAAGCGGGAGCCTGAAGCGTTCAAGTCGGCGTGGGAGCTACTGGTGGCTGACAGGGGAGGTTTCATTTTTGAGCCTAAGTTGGGCATACATGACTGGGTTGCTGAAGTTGACTTTTCTTCTATGTATCCGACTTTGATGGCGAAGCGGAACATTTCAGCTGAAACAGTGCTTTGCAAATGTTGTCCAAACTCGGCGTTGAGAGTTCCTGAGCTTGGCTATAATGTGTGTGAGAAGAGGGAGGGAATAGTTCCAAGAACATTGAAGATGATTTTGAAGAAGCGCGCGACTTACAAGCGTTTGAGGAATGAGGCTGAAGACCCGAAGTTGAGGCTGGTTTACAATCGTAGGCAGAATGCTTTGAAGTGGATTTTGGTTACGTGTTTTGGTTATCTGGGTTATAAGAACGCTCGTTTTGGTAAGGTTGATGCTCATATTGCGGTTTGTGCTTTTGCTAGGGAGGCTTTGCTTAGAACCGTGCGTATGGCTGAGGAGAGGGGTTTTGAAATAGTTCACGGCATTGTGGACTCTCTTTGGCTTAAAAAGGAGGGAGCTCCTCCAGGTGAGTATGTTGAGCTCTGCAAGTCTGTTTCTAAAGAATTTGGGGTGCAGCTGAACGTTGAAGGCAGATACCGTTGGATCGTATTTCTTCCATCCAGAATGCATGTGGAAGTACCTGTTCTTAACCGATATTTTGGAGTGTTTGAATCTGGCAAAATCAAGGTGAGAGGCATCGAAGCAGCNNNGACTTGATTATTTCGAAGCAGCTATCCATGCATCCGGATAAGTATGCTCACGATGTTTTCCAGGCCATAGCTGCCAAGCAATTGATCAAGGAGGGCATTGAGGTTTCTGCAGGGCAAACCATTCGGTATTTAATAACTGATGCTCAAAACAAAAGGCCGAACAACCGTGTGAAGGTTGCTGAACTAGTTAACAGTGATACTCGCTTCGATACTGAAAAGTACGTGGATATGCTGATCCTTGCGGCAACAAACATCCTGAGCCCGTTTGGATGTACTGAAGAAGGACTGAAGGATAAGGTATATTATGGTGAGAAGCAGACAGTGCTCAATCCCACGCTGACAATGACATAAAATGCCGAGGGTGTGCACGTCATACTTGGACACAAGAATATCAACAAACCTATGATATACATTAAGCTTGGAAAGGCAATATTCAAAGAGGCAAACTATGCATTTACTGTTAGAGTCACATCTGATATTCAGGGAGGCATGTAAACTCATTGAAGTGGGTTTCGAGTATGTTTGCGACATGGATGGAGTGAGGCTGCTCAGAAAAAGGAAGTGATATGTACGAAAAAGGATTCATATGAATTAGTAAAAAATCCTATGATTCAGATATTTGGCGTGAAGGGCTTGCCTATTGTAGAAGATGGAGATAACCTCGCCAAACTCATTTGCGACGCGGCACAGCGGCAGAGAACCCCAATTCAAGAGGGCGACATTCTCGTGATCACGCATGTTGTAGTGTCTCGGGCTGAGGGAAACGTCGTAAACCTTGACAGTGTGGTTCCATCGGATTTCGCCAGGGATTTTGCTCAGCGGTTTGATAAAGACCCGGCTCTAATTGAAACGATTCTGCGGGAGTCTAGAAGCATTGTTCGGATGGGTGACGGAAAACTCATCACAGAAACTAAGCATGGATTCATCTGTGCCAACGCTGGAGTTGATCAGTCCAATGTCCCAGAAGAAAGAAACGTCGCGCTTTTACCTGAGAACCCTGATCGTTCAGCGCAGCGGATTCGGCGAGAGATAGGGAGGCTCATGGGGAAGGAAGTGGCGGTTATCATTTCTGACACTCATGGGCGGCCGCTGCGGGAGGGCGAGATCAACGTTGCCATAGGAGTCGCTGGAATCCGGCCCATTCGAGACCGAAGAGGAGAGAAAGACTTGTTTGGACGCGTTTTAAGAGTGAAGCAAACCGCCATCGCTGATGAATTGTGTTCAGCAGCCGAACTGGTTGTCGGGCAGGCAAGTGAAGGAATTCCGGTGGCCATAATCCGAGGGTATCCATATCCAAAATCGGAGGAGGCGAAGGCAACCGAACTGACTAGGCCAAGGGAGAAAGATCTGTTTATTTAATGCCCCCAGAGATTTGCATGTTGGCATGCATGCTGGAAATGTATCGGTGGCTGTAATTATAGCGCGCTATTTAGTCTGGATTTTTCTCTTCACCAACAACCTTTCTTGCAAACAAATTGGACGAAACCATATTGGCTTATTGAACATCGCTAAAGTTCTATCTTCTTTGTCTAATCGCTACGAAAATCGATTCATGGCATAAGTTGAACGTACTGTCTAAGCTCTTGGACTACGGCCTCTAGACCAAGCCTCTTTAGCGTGGCCTCTGTGGGTATGCCTCGACGATCCCAGCCTCTACGTTGATAGTACCCCTGTAGCATGGTATCGTATTTGTCTCTGTCCAAGGTGGCTCCGCGGTAAGGACCCTTGGTTAGGGGTTCGTCGAACCATCTTGCTGGCGGATAGTCTTGGGCGCTGCTCCACCCAGTTTTGTACTCTCTGACCCAGAAGGCCCTGATTAGGGAGTAGATTCTGTCGGCGATCGTGAAGAGGTCGCGAAGCGTTATGTCCATACCGGTCGCAGCCTTAAGGAAGCGTGAGTACCACTCCAGATCGAAGGCCAGCTCTATCCACGGGAGTCTGCAAGTCACTAGACTTTCAAACATCCCTCCCCTGATCCTCTGCAACTCAATCACCTTGTCAACTTTTGCTTGGCTGTAGGTTTCACGCCCAACCGATACCTCCCATGAAATGACCCAAGCATCCTTGTGATGGGCGCCTATACTCGATGTTCCAAAAGCCAATGCCATCCCAGGTGCTGTGTGACAATCATAGCCTGAGATCTCCAAGCCCTTCACGTGCATTGCCCACTTCGAGGCGTTGCCGTCCAGCTTCTCAGCCGCAGATCGTACACCTTCAGCGAGAAGACTCCCTGTTCCCCGTCTATAGGCTACATCTTCGACGAGGACTCTGGCCTCATCGAAGTCGCCCCATTCGATCTTATAGTCGATGAGTTTCTTTTCGGAAGCTTCCATGGCAAAGCCTATCGCATTTCCAAGCGATATGGTGTCTATCCCATACTCGTCGGCTAGTCTGTTGAGGACCGCAACTTTTTTGAGATCTCCCAAACCTATATTTGACCCTAACAGAGCCACGTTCTCATAGTCAAGTTCTGAAAATTTCTTTTCCGCATCCTCTATAACGTTGCCGCAGATCGTATTACAAGTAAATGCGGGGCAAGTTTCATAACAGTTATAACACACGTTGCCGCAGGTCGTGTTGCCACAATCCCTCTGAGTGACCTTTAGTTTCTCCATCGTAAATCCTCCTATTGCCTTCGCTTGATCAAAGACGCCCTCCTTGAAGTTGTAGGTTGGGAGAACGCTGTTCTCTTGAGTCCACTCTACAGCAACCATGGTCCCTTGGCGCCTCCAGAAATCATAGTTGTCTTTTTTCACAATTGTCTTATACGCATTGGTTCCTAAGGCCTTCAATTCGTCGAGATCAGCTGCCGGTATTGTCTGAGACCCCTTGATGGCAACAGCTTTCAGGTTTTTAGACCCCATGACAGCCCCCATTCCAGGCCTGCCGCCAGCTCGGCCCTCTTGCGAGACCACCAAGGCAATCTTAACCATGTTTTCTCCTGCAGGCCCTATCCCAAGGACGCCTACAGTTCTGCCGCGTTCTTCTTTTATCTTCTTTTCAGTTTTGAAGGCATCAAGCCCCCACAAGTCTCTGCCGTCGAGTATCTCTGTCTCGTTATCGTTGATCCAAAGAACGGTCGGTTTCTTGGCTTTCCCCTCCAAAACTACCGCGTCATAACCGGCTCTTCTCAACTGGACCGACGCAAGTGTACCTATATTCCCATCGCCGTACCCGCCTGTTAAAGGGCTCTTTGCTGCAACGACAATCTTGCCGCTGCTAGGCAAAGGAAATGCGGTTAAGGGTCCAGCTGCGAATATAAGCTTGTTTCTAGGGGAGAGAGCATCTATGCCTGGCTCCAACTCATCCCATAGAATCTTCACTGCAAAGCCCCTTCCGCCGAGGAAAAATAGAGCCAAGTTGGGATCGTACTCTTGAACAACTGCCTTTTTCCTTGTCAAGTCCACTCTCAAGAGCTTGCCATTCCAACCGTTCATTTTTTGGCACCAATCTTCTGATAGTTCGTCAACTATAGGTATCTGATTCTTTTTAATGCTTTCTTTCACGCGTGCATAAAAGTTATAAATAGAATTCAAGGAGAACCCTTCAAAAATGATGTTTTCGGATTAGCTGGAGATGATAAATAATGTACGGCTATTCTGGCAGAATGTTGATTGCAGATTTAACCTCTAAGAAAACAAAAATTGAAGCAATTTCCGAGGTTTTCTGTAGAAAATTTATAGGTGGAAACGGATTTGGCATAAGTTTCCTTTATGAACATCAGAAACCGGGAATAGATGCATTAAGCCCTGATAATGTGTTGGTTTTTGCTGTGGGACCATTTTCTGGAACCGTGATTCCAACTAGCGCCAAATACGTAGTTCAGGCGAAGTCGCCGTTAACGGCCTTTCAGGGAAAATCTATTGGTTCAAGCTTTTGGAGTCAGGCGTTTAGAAGAGCTGGTTACGACGCTCTTTTAATAAAGGGAAGAGCGAAGAGACCGACCTATCTCTTTATTGACGATGATATAGCCGAGTTTCGCGACGCGAAGGAATTGTGGGGTAGAGACTGCTGGGAAACGGATAAGACAATTAGAGATACTATCGGCGACGACAACGTTCGAGTAGCAACCATAGGGCCTGCAGGAGAAAACCTCGTTCGTTTTGCATCCATCGTAAGCGATCATCACCATGAGGATGACGGCAGAACAGGTATGGGCGCGGTTATGGGTTCAAAACAGCTTAAAGCAGTGGCAGTCAGAGGGTCTAAAACTGTTGAAGTTGCCAAGCTTGACGAGCTGTTAGATTTATGTAGAGAATACTATAAGAAGATCATCAAAGGCTTAACCTCGACAATTATGAAAGATTTAGGAACCATTGGCACAGGTATGGAATACCTATCGAATTATGCCACACCAATAAGAAATTTTCAGAGCACAGACCCTTTCAAAGAGCCTACCCTCATGAGTGAAGATATCAGGAAGATATCAACTGAGTGGATGCGAAAACAATACGTTCATAAAAGTATTGCATGCGCCGGCTGCCCCATAGGATGCGATCACGTCGACTTCATAAGAGTAGGTCCTTACAAAGGTGAAGTTTACAAGATGGAGTATCAAGGGATGTATGCGCTTGGAACAAACTGTGGAATATGGTATTTACCAGCAATAGTAAGAGCCGGGCAGCTTTGTGACACCTTAGGAATAGACGTGATAAGCACTGGCGTCGTTGTCGCTTGGGCTATGGAATGCTTTGAAAAGGGGATACTTAAGTCGAAGGACACCGGGGGAATAGATTTAACTTTTGGAAACCATGAGGCTTTGATGGAGATCATTCTAAAGATAGCGCACAGAGAAGGACTAGGAGATGTTTTAGCAGAGGGCGTTAAAAGAGCCTCAGAGAAAATCGGTAAGGGCTCTAAAAAGTTTGCTATGCATTCCAAAGGTCTCGAATTCCCCGGATTTGATGTCAGAGGGTTGAAAGCGACAGCTTTGTCCTTTGCCGTTTCCACAAGAGGCGCAGATCACATGAGTGCAGCTGTTTTCGGACCCGAAATCAGAGGGCGGATCAACAGATTCAAGTTTGAAAAGGGTCAAGGTGGATTTGTTGCAGAGAAGGAGGACAATCTAACCCTTTTCGACTTATTAATGATTTGTAGGTTTTCAGGCGATCTATGGACGAACATCTACAGTGACCTAGCTCACTTGTTCACTTTGGTCACCGGAATACCTTCGACCCCTGAAGAACTCAGAGCAGCTGGAGAACGCGTCTGGAACATGGAAAAAGCCTACAACATACGAGAAGGGTGGACCAGAAAGGACGACTCGCTCCCACCCAGAGTGTTCAACGATCCCATCCCCGATGGTGACGCCAAAGGGTCGCGCTTGACGAAAAAGGAATTCGACTTCATGCTAGACGATTACTACTTCGCACGAGGTTGGACAAAAGATGGTATTCCGACGAAAAAGAAACTCATAGAGCTAGGACTAAATGATGTAGCAATGGAGGTGGGCGTCTAGAATGCAGCGAAAGTTTGTTGTTTCAGATTCTGGACAATGCACTGGATGTCAAATCTGCGAGTACATTTGCTCAGCGGTAAAAGAAGGAGGATTCAACCCTTTGCTATCCCGTATCCGAACCTTACGAATAGAGCCAGCCTTTAACATATCCATGGCTTGTCGCTTATGCGAAGATCCAACATGCGTCAAATCCTGTCCTAGAAAAGCTCTTACTAGAGAGGAAGAAACAGGCATAATCATCTTAGATGAAGAGAAATGTAACGGTTGCGCATGGTGCATTGAAACATGCGAGTTCGGTGCGATAGCTTTGCATTCCGCCAAGAAAACCATAATCGTTTGCGATCTATGCGAGGGAGATCCCAAATGCGTCGCATACTGCCCGACAGAGGCCTTGTCCCTTAAGACACCCGAGGAGATATCACAAAAAACTAGGAAAAAAGCGATCGTGACGCTGGCGTCAAGAACCAGCGAATAACGAAAGCTCTCCGCGCACGCCTAAGTAACCCTTTCGCTGAAGGAGTGAAAAAAGTCTCAAAGAAACTTGGTAAGGAGTCTCAAAATTTCGCCATGCAAGTAAAGATCCAAAAGACGTGTTTGAAAAGTTGCACGCCCACTAAAACCGCGGTCTGAGTGAAATGCCAGTTGAAAGGAACCTCTTGATTTCTATCTTAAAACTGACAAAAACTGGACCTGTTCAAAAGGAGCTGGTTAGCAGGGATGCCCGCGTCCCAGTTCAGGTGGCTGACGAGATTTTGAAAAAGCTTCTTGACATAGGGCTCATTCAGTATAGAGGTCGGTCGATCGAAGCGCCACCGAATCAGCGCGTCAGGATGGCTATCCGCGCTGTTGAGTTGGGGTCCGACCCTGAGAGGGTTTGTGGGGCTCTTGAGTGGGATGAGTTTGAAGAAATAGCGGCTAAAGCCTTCGAAGCTAGCAATTTCATGGTGAAAAGACGGTTCCGTTTCAAGTGGGCTGGAAGGAGATGGGAGGTGGATGTTCTAGGTTGTAAGGAGCCCCTTGTGGCCTGCGCGGACTGCAAGCACTGGCGCCGCGGCTGGCGAAGATCTGCGATTATGAAGGCTGTTGAGGCTCAGGTGGAGAGAACGAAAATGTTGGCAGAGGCTCTTCCTTCTCAGCGTGAAAAAGCTGGGCTGGTTGACTGGAAAAAAGCGACGCTTGTTCCGATGATTCTGTCCCTTGTTCCGGGTCCCTTCAAATTCTACAATAATGTGCCGATAGTTCCGGTTTTGCAGCTTCCAAACTTTCTAAACGAATTACCAGCCCACACAATTTCGTTGACGCGTTTTTCCGTCTGCCTTTAACGAGTGCTATCCAATGATTTCCACTTGAGTTCCTAGAGCCTGTCCAGACAAGCCTCTTCTGAACCGAGCTCTCACTAACCCCTTTCTTCCATGCAATGCCACGATCTTTCCCCTAATCTTGCGCTCATCTACGGGCCAAGCTATTTTTCGACCTATGAGCCGAGCTGCTTCGCCCGAGGATTTGATTTTGGGAAACTGGAGAATGCATTCTTTTGGGCTCTGGGTTTTTGGACCCGTTCGGTAACCTAGAATGAAACCTTTAAGTGTCTGCAAGTTGTCTCCCCTCAATTAAGATGACTAGACAAACAATTCAATTTATCTACTCCAGAACAGTTGAACAGACGTTATGACCCTAAGGCCGAGACAACACCCCAGCGATAGACTTCTTTACAACTTTCACAGCTGGGTATAGACTAGACAAGCAGAGGAAACCTAGAGCCAAAAGTAGCCATCCGGCAACAGAAACAAGAGTAAAATGAGAAATGATCGGCTCTGGAATCAAGAACACAAAAGTGAAAAAGAGCCCAACAAAGACCCCTATTGCCCCGCTAATCAACGTAATAGTGAGAGCTTCTGAGAAAACTATCTTTAAAATAACTTTTGGCTTGGCGCCCAAGGCTCTCATGATGCCAAACTCCCTCTGTTGACCTGTGATTGAAAGCATCATGTAGCTGAGAAGACAGAGGGTGGCTGTTGCTAGGGAGAAGATGGGTAGAAACATGACAAAGGACCAGACGTAGCCAAGAAAATCCATATGTTTCCCCAACACCTCATTGAGCTCAACGGGTTCCAACACTATCCCTGAGACCTGTTTTTCTATTTCAGCGAGAACTTGCAAGCGTCTGGACGGATCGATCTTGAGAAAGAGAAAATTATAGTTGGGTTGCCCATCCGCCAGCGTGAACAAAGTGTTTAGAGGAACGTATAATACGTTTCCATTGTTGAGAGGATCTAAGCACACGCCAGCTATATCAAAGTTTTTCTCAAAAACCCTAATGGCCTGCTTCTGAGGATCGGCAAACATTTCCAACGCCAGAGAGTCGCCAATAACTGCGGAGTAAGTGTCCGTCTTATTAAGAACCCTCCCAAAAATCAGCCACTCGTTAATGACGCGCTCTGGATGAAGGCCGACAACAAGAGCCTCGCCGGACCGATGGTCACCCACTAGAATATACTGGCCAGGCTCTTCAGGATCGATAATAACCCCCTGAACCTCGTACACGGTCTCTTCAAAAACTAGACGTGGATCCGCCTTGAGAACTCCGGAAATATTGCTGAGTTCAGAGACAAGATATTCGGGAATACGGTATCTCTGATCAAGGTAGTTGATTGGCTCTGTCTCTTTGGCCTCGAAAAACTGTGAAAGGAGGTTCAAGTATTGTCTGGTAAGGTCTGGGTGACCCACAACAACGATATCTCTACCAACCGCTCGCTCTACATAGCCCTGAGTAGTCTGGCTGGCAATTATCCCTCCTGCGATTGTTACGGTTGTCAACGTCAAAACAGCAGCGAGACAGATTATTGCGCGGCGGGTTGCGGATTTTCTTCGCATCAGAGCCCGGTACGCCACCTTGATGGAAAGGCTCAGTTTTGAAGACGCAGGTTTCCCAAGGTCTCCCGATGTTGTTCCAAACGAATACAGAGGCGACAACGCTTCAGCAGGCTTCACCCTAATCGCTTTGATTATGGGCTGGGTTCCCAGAATGAGGGAGACAAGGACAAAAATGAAAAAGATGAGGAGGATCGTCCATAAGTTGAGGGGCCTTTGTGAGATGGAAAAGCCCAGAGCGTTCAATGAATTGACGCAAGCGAAGTGCGTTAACACCCCAATAATGGTTCCAGCGGCACAACTTATGAAGACAATGATTGACAGTTCTGTGAGGAAATAGCCGAAAGCTATGTTGGCTAAACACCCTGTTGCCTTCATTATCCCAACGTCTCGCACCCGCTCAGACATGTTTAAATAGACAAGGAAAGATGTTACCAACGCTCCAACCAAGACGTTGAGGAGACTGACCATGAAAATAAAACGCGAAAGAATATTGGAGAATCCTGTGGTGAGTTTGCCCCCTGTAACGAGAGTGATTTCAAAGCCAACGTTTTGTCCGAAAAGAATGAGGAAAACTGTGGTACCGGTGCATATGGTTAATCCAACTATGGTTAAACCCGTTTGGAATTTTCTTCGCATCAAGTCTTTTACGGGGAATGCTATTTCACTCATCTGTGGCAACGATCCTGCCGTCTCTTAGATGCAGTGTTCGGTTTGCCAACTTCATTATTCTCTCATCGTGCGTGGCAACCAGGATGGTTTTTTCCTTCGCTTTCAATTTCTCCAGTATCGAAACGATTTCAAGACCTGTTTCTAAGTCCAGATTTCCAGTCGGCTCGTCAACAAGGATAAGGGGAGGATCGTTAGCTAAGGCTCTAGCAAAGGCGACACGTTGCTGCTCGCCCCCACTGAGCTGGGCGGGAAAGTGGTTAGCTCGGTGAGAGAGGCCAACTAACCCTAGCAGTTTTTCTGCTCGTTTCTTAACACGCTCGTCTGACCACCCAGCCAATTCCATAGGAAACGCAACGTTTTCAAGAGCCGTAAGCGTGGAAACGAGGTTGTAGGATTGAAAAACGAATCCCACGTAAGCAGAGCGGAAGGTTGCCAGAAAATCCTCATCATAAGTGCTCAGATCGTGCCCAAAAACAACGATCTCTCC
>JABAOH010129025.1_pt1 | contig 10993 bp, 11 predicted proteins | sample 7062181 | NCBI WGS metagenome assembly JABAOH01 (sample SAMN14538630, study PRJNA623070) | marine sediment metagenome | biome: marine biome [ENVO:00000428]; feature: marine pelagic biome [ENVO:01000023]; material: deep marine sediment [ENVO:00002113]; isolation source: pool of 5 deep marine... | reverse complement strand
AGTAAACAAAACGAGGATGTAAGTGTTCTTCAATAAAATTTTCTAATGCACTTAACTCTGTTGTACCAGTTAATAGATTATCAAAACCATTTTCATTACTTTCAGAAACTTTTTCCCACTCAGAAATTATTTGAGGCTCTTCTGATGCTAATACATGAATGCTATTACTAAATTCTTTCATATACAATTCAAAAACTTCTTTATTTTCGGGTGGAGAACCTTCAAAAAATTTTGTATCTAGTCTAATTCTAATATGATTTGGAATACTATCGACAAAACTTAGAACATTTTCTGCAAAATTTTCCCAAGAGTTTAAAGCTTTGTTTTCTTCTTTACTAATTTTAATAGGACCAAAATCATATTGTGCTTTTAATTTTTTATTTGTTCTAAAAATTCTTAATTTTTTAATTTCAGGAATATTAGGGAATTTTTCTTTAATCATATGAGTTTCATTAGTTGTAAGCTCAAACTCTCCTTCAGCAATGTTTATCTCATTTTTCAAGTCTTCAGACATTTCGTCACAAAGATCTAATTCTGAAACGGTCTTGTCTTTATTTAATAAAGTTAAACCTTCTAAAATCGTTGTTTTACCACTTTCATTTCTTCCAACAAACGCTGCTAGATCTCCAACCTTTATTTCTCCAGAATCATGAATACATCTAAATGCACGAACCCGAAATTTCCTTAGTCTCATACTAAACGCTAGTTACGATTCTATGTTTTAACCTATACTACGTAATTATACTGAACAAATTTGTCATTACTAAATAGATATAAGGGAATTATTGGTCTAAAATTCAAATTGGCTGTGAGAAAAGTTGTTTTTGCAGTATTTTTGATTCCAGCTGTAATTTCCATATTTTTTGGAGGATTCGTCCTTGGTGAAGTCCTAAAAAAACCTGATAGAGAATTACATTTGATGCCATCTGATTTTATAGGAAAAATTGGACCTTCCTCTGGAGCAATGCAGATTATTGGATTGAATGAACAATATTCTAAATCAAATCCTGTCGAAGTCACAGTTTCTGTTTCAGATCCACTTTTTGATTGTGGTGATTTGTACATTACAATTTACGATGTTTCAAAAATTCCTAAAGAAGCAGTTACTCAAAGTGGCTTTTTTGGCCAATGTTATGCTAAAAGTAATCTTGTGATGCCTATTGATGAAAAATTTTCTGAAATAGTTGATACTCCTGGTCAATATGAAATAGTTTCAGAAATTAATGATGAAGAATACAAAAATAGCCTTACAAAAAGTGAGAAATTCATTGTTAGATAAAAAACAGGTATATATTGAATTAAATAATTCAAATTGAATTAAGTCTAAATTATTGAGAGAATTTTATGGCACAAAAAAAAGAAAAAACAACAAAATCAGATTCTGATGTTCCAAATGAAAAAAACGATATTGCAAAAAAAGCAATTCAATTAGAAAATAAAATTAAGAAATTAAAAATGGAATTAGAGAAAAAAACTACTAAAAAGAAAAAGAAAGCCACTGCAAAGAAAGAAGAAAAGAAAAAGAAAGCCACTGCAAAGAAAGAAGAGAAGAAAAAGAAAGCCACTACAAAGAAAGAGGAAAAGAAAACTACTAAGAAAGAAGAGAAGAAAAAGAAAATTACTAAGAAAGAAGAAAAGAAAAAGAAAGAAGAGCCTAAAAAAGAAGAAAAGAAAACCTATGAAGAAGAATTAGAAGAGCAACTATCTGATGAAGAAATTGCAAGCTTCCAAATTGAAAAAATGGATATGGAAAAACTCACAAACAAGGTTTGTGATATTGTTGCAAAATATGAAAAAGATGGAATGCTTCAAAGCGAATTATGGAAAAAACTCAAACTAACCAGTAGAGACGGTTCTAGACTAGCTCTAAAATTAGAAAGATTAGGAATTATTTCTAGAGAGAAAATTCTCGAAAAAGGAAGATGGACTTACAAATTAATTATTAAAAAAACCCCAGTAAGCACTGAATCAATCGAAGACGCTCCATGTTTGACTTGTCCAGTAGAACAAAAGTGTTCATTAGAAGGAGAAATCAGTCCTAGAAACTGCCAATTAATTGAAGATTGGGTGATTGCTTCAATTTCTAAATCAAAGAAGAAGGCTTAATGAAATTAATTGATGCAAGAAAAGATCATTATAGAAAACTTGCTCATGAACAAGGTTTTCGAAGTAGAGCTGCATTCAAACTAAAAGAACTCAACAAATCTTATCGAATTATTGGTAGTGGATTTAGTGTACTTGATTTAGGTTGTGCACCAGGTGGTTGGACGCAAGTTGCAGCAAAACTTGTAGGAAATCAAGGAAAGGTAATGGGAGTTGACATTTCTTATGTTGAGGACATTAATGGAGCCGAAATCATTAGAGGAGATATTGAAAATGATGATATTGTTGATGAAATAGAATCATACTTTGGGGGTAAAGTAAATTCTGTTATCTGTGATTTATCGCCACAAGTTACAGGAAATTGGTCAGTTGATCATGCAAAACAAATTTCTTTAAATTATGCAGCTGCCAGAATTATGGAACAGGTTTTGGCAAACAAAGGTAATGCTTTATTCAAAGTTTTTGATGGAGAATTTACTCAAGAGTTTTATCAATATATTAAGAAAAAATTTGCTAAAGTAAAAATGACTAAACCGAAGGCAAGTAGAAAACCAAGCAGTGAATTATACTGTATATGTTTAGGTTTTAAAAATTAATTACATATCTCACAAATATTTTCAATTGTTCCAGTGGTTCTAAATCCTGTAGGGTTAAGTGAAGTAGGACTAGCTTGAAATCCTCGTTTTTCTAATTTTTTAACCATTTTTTCTAATCCTAATGGTGTAGTTTTTGTTTTAGAAGCAATTTCGTCAAGTGTATAATAGGTTCCAGGCATTTGTGCTTCTAACAAACACTTTTGCAAATTTTTTTCGCACTTTTTATCTACAGTATACTTTGTGGCTTCTTCTAACATTGATGCAACAAACTCTTTATCAAACAACTTTCCAATCCATAAAGGACCTGCAATTTCATTTTTTGAGCTACATAATGTACATTCTGTAACATGATCTTTTGAAATGCTTCTACTCCCACATGTTTTACAATGAATAATGTATCCAATGTTATCTTCTTGGGATGGTTTATTGAGAATTTTTACATAGGTTCGATAGTAATGCATGGCATTATCTACAAAAAGTGGAATTATCTGAATATCCATTCTATATGCAACTAGGCATAAACAACCCAGAATCAACCTAATTGCAATTTCGTTAGAATATGTCGTTTTAATTGGTACTCCATGGTACTTTCTTTTACATGCTAATTTGAATAACCCATGTAATACTTGTAGATCTGTTGCAGTAGCTGATAAAACTCCTCCATGCATTGTAGCTCTTATAGCACAATCAAAATATTTTACAGGTGAACCAAATGGGTCTAAATCTACAATTGATCCTCTTTGATCTTTTGTTGAATAATCATTCAAAAACTTGCAAACTTCGTTTTCAGATGTTTCTATGTTTTTTAAATTATTAAGCTGTATTGATTCTTGACATAGTTTTATTGCATTAGGATTCGCATCATTACACACTATTCTCTCAGAATACTTTATCTCATTTGCAACTCTTAATCCTCTTGATCCTATTCCTGATAATCCGTCAAGAAAAATTTTTGGTCCCTCAAAATTTTTCCAAAAAGCTGAATATGCAATAATTGAATAATCTCGGTTTAATTTTGCAAGAGGATTAAAAAACGCATAGTCTTTAGGAGGAACTTTTTCTTCTATTGAACTACGTGGAACAAGAATTTTTGTGGTTCCTTCTATAATCTCAATAATCTCTTTTACTGAAGTTTGCAATAATACATCTAAAATTATTTTACCTATAATGGTTTAATACTGTAAATTTTTACTGGAATTCGTGTTAATTTGTGGGGTAGATGATGCTGGCCGTGGTTCATTATTAGGGCCTCTTGTAATTGCGGGTGTATCCCTTAAGCGTTCTAAGATTAGAAAACTTTCAACTATGGGAATTAAAGATTCTAAGAAACTAACCCCTGCAGCTAGAGAACGACTTTACAAAAAAATCATTGAATACGCTGATGATTACTATGTTACTAGAATTTATCCCAAAACGATAGACAATAGCGTAAAAAAACATCAGCTAAATAACTTAGAGGCAAAATACATGGCTAAAGTAATATCAAAATTAAAGCCAAACATATCATATGTTGATTCTTGTGATGTAAATCCTGCAAGATATGGAAAAGAGATTGATAAGATTGCAAAGAAAGGGAAAATTCGTTCTTACCATCATGCTGACAGTAGATTTGTTATAGTTTCTGCAGCGTCAATCATTGCCAAAGTCAATCGTGATAAAGCCATAGCAAAACTACGTAAAGAACACGATTTGGGAAGTGGATACCCTTCTGATAAAAAAACAATTAATTTTGTATCTGATTATATTTCTGATAACAAAAAAGTTCCAAGTTTTGTTCGAAAAAGCTGGAAACCAGTTCAAAAAATGCTAAAATAATTTATTTTTTTTCAATATACTTTGCGATTACCATTGCATGATCTTTATCATATGGAGTAAGATCAATTACTTGAATAATTTCAAAATCTTTTTTTAATTTATTTTTTTCATTTTCAATAATTGTTTTTGGAGCTTTTGTTACATCTATACTTCTTGTTTTAATTACTAAAAATAAATATCCATTATTTTTTAAAAACATTTTACAGTTTGAAATGGCAATATCAGTTTGATCTGGTTGTGCAATGTCTACATAAATTACATCAACTTTAGTATATACTGAAAAATATTGTTGAGGCTGTCGTGCATCTTGTAAAATGGGAATTATATTTTTTCTATGACTTGCAACTCTATCTAAAAAATCTCTTGCAACTCTACTTGCATGTTCTACTCCAAAAATTATTCCTTGTGGGCCCACAATGTCTGATACATGACTAACCGTTGTTCCTGTTGAGACTCCAAGATAAAGAACACTTGATTTTTCTTTGAAAGGAAAACTTTCTAATCCTTTCATGATAGCTGCTGCAAGCTTGCTTCTAAAAGGATCCCAAACTCTATACTCAATATCCTTTTTTTTGACTAATTTTTCTTTGTAAACTTGATTTCCAATTATCAAGTTTTCAGTTGCTAGTTTTTTTTGCCCTTCTACTTGAACCCAAAAAAAACCCTTATCTTCTTCCAAACTTCTTTCTCTTCTTTCCCTTAGGTTTTTTAGATTTTGATCTAAATCTTTCTCTTGAGGGTTCAGTTTGAACTTCTTTTCGTGGAGGAGGCTCTACGTATTTTTTACCAATCTCATCAACTCGTACATTTAGCTTCTCTAACAAAACTTTGTTTAATCCTCCACCATGATAATCAACTCTTGCTGCAATTGCAGCTTTACCTGCAATAGCTCTTGCAATTTTTCCTCGTTGCCAACGAGGTGCTGCATGAACTAAAGCATGTTGAAATAGCAATCCATGTTTTGGAGGTTGAGAGCCTGTCTTAAGAGATCTAAACAATGCTTTTTCTGCTCCTAATACCTGAATTGTACTTGCAGGCATTGTTGCAAGATTTTTTATGCTTCCTGCACGCGCAAGAATTCGTGCACCTACTGCTGTTCCTAAAATAGCAGCTAGATTTGGTGCTACCTTATCCATTTCTTCTTCAATATGTTTTTCTAGATTGTTTCTAATTTCAAAAAGATCTAAAATTTGCTTTGCCAAAGTCTGTACAAGTGATAGATTAACATCTGAAATATCTCCACCTCTACTTTTTTCAGTAACAAGAGTTAGCATTTCAACTTTAGATTCAGGAAATCCTGCATCTTCAAAAATTTTTTTTGATAATTTATTTCGTTTTCCTGCTAAGACAATTTGCGAATATCCGTTAATACTATCTACAATGTTGTCAAGTTCAGGAAAATGTAAACCATACCATTCCCTTATACGGGAACTAATAGCATTAATTATTTTATCAGTTTCATCAAGTGTGTTAATTGCCTGAGTAATATGTAAGTCTGGGCTTTGAGAAACTTCTGAAACTTTAGATGATGAAAGATCAATTGCAAAATCTCTTAGTTTTGACATTGCTTCATTTTCATCAGTTGCAAAACCTACAGTTTGAAGGAATTGAGGCTTGGATGATTGAATCTTAGAACATGCTTCTTCTTCCATTAATTGAACATTGATAGATTTTTTCTTAAGAATTGAGAGAAGTGATTGATCATTTACTTCAATTCCTTTATCTACATTTGCTAGAAATTTTGCTAACTCACTTAATCTCGATTCTCCCTTTTTTACAAAAATATAATCTTCAACAGGTTCTGAAAAAGGAAAAGTTTTCAAACATTTTTCGTCTTCTAAAACAGCGATTCCTAATTCAGTTAAAATTACAGAATACATGATTAGATGATCTTTTAACAGCCATTAAAAAACGTACCAGAATTCTCGTTTTAAATTAACTGTTATATGAGAACAGTTTACAAAGAATCAAAGTGACCTCAAGCCTATCTACATCAATTGGTAAAATACAATTGGAAAGACCAACAATTTTAGCCTCTGGAATTTTAGGTATTTCCCTTGATGTTTTTAATAGAATTTACTCTGCTGGCGCAGGAGCAGTTGTTACAAAATCACTAAGTAAAGAACCATGGGATGGTTATCCAAATCCTACAATTTTTGGTGTAAAAGGTGGAGGTTGGTTAAACGCAGTAGGACTTTCAAATCCAGGTGCTCCTAATTTTGCAAAAATGATTTCTGATAACAAAGATGTTCCAATCATTGTATCGCTAGTAGGTTCAATTGAATCAGACTTTGAATTTATGATAAAACAGTTTGAAGGAATCAAAGTTACTGGATATGAGCTCAACTTGTCGTGTCCCCATGTGGCAAAAGTAGGATTAGAGGTAGGTGACGACCCAGAATTAGTAAAAAAAATTGTAAAAACTGTAAAATCAACAACTTCTGTACCGGTAATTGCTAAAGTCGGACTAGGAACTACTAACTATCTTGATACTGTTGATGCAGCATCTCAAGCAGGAATTGATGCAATTACTGCTATTAACACACTTCGTGCCATGGCTATTGATGTTGAAACTCAACGACCTATTCTTAGTAATAAAATAGGAGGTTTGTCTGGAACTCCAATAAAACCTGTTGCTGTAAGATGTGTTTATGAAATTTCATCACAATATGATATTCCGATAATTGGATGTGGAGGAATTTCTACTTGGGATGATGCAATAGAATTCATACTAGCTGGCGCATCTGCGGTTCAGATTGGCAGTGCAGTTGGTGATAATTGGATACAAGTTTTTGATGAGATTAACAATGGAATTTTGCAGTATATGGAAAAAAAGAATTATTCATCAATTAAGGAAATGGTTGGACTTGGAAAGAAATTTTAACAAACCTACAATTTGTAAAATTGAAAAAGTTATTGATGAAACCCCCACTGTTAGAACATTAACTTTTTCTGATAATGTTTTATCAAATGTTTTACCAGGTCAATTTGCAATGGTTTGGGTTCCTGGTGTTAATGAACTCCCAATGAGTGTAATGATTTCTGAAGAACAAGGCAAAGCTGCATTCACAATTCGCAAATACGGGCAAGCATCTACTGCATTATACAATACAAAGGTTGGAGATTTCATTGGTGTTAGAGGTCCATATGGTAATTCATTTGATATCAAGGAAGGAAAACTCTTGCTAATAGGAGGAGGAACAGGATTAGTTCCATTAATGAGGTTACTAAAGTTTCTGAAACCTACTAATGATGTAACTGTGATTATGGGGGCAAAAACTAAGGAAGAAGTCTTTTTTGAAAAATTTGCAAACAAATTATTGAAAAATAATAATCATAAAGTTATAGTTGCAACAGAAGATGGCTCCTATGGTGAAAAAGGACTAGTTACAGATGTAATGAGCAATTTGTGTAAAAGTGTTACATTTGATGCTGTGTATACTTGTGGACCAGAATTAATGATGGCAAAAGTTGTTGAAATATCTACTTCAAAAGATATGTTTGTACAAGCAAGCCTTGAAAGGATGATGAAGTGTGGTGTTGGCATCTGTGGTAGTTGCTGTGTAAATGATGACTTAGTGTGTAAAGACGGTACAATTTTTGATGGAAAACACTTGCTATCTAAAAGCGAATTTGGGCACAGTCATCGAACTAAAGCAGGAATTCTTGAAGCCTACTAGGAATAGACCCAGAAGGTTTAAAATGAATCAATAAATTATTCGGTTGAAGGGTAAAATTGGGTCATCCAAAGATCGTATTAACTGCTGATCGTACATTAATGTCTCCTTACCGTGGGATATCATTAGCTACATTTTTTGGCTGTGCACCTGCACTTGACCCAAATAGAAAAAAAAGTGATTTCTGGTATAAAATTTTAGGACGACAAGTAACTCCAAAAGTTTTGTTTGACTTTATTTGTAATACAATCTCTCACACCAATGGTGTTGCAAACTATGCACCTTATGGATTAAGAAAAGTTGAAGCTGGTTTGTTACGTGATGGCTTTAAACGAGAAGAAGTCGTTGTTGCTCATCCAGATCATGTAGAGAAATTCATTGGTCCCGAAACCCAAGTTGTTGGTACTTATGAAATGGATCCATTAGGCATGGGTCCTGTTACAATGACTTTCACATATGGCAGAAAGCAAACATCGTATGATGAGTTTTATTGTAAAGACCTACACATGAGAATTAATGCTGCAAAGAAAAAAAATGGAAGCAACGCAAAAGTTATCGCAGGAGCATCTGGAACATGGCAATACAACTATGATCCTGAAAAAATTCAAGAATATGGATTGTATGCAATTTTAGAAGGAGAACTAGGTGGTATTGCTCCAGAAATTGATGGACATGCTGGAAGATTTTTCAATTATTTAATTGACGGCGAATTTGAAAACATGGATCCTTTTAGAAAAAGAAGTGATTTCAAAGTTAACATAAAAGAATTCAAGCGAGGTGAAAAAACATTACACGGTAGATTTGTCAATTTCTGGGACAGACCAGACCTTGATGAAATTCCAGAAATTGTAGAACCAAGTATGCATGGAATGATTGAAGTAATGCGTGGTTGTGGACGTGGATGTAAGTTCTGTGATGTAACATTACGATCATTAAGATACTATTCACCTGAAAAAGTCAAAAAAGAAATTGAAGTTAACATGAAAAAAGGTGGTTCTAAATCTGCTTGGGTTCATAGTGATGATATTTTTGTTTATGGAATGGATCCACGAACAACAAAACAAATGGAACCAAACCGAGAAGCACTCGAAGAATTATTTACTGCTATAATGTCAACCGGTGTTCCACATACTAATCCTACCCATGGCACTCTTGCAGGTGCAATTGCTGATGAAAAACTTATTCCAAATCTTTCAAAAATTATCAAAGCAGGTCCTAATAATTACATAGGCGTACAGTGTGGCTTTGAAACAGGTAGTCGTAGACTAATTGAAAAGTATGCGGATAGAAAACTTGCGCCATATCAACCAGAAGAATGGCATTGGCTTGTTAAAGAATCTGTTAAAACTCTTAATGAGAACTATTGGGTTCCAGCATTTACCTTGATTATGGGCCTTGACAATGATGAAACACCTGAAGATTCTTGGGAAACAATACAACTACTTAGTGAATTAGAAAGAGAACAACCAAATGCCATGTTTACTGCAACACCTCTTACCTTTGTACCAATTGGTTTGTTAGAAAAGTCTGAATTTTTCAATATTGGAAACGAAATGAATCCTGCTCAACTAGGAGTTATGTACAAAACTTGGCAGCATAATTTCAAGTATGGAATTCAGAAATTTATGACAAAGGCTGCAAGTAATGGTTCTATTCAAAGTAAATTCTTCAATCTTATAGCAAGATCACTTGGTGGAGTTCCATTAGGTGCCATGGAAAGATATGCAAGAAGACAAGGCGGCGAACATGAACGTGTTATTGAAAAAATCAAGGTCAAATATTGGTAGACTTAATCCAAAAGCATAAATTCAATTTCTGAGATGATAAACTATGGCAACTCACGGTTCGCTTACAAAGGCTGGAAAAGTTAGAGGTCAGACTCCAAAAGTAGAAGGCCGAAAACGTGTTGGTACTAATTCTAGTCTTAGAAACAAAAGCAATTTTAAAAAAAGACTTGTTTTGAGTAGATTTCCAGGCCAAAACAAACCTGGTCAAAGACGAAAAAGACGCTAGTCATTAGTTTTTTTAATTGATTAATAGTTAACAAAAAGTCAGCGATCTTCACATAGAACAATATATGATATCATAGTACTAACCCTAAGGCATGAGTGAAGATTTACGATTAGACAGCCTTGAAGGGGTTGGACCTGTAACTACCAAAAAACTAGGAGACGCAGGCGTTCATAACATAATGGATCTAATAGTCCGTGGCCCAGTAGAGATTGCTGAACTAACTGGAATGGATAGAGAAACTGCAGAAAAAATCGTAAATAAATCCCGCCAACAACTAGTAGACCAAGGCTTAATTGCACAAGACTTTGTTAGTGCAACTGACATTTACAAGAGAAGACAAGAAATAGGAAAAATTACAACTGGTACTGAATGCTTAGATATTTTATTTGATGGAGGAATTGAAACACAAGCACTCACAGAGGTTTACGGTGAGTTTGGTTGTGGAAAAACACAATTCTGTCACACAATGTGTGTTCAAGTTCAAAAATCTAAAGAAGAAGGAGGACTGGAAGGAGGAGTTTTGTATATAGATTCTGAAAATACTTTCAGACCAGAACGAATTGTTTCAATAGCAAAGGCTAATGGAATGGATCCTGAAAAAGTTCTAAATAACATCATTGTTGCACGTGCATACAACAGCTCACACCAAATTCTGATTTTAGAAGAATCTGGAATAGTAATTAAAGAAAATAACATTAAACTGGTAATAGCAGACTCTGCAGTAGGACTATTCCGTGCAGAATATCTAGGAAGAGGAACTCTTGCAGCACGTCAACAAAAACTAAATCA
>JABAOH010115576.1_pt2 | contig 10994 bp, 11 predicted proteins | sample 7062181 | NCBI WGS metagenome assembly JABAOH01 (sample SAMN14538630, study PRJNA623070) | marine sediment metagenome | biome: marine biome [ENVO:00000428]; feature: marine pelagic biome [ENVO:01000023]; material: deep marine sediment [ENVO:00002113]; isolation source: pool of 5 deep marine... | reverse complement strand
GATCGGTTCGTGCGCATTCATCGGAGTGCACTGATTGCCGTCGATCGCATCAACCGCATCGAGAAGAACGCCGAGGGCAAGAGCCGCATCGTGCTGCGCAGTGACTCGCAAGTCGACGACAAAGAGCTGATAATCAGCCGCCGGCATGTCGCCGAAGTGAAGCGCCGACTCAAAGAATCGTGAACATCAAGATCGCTACCCGCAAGTCTGCCCTCGCCCTGTGGCAGGCTGAGCACGTTGCTGCCCTGCTGAACGCGCTGCCCGAGGTCGACGGGGTCGAACTGGTGCCGCTGTCGACACGTGGCGACGAGATTCTCGACCGCAGCCTGCAGAAGGTCGGGGGCAAAGGCCTGTTCATAAAGGAACTCGAGATTGCGATGCAGCGGGGCGAGGCCGACATCGCCGTGCACTCCATGAAAGACGTACCGGCCGAGATGCCCGCAGGATTCTGCCTTGCCGCCATGCTCGAACGCGCCAACCCTTTTGATGCGCTGGTGACGCCCAACGGCGAACAGCTCGACGAGCTCCCCGAAGGTGCGCTGGTCGGCAGCTCGAGCCTGCGCCGGCAGGCCCAGCTCAGGATGATGCGACACGACCTGCGCGTCGAGCCATTGCGGGGTAACGTCAATACCCGTCTCGCCAAGCTCGACAACGGCGACTATGACGCCATCATCCTGGCGGCCGCCGGTCTCGAACGGCTGCAGTTCGGCGATCGTATCAGCCAGGTATTCGCGCCAGACCAGATGCTGCCCGCCGCCGCACAGGGGGTGGTAGGCATCGAGTGCCTCGAGGACGCGCCCGCACTGCGCGCCGCACTCGCACAGCTCAACCACGCAGACTCGGTGCAGACGACGCTGGCCGAACGCAGCATCGCCCGCGTCCTGGAAGCAAGCTGCCAGTCACCGGTTGCAACTTTCGCCGAGTTGTCCGGCGATGCGCTGACGGTGACCGCTCTGGTCGCCATGCCGGACGGCAGCCGTTCCATTCGCGACAGCGTGAGCGGCGCGGCAAATGCGGCCGTGGCGCTGGGCGAACAGCTGGCCAGGCGCCTGCTCGAGCAGGGTGCCGCTGACCTGCTCGAGGCAGCGGCCAGTGACTGAAGCCTCCCTGCAGGACGTCGGCGTCCTGGTCACGCGCCCGCGCGTCCAGGCTGCGGAACTCGTCGAGGCGATCGAAGCCCGGGGCGGTCGTGCGTACTGTTTCCCGGTCATCGAGATCGTGCCGTTCGAGGAACTCGATATCCGGAACAGCGTGGCCCACCTCGGCGACCCGGATATCGTCATTTTCATCAGCCGCAACGCCGTCGAACACGGCATCCGCTTCACGGGCAACGCAGAGATCGCCGTCATCGGCCCGGCGACGGCAAGAGCGGTCGTTGCGGCCGGACGCGTCGTCGACATCCAGCCCTTGGAGGGTTTTGACAGCGAGCACCTGCTCGCGGAGGAGCGACTGCAGGACGTCGCAGGCCAGCGTGTCCGCATCATCCGCGGCAACCAGGGCCGCGAACTGCTGGCAGAGGAGCTGAAGCGACGAGGCGCCCTCGTGGAGTACCTGTCCGTCTATGAGCGCCGCCTGCCGAAAATAACCCCCGAAGCGCTGGCCGATATCGAGCGCCAGTGGCGCGAGGGACAAATCAATGTCGTGACCGCAATGAGCGTCCAGTCCCTTGTCAACCTNNCAACCTGGTCGAGCTGTTGCCCGAATGGTGCGTCTCTCAGCTCGAATCGACCCCACTGGTTACGCCGGCCGGTCGTGTGATAAAAGAGGCGCTGGAGCGCTACCCGGCGTCCCGGCCGATACTCGCGCCCGGGCCGGGGGCAGACGACATGGTCCAGGCGATCATCGCACTTCAAAGTACCGATTCCGGAATAGCACCATGAGCGACAAAGACATCGACCAGGCACCCGTTGAAGAATCCGCGGAGGTGCCCGGCGAAGACACACCCGTCGAGGAACAGCCGATCGAAGAAACGCCGGTTGCGGCAGTGCCGGAAGAGAAGGCACCCCAAAAGCCGGCCCGGCGCGCAGGCAGCGCCGTCGCGTGGCTTGCGTTTCTCGTCTCCGTCATTGCGCTGGCCGCAGCGGGCTACACCGCGTGGACCAACTGGCAGTTGCGGTCCGACACGACTGTGGACGACCGGGTTGCACGTCTCGATAGCCGGCTATCGTCGTCGGCGAGCACGCTGGCCGACCTCGAGACCCGCGTCGCCGAACTGTCCCGGCGCGACCCCGGTATCGACGCCGCGCTCGATTCCCTGCGGCGCGAATTCGACGAACGCGTACGCCTGCTCGAAACGATGCCGTCACGCCTGTCGACACTCGAAAGCTCGGTCGCCTCGCTGGCCGGCATTTCCGAAGGCGCGCGCGATGCCTGGATACTCGCCGAAACCGAGTACTACATGCAGATCGCCAATGCGCAACTGCAGCTCGCGAACAACCCGCATCTCGCCTCGCTGGCACTGCGCATGGCGGACGAGCGCATCGTGCAGCTTTCGGACCCGCGGCTGACCGACGTACGGCGCGCCGTTTCCGACGAACTGGCAGCTCTCGACGTCATGGAGAAGCCGGACATCGAAGGTGCCACGCTGACGCTCGCCAGCCTGGCCCGCGTGGTCGAGTCGCTGCCGCTGGCCGGCACGGCCGAGCCCGCCGCGGAAGAGACCGAGACCGATGCCGAACTGAGCGGCCCCGGCCGTGCCTGGGCATCGATCAAGAATGCGTTCGGCGGGCTGGTCAAGGTTACACCGGTCGATGAGGCCCAGCTGTTGCAGCTGTCTCCCGATGCAGAGCACTTTCTGCGCAACAACATCGCACTGCAGCTGCAGGCGGCCCGCCTGGCGCTGCTCCGCGGTGAACAGGCTATCTTCGAGCAAACGCTTGACGACACCAGCGCTCTGCTGAGCGAGTACTTCGACACGGGCAGCGCCCAGGTCGCGAGTGNNAGGTCGCGAGTGCACTCGAGACGATTGCCGAGGTCCGCGGTTACGTGTTCGCAACCGAGGTCCCTGACATTTCCGAGTCACTGCGTCTGCTTCGGCAGTTCCGTACGCTCAGCGAGAGCGCAGAGTGAAACTGGGCCTGATCGTCGTTATTGCGCTGATTATCAGCGCGTTCGGCACGCATTTCCTGCTGGCCGACCCGGGCAGTGTCGCCATCACGTTCCGCGGTTACCTGGTCGAAATGTCGGTGCCGGTACTCTTTGGCAGCTTTGTCGTCCTGGTGCTGCTGATCTGGCTGGTACGCAAAATCTGGCAGGCGCCGCGCCTCCTCGGCGAGTCGTACGGCCGCAGCCNNCGTACGGCCGCAGCCGGGCCGTGCGCTCGGGCAAAAAGCTGACACAGGGCATGATCGCAATCGCCGAGGGCAACCTGGCACGGGGCGAACGCCTGCTCGGCCGAGCAGCCAGCACCAGCGACTCACCGTTGTTCAACTACCTGCAGGCCGCGCGCGCCGCGCACCTGCAGGGCAAGGACGAACGTCGCGACGAGTGGCTGCGCATGGCCTACCAGGATGCGCCCGAGGCCGCGAACGCCGTGCTGCTCACGCAGGCCGAGTTCCAGCTCGACCGCAAACAGTACGAACAGGCGCTCGCCACGTTGCGCCAGGTCGAGGACGATTCAAAGGATCACGCTCAGGCACTGGCGCTGATGGGGCGCCTCTACTACCGACTCGAAGACTGGGATGCGCTCGGCAGACTGCTGCCGCGCCTCGGCAAGAATGCGCAGCTGCTGCCCGGCCAGCTCGACAAGTGGACCGTGCGCGTCCACGCGGAGGCGCTCGACAAGGCCGCGGATGTCGAAGTGCTCGACCACACCTGGAAAAACATTCCCAAACAACATCGGCAGGCATTACCGCTGCTCGAGGCTTACTTCCAGGGACTCATGCGAGTCGGTCTGCACGACCGCGCCGACAAGGAACTGACGGCCGCCCTGAAAGCGGAATGGCGCCCGCAACTCGTCCGCCTCTTCGGTCTCGTCGCGGCAACCGATGCGACGAAACAACTGAAGAAGGCCGAGAACTGGCTTCGTAATCGCGGCGAAGACCCGGACCTGTTGCTGGCAGCCGCGCGTCTGTGCCTGCGCAATGAACTCTGGGGCAAGGCCCGCAGCTACCTCGAGACGGTCATCAGCCTGCGGCCGACGCCCGAAGCCTACCAGGAATACGGTGCGTTGCTGACCCGGATGGGCGAGACCGACGCGGCGGCCGATGCCTATCGGGATGGTCTGGGCATGATGGCCGCAGAACCCCTGCCTGCCATTCCGCACCTCGACGAGAAGTAGGTGTTCACACTCGTCGCGGGAACGGGCTACACCGGGAAACGCGTGCTCGAGCGCCTGCCCGAGGCGGTCGGGCTCGGGCGTACGCCCGTTGAAACCGACAAGCCCTTCGTAACATTCGACTTCGACACGCCCGGCACCCTGCCGGTCGAGGTGCCGGAATCATATGCGGTTCNNNNGCGCCATGGTCACGGAAGAAACAGCGGTAAACCCCGGCAGCCCTATGGCGCGCCCGCGAGTAGACGCTGAGAGTCTGCTGTTGCGCGGAGCTCCCCAAATAAATTGCGACCTCGTCATATTGCGGGTGCCGGCGATCTACGGTCCCGGTCGTCTCGGGATCGACAGGCTCACTTCAAATGGGGCTTTCCTGCGCGACGAGGACGCCAAACCCGGCAATCGCATCCACGTCGACGATCTCGCCACCTGTTGTATCGCCGCCCTCGACGAGAGCGTACCCGCGGGAATCTACAACGTCGGCGACGGGGATCACCGCAGTCCGACAGCTTTCGCTGAAGAAGTTGCAAGACAGGCTAACCTGCCGGAGCCACGCAAGATCAGTCGCGAAGAAGCGGCGCAAACGTTCTCCCCGGCCCGCATGGCTTTTCTTGCCTCATCGCGCCGCGTCGACGTAACAAAAATGCGAGAGGTTCTCGGCGTTACACCGAGAACCCCCGAAGAAGGTATCCGCGACAGCCTGTAACGGCCGGGTTACGGCTGGCTGCGCTTGCTCCTGAGCCACGCCGTCAGCGGCTCCCACTCGTCCCAGTCGGGCCAGGCGAGATACTCGGGCAACTCGAAGATGCCGAGGCCGCGCGTGTACGCGCGCACGTAATTCTGTGCCTCGCGCAATGCCGCAACGTACGGTGTTCTTGCTTTCGTCAGGTACTCGTCGAGTTCGCCGTAGATGAGCGTGTTGTCACGGGCACGATTGGCGACGAGGCCGAGCTTGGCCTGCTTGCGCTCCACCTTGCCGACCTTCTTGAGTTCCTCGAGGAACACGGTCGTCGCCTGCATGTCGATCGTGGACGGCAGGACGGGCACGACGATGGTTTCGGCATGACGAACGAGGTCTGTGAGCTCCCTGGCGTGCGTACGGGCCGGTGCGTCGATGATGCAGAAATCGGCGCTGCGCGGGCAACGTCGCAGGCCGTCCTCGAACGCAGCCACGCCGGCAATCTTCGGGCGGTTCTCGGGGCGCCTGTCGAGCCAGTCGAGACTCGATCGCTGCGGGTCGTAATCCGCAAGGGCAACACCCGCGCCTTCGTTGGCAAAGTAGGAAGCAATGTTGGTCGCAAGGGTGCTTTTTCCACAGCCACCCTTGGCATTCATAACCATTATGTGCCGCATGACACCTCTCCAGGGCAATGTTATTGGACTGGTTATCGTGGGATTAAAAACCGGTTTATGTAAACTACAGACGCCAACCTCAAAAGTCCATGAACGTCACTTACACAAAAATGCACGGCACGGGTAACCGCATACTCGTCGTCGATCAACGCCTTACCAGGGCCCCGGTGCCGACGCCCGAACAGCTGCGGGCACTCGCTTCTGATGCAACCGGCCCGGGGTTTGACCAGCTCATGTGGGTCGGTCCCACGGACGATCCGGGAACCGTTGCGAGCTACCGGGTATTCAATGCGGATGGCTCGGAGGTTGAACAGTGCGGCAATGGCGTACGCTGCGTTGCCGCCGTACTCGCAAGTGTCGCCGGACATCCGCAGGCATTCAGCCTGTCGAGCCCGACCGGCCCTGTCAAAGCGCGTGTTGATGATGACGGGCTCGTTGCCGTGAGCATGGGACAACCCGAATTCGAGCCGGAGCGCATCCCGTTTATCGCCGAGCAGCATCAGGACCGCTACGAGCTCGAAGTAGACGGCGTCTTCTACGACGTGTTCGCCGTATCGATGGGCAACCCGCACTGCGTACTGCAGGTAGACGACGTCGCGACGGCGCCGGTCGAGAAACTCGGACCCAGAATCGAAACCCACGAGCGCTTCCCGGAAAAGGCCAACGTCGGCTTCGTCCGCATCACCGGTCGCGACAGCATCGACCTGCGGGTATTCGAGCGCGGCGTCGGGGAGACCGCGGCCTGCGGCACGGGCGCCTGTGCAGCCGTCGTCACCTGCCAGCAGCTGGGGTTGCTGGACGCCGAAGTAAACGTGCGCCTGCCTGGTGGCCAAGTCGTGGTAAGCTGGCACGGTGGTTCGGAGCCGGTCTGGCTCACCGGGAATGCAGAGTACGTAGCCGAGGGATTCATCGACCTATGAGCACGCAAGCCAAAGCCGAATTCGTCGAGGAAGAGCTGTCCGAACAGGCCGTCAAGGATTACCTGTCTGCACACCCGGACTTCTTCGAGCGCCACGCCTCGCTCCTGGGCGCACTTAACCTGCCGCATGCGAGTGGCGGCGCCGTCTCGCTGGTCGAGCGACAGGTTTCCGTGCTGCGGCAGAAGGAACTCAAGCTCGAGCGCCAGCTCAAGGAGCTGATCGAGGTCGCGCGGGAAAACGACGTCCTCTCGGCGAAGGTCCACGAGCTGACGCTGCACTTGCTGGCGGCCGACGATCTCGGCAGGACGATCGCCGCCATCGAGGAAGCACTGCGATCGGGATTCAAGGCTGACCACGCCGTGCTGGTCCTGTTCGGCGAGGCTGAAGCATTCGATCATATCGATGCGGGCCGCTTTTTCCGCGTCGTCAATCGCAACGACGAGAGTCTGAAGCCGTTCCAGACGTTCCTGGAAGGCACCAGCGCACGCTGCGGCAAGATCCGCGATTCCCAGCGCGAGTTCCTGTTCCGCCGGGATGCCGACGAGATCGGTTCGGCGGCACTCGTGCCACTCGGCGACGGCGCAGGAATCGGCTTCCTGGCCGTGGGCAGTGTCGACAGCGATCGCTTCCACCCGGGCATGAGCATCGATTTCCTGGCGCGCCTCGGAGACCTGGTCGCGGGATCGCTGAAGCGCTTTTAGGACGACCCCGATGGATGACGCTGGCTGGATCGATCGCTTCATCCGGCATCTCGAGTACGAGCGGCGGCTGTCGCCCCAGACCTGCAAGAATTATCGTCGCGACCTGCAGGCCCTGGCCGCATGGCTCGACACCCCAGGCGTGACCGACTGGACCGGCGTTGACAACGAACATATCCGGGCGTTCTCGGCGAGCTGTTTTCGCAAGGGGCTGAGTGCGAAGAGCATCCAGCGCCGCCTGTCTGCTGCCCGCACGTTCTTCCGCTACCTGCTCCGCGAGAAGGCCGTCCGTCGTAATCCCGTGACCTCGGTCGTGGCGCCAAAATCGAAGAAACGCCTGCCCGGCAACCTGGACGCCGATCGCATGGCGCGCCTGCTCGAGATTCCTGGTGACGGCCCCATCGTCGATCGCGATCGCGCCATGCTGGAGCTCCTGTATTCGTCCGGCCTGCGTCTCGCCGAGCTCGTCGACCTCGATCCTGGCGATGTGGATATGAGTGATGCCACGGTGCGCGTGACTGGCAAGGGCAACAAGGACCGGATCGTGCCGGTGGGACGCCAGGCGCTCAAAGCACTGCGTCAATGGCTGCTGACCCGTTCGGACCTTGCCGCGGTCGATGAGAAAGCCCTGTTCGTCAGTAATCGCGGCACACGCATCAGCCACCGTTCGGTGCAGGCGAGAGTCAAACACTGGGCCAAGAAGCAGGGCATCGACGCCAACGTGTACCCGCACCTGTTCCGGCACTCGTTCGCCACGCACGTTCTCGAGTCGAGCCACGACCTGCGCGGGGTCCAGGAACTTCTCGGTCACGCCAACATTTCGACGACCCAGGTGTACACACACCTTGATTTTCAGCATCTCGCCCAGATTTACGACCAGACACACCCGCGCGCACGCAGAAAAGACAAGGCTTAGGGGCGCGCCGCGCACGCGAATTCACTGCAGGAACAAATACATGGAACAGTTTCGAGGGACAACCATCGTCTCCGTCCGCCGCAATGGCAAGGTTGCGATCGGCGGCGATGGCCAGGTCAGCTTTGGCAATACGGTCATGAAAGGCAACGCCCGCAAGGTGCGGCCCCTGGCCGATGGCCGCGTGATTGCCGGTTTTGCCGGCGGTACCGCCGATGCCTTCACGTTGTTCGAGCTGTTTGAATCGAAACTCGAGCAGTACGGCAACCTGACCCGGGCTGCTATCGAACTGGCCAAGGACTGGCGGACGGACCGACGCCTGCGGCGCCTCGAGGCCCTGCTGTGCGTCGCCGATAACGAAAGCTCGTTCATCATTTCGGGTAACGGCGACGTCATCGAGCCCGAACACGACCTGATGGCGATCGGCTCTGGCGGCCCTTACGCACAGGCGGCCGCACTCGCCTTGCTGCAGAACTCGAATCTCGAGGCTCGCGAAATCGTCGAGAAGGCCCTGAACATTGCCGGCGACATTTGCGTCTACACCAACCAGAACATCGTCGTCGAAGAACTCTGACCATGTCACAAATGACCCCCCGCGAAATCGTCCAGGAACTGGACAAGCACATCATTGGCCAGGATGAGGCCAAGCGCGCCGTGGCGATCGCCCTGCGCAACCGCTGGCGCCGCGTGCAGGTGGACGAGCCGCTGCGCAGCGAGATCACGCCGAAGAACATCCTGATGATCGGCCCGACCGGCGTCGGCAAGACGGAGATCTCCCGCCGTCTCGCCCGCCTCGCGAAGGCCCCGTTCATCAAGGTCGAAGCCACCAAGTTCACCGAGGTCGGCTATGTCGGCCGCGAAGTCGACAGCATCGTGCGCGACCTCATGGATGTTGCGATCAAGATGACGCGCGAAGAAGCCATGTCCAAAGTACGTTATCGCGCGGAGGACGCGGCTGAAGAGCGCATCCTGGATGCCCTGCTGCCGTCGCCGCAGCGCCCGGTCGGCTTTGCGAGCGAGCCGGAGCCGGAACATGACGATTCCGACACCCGCCAGAAGTTCCGCAAAATGCTGCGCGAAGGCAAGCTCGACGACAAGGAAATCGAGGTCGAGATACAGGCCATGCCCGTCGGCGTCGAGATCATGGCGCCACCCGGCATGGAAGAGATGACGAACCAGCTGCAGGGGATGTTCGCCAACCTCGGCGGCAGTCGCAGGCAGACGCGCAAGCTCAAGGTGAAAGATGCATTGCGTCACCTGACCGACGAAGAGGCCGCCAAACTGGTCGACGAGGAGGAACTGAAGACCCGGGCGCTCGAAGCCGTGGAGCAACACGGCATCGTGTTCCTCGACGAGATCGACAAGGTCGCCCGGCGCTCGGACACGCATGGCGCCGATGTGTCGCGCGAAGGCGTGCAGCGCGACCTGCTGCCGCTCGTCGAAGGCTCGACGGTCAACACCAAGTACGGCATGGTCAGGACCGACCACATCCTGTTCATCGCGTCGGGCGCGTTTCACGTGGCCAAGCCGTCGGACCTGATTCCCGAGCTGCAGGGGCGCTTCCCGATCCGGGTCGAGCTCAAGTCGCTGTCGACCGAAGACTTCGTAAGAATCCTGACCGAGCCCGATGCATCGCTGACGTCGCAATACAGCGCCCTGCTCGACACGGAAGAAGTCTCGCTCGAGTTCGCCGAAAGCGGCGTGCGGCGCATCGCCGAAGTCGCCTACCAGGTCAACGAAAACACCGAGAACATCGGTGCCCGGCGCCTGCACACGGTCATGGAACGCCTGCTCGAGACGATCTCGTTCGAGGCCTCCGACAAGAGCGGCGCGAAGCTCACAGTCGACGCGGACTACGTCGACGACCACCTGGCCGAACTCTCGAAAGACGAGGACCTCAGCAGGTACATCCTCTAAATAGGGTGTCAGTCACCCTATTTCCTGCGGGAAAGTAAATAGGGTGTCAGTCACCCTAATTCCTGCGGGAAATACGTCTTTTCAGTCAACCAGGTCGGAAATAGGGTGACTGACACCCTATTTCCGGTATTCTCGCTTGCCGGACAGGATTCAGATCATGGCCAGGCAGGACTCCGACAACACGACTCATTTCGGGTACCAGACCGTCGCGACCGAGGAGAAGGCGGATCTCGTCCGTGGTGTGTTCGATTCGGTCGCAAGCCGCTACGACATCATGAACGACCTGATGTCGGGTGGCCTGCATCGTCTCTGGAAGCGCTACACGATCGACCAGTCGGGCGTCAGGACCGGGGACGTCGTCCTGGACCTCGCCGGTGGTACCGGAGACCTCGCTCGTGCTTTCGCGCACAAGGTCGGGGCCGGGGGGCACGTCGTGCTCGCCGACATCAACGCGGCCATGCTACGGCAAGGTCGCAGCAGGCTCGTCGACGCGGGTGTCGCCGGCAACGTGAGCATCGCCCAGGTCGATGCCCAGCAGCTGCCTTTCGGGGTCAATACGTTCGACTGCATCACCATGGCATTCGGCCTGCGTAACGTCACCGACAAGGACGCCGCCCTGCGCTCCATGTACAGCACACTGAAGCCCGGTGGCAAGGCCATGATTCTCGAGTTCTCGGAACCCTCGCAAGCCATAAAACCCGCGTACGACCTGTACTCGTTCAAGGTGCTGCCCCTGCTCGGCAGGCTCGTGGCGAGCGACGAGGACAGTTACCAGTACCTGGCCGAGTCGATTCGCGTGCACCCGGACCAGGAAACGCTCAAGAATATGATGGAGGAAGCCGGCTTCGAGCGTTGTCGCTACCACAACCTGGCGGCCGGCATCGTCGCCCTGCACATCGGTTACCGGATCTAGGGCCCGACGA
>JABAOH010044395.1_pt1 | contig 10995 bp, 11 predicted proteins | sample 7062181 | NCBI WGS metagenome assembly JABAOH01 (sample SAMN14538630, study PRJNA623070) | marine sediment metagenome | biome: marine biome [ENVO:00000428]; feature: marine pelagic biome [ENVO:01000023]; material: deep marine sediment [ENVO:00002113]; isolation source: pool of 5 deep marine... | reverse complement strand
CGCGATCTCCGGTCTCCGGGTCTCTCAGACTGTGGCCTTGCTCGCAGTACTCGACCCGGTCGCGTAGGCCGATCAGCTGACGGCGCGCCATAATCGAGTCTATGGCTCGAAACCCCAGGAGAAAGATGTGTGCTGTAGGCCCGGTGGCGTCGGCTGAGATCCGACTGACCAGGCGCGTACCCTGCCCCTCGGCGCGTATGCCATAGCACATCACCGCGCGAACCTGGGAGCCGAGGGACCTTGCCCCGTGGATCCACCAGGCGACGGACCGTCCCGTGTCTACGTGACGGAGGTAACCGATTGCCGTTGCGTCGCCCAGTCGAGGTTCCGGAATCCACGAGACAATGTGCCAAGCGGAGACCTTTCGCCCGTTGTCGAGCCAGTCGACGCTATACCATCCCGCACCGCGCCCCAACTGAGATATCCACGGCCACACGCGCTCTGGAGGAGCGCTGATCGAGATGGCGCGCGTCATGGCCACTCGGGCCCGTGGACCACCCTCCAGATACTCGTCACCTGGCATCTTGAGAGCACGCTCTCCGGAGGTCGATCCCCAACGTGTTCCCCAACGCAACAGGGCCGATCCGCCAAGGAGGCCCAGAGCAAGAACCACCGCTATCCAGATCATGGTTGACACACCGTTTCCAGTCTTTGGGTCTTCCTCAAGCCAAACGTGCTCGATGTCGGTCTAACGACTCTGCGCATAAGCTGCAGGCGCGTGCCCTCTTGGGCAATCCGTCAGCTGACCGTTCAATGATGCTGTTTTAGCGCTCATATCAGGGTAGCGCGCTCCCCCTGGCAGCTAGCGTCCCGCCGTACGACCGCGATCGGGGCGAGCCACAACGTTGAGTTCGCCCCTGTCGAAGTCAGCCAGCCACACCGTGTAGCCGTGGGAATCCACGCATTCGACGCATACAGGCGCGTTGGGGTCGGAAGGCCGAGCCAGCGGCGTCCACCCTGCAACCTGCCACATCTGTCGCACTTCCGAGCCTCACTGGCAATCTCCCTGTTGCAGGCCCAGCACACGCGATGCTCGCGATCGCGCTTGGCTTGTTGCGAAGCGTTGTGGTCACTCACGACACGGTCCGCGAAAGTGTTACGACACCAATGGCCCACGCGAGAGCCACCTGGCGACCAACCACCGCAGGTGCGGACGTGAATACCTGCCTGGCGCGTGGACACCTGAACGCATCTCGATTCCGCCAGGCGCACAAACCGAACTTCCGTGATCCTGACGGACTGGCGGGCCGCTCCAGACGTCGACGACCGATCCCAGTGCGAACCCATCCCACTATCGGAGTCGACGGCATCGTACTACTGTATCCGGAAGAAAGAATCCGGATCTTGATGCAGTGTGATTCCTTGGCGGTGTTGCTTGAATCGTGGCACGAACTCGCCGCCCACACTCCACTGACCGACGCCATGAAAGCCTCTTCATCGGTGTCCATCTCGGCGGCACCGAGATCGAGCTGATTGCGCTCAAGCTATCCGGCGCCGAGTCGCTGGAACCCTCGCCGCCCTAACAACCGTAGTGCAGGTTGGATGTGGATCGCCATGACCGACGGCCTACCTATTTCCCTCTCGCCCAAGGTCCCGACCTCGTTCGGCGACGAGCAGCGCGCGCTGATGCAGCGGCGCTGCAAGCTGGTCTATGTGTTGAGTGTGCTAGTGACCGGTGTCGTCAACGTCTTCTACGTCTTTGTCTCCGGTGATCTCCCGACCGCAATCGCGCCGTCCCTGCCGTCGCCCGTCCTGATATACGATCTGCACGTCATCTCCTTCACCCTCGCGGCGTTGTTGGTCCACGCTCGTCGTTGGTCCATGCAGGGGCTGCTGGGCATCGATCTGACGCTCTTCGCGGTCAACCTGATGCTGGCGCACGTGTTCGCCGTGGTGTTCGATCTCGGCAAGATCCCGATCTTCGCCGTATCGCTGATGCTCTTCCTGCACGCATCGTTCATTCCGGTGAGCGTCGGTGCTCAGGCGAGCCTGGGCGCCGTCGCGGTGCTTGGGTACGCCGTTGTCGCCGCCCTGGGCTTCTCATTGATTCCGGAGATTCAGCAGCGGTGGATGGCTGGCGCAGGGATAGCGGGCTTTCGGGCGAGACTGCTCGAGGCGACGTTCCAACTAGGCGTACTGGCTCTGGTGTCGGTAACCATCACGAAAGCGCTCTACCACATGCGCCTGTCGCTGCATCGGGCCCAGCGGCTGGGCAACTACATCATCAAAGGTGAGCTGGGCGAGGGGGGCATGGGGCACGTCTACGTGGCCGAGCATGCCCTCATGAAGCGACCCACGGCCGTGAAGGTCCTGAAGGTGCCTCCCGGCGACGCCGATGCCTGGCTGGCGCGTTTCGAGCGTGAGGTGCGTCTCTTAGCGGGACTGAGCCACCCGAATACGATCACGGTATACGACTTCGGGCGCTCGGGGCGCGGCACGTTCTACTACGCCATGGAGTATCTCGATGGCTCGAACCTGGAGGAGCTGGTGGAGCGGTTCGGGCCAGTGCCGCCCGAGCGAACCGTCTTCATTCTCACGCAGATCTGCGGCTCGCTGGCCGAGGCCCACCGGAGCGGCATCATGCACCGGGATGTCAAGCCGTCGAACATCCTACTGACGTGCCGGGGCGGCATGTACGACTACGTGAAGGTCCTCGACTTCGGGCTGGCCAAACCCATCGTACCCGATGGCTCTCCGAAGGTCACGAAGACCGGCATCTTTCTGGGCACACCGCAGTACGCGGCTCCGGAGGTCGTCTCCGGATCGGATCGGCTCGACGGGCGAGCCGACCTCTATGGCCTGGGAGGAGTTGCCTACTGGATGCTCGCGGGACGCCCGCCGTTCGAGGCCATCAGCAGCACCGGCCTGATGCTGGAGCATATGAACACACTTCCCGTAGCGCCCTCAGCGGTTTCGGAGTTCTCGGTTCCGCCGGAGTTGGACGACGTCGTAATGCGCTGTTTGGAGAAGGACCCCGACAAGCGTTTTCCGACCGCCGGCGAGGTCGAGGCGGTCCTGCGGACCATCACGTTCGAGAAGCCCTGGACCTGGGAGCGGGCCCGCGCATGGTGGGCCGTCCACTTGCCCGAGCCCGGGAAGGGCGCGGTGAGCAGCTAGGCAGACCACCCTACTCCTCACCCCACGAACATGCCGAGCACCCTGATCCCCAGCATCACCGGAATCAGTGAGAGCGCCGCGAGCACCGCCGCGACGATGCCGACCTCGGTCCAGTCCGGCAGCGGCGCGGCGCCGAAGCGCTGCTGCGGGAAGTCGGCCAGGTCGAGGACGGTCACTTCCCCCAAGCTACGGCTGGTACGCCAACTGTAAGCGCGGCATCCGCCGCCGTTGGGCGGAGCCGTTGCGCCGCAGCTTCGAAGTCGACCCGCTCCGCTGCCCCCGCTGCGGTGAGCCGATGCGCGTCGTGGGCTTCATTACCCAGCCCCCGGTGATCGCTCAGATCCTCGACCACCCGCGCCGCCCCGCGGCCCCCCACGCTCCCTTGCCCGTCCCATACCCCGCGCTAGTTTTGAACGGCCGATTGAGATTCCTGTGCGGCTCCATTCACTGACTGGGGCGCGGGGCGCGATGAGGACGGTGTGTCGCGGACGCTGGGATTGTCCACGTGCGTGCGCTCTCTTAGCGGANNACCGGGATTGTCCACGTGCGTGCGCTCTCTTAGCGGAGCCCGGTGACGCTGGCGTCTGCCGCCGGTCGCTCGCTCCACCGCGTTTGAAGCCTTCGTTGAGACCTGTGTGTCTGACTTCCACGTGTTCGACATCGGTCCGGGGCTCCAACCCTCTTGCGGTGAGCCGATGTCTCACTGAGATGATGCCATAGCGAAGCCTCCGGGGTGGCCCCACCGGGAGATCCGGCCATGTCTGTAAGACTCAACGGGATGCGGAAGATGCAAACTTGCCCTCGCCTTTTCGTCCTAATCGCGGGCTTTCTCCTGGCGGCCTGCCAGCCGAGCACCCGTCAATCAGAGCAGGCCTCCAGCCATGCGACCGGCTTCTGGACCTCGCCGGATCCGCCCCGCGCGCACTACACGATCGGGGCCGACATCGACCCGGCTGCGGGTCGGTTGCAGGGCAGCGAAACCGTACGCTTCCGGAACACCACGAGCCGGCCGCTCCGGCGCCTGGCGCTGGATTGGAGCCTCGACGCACAGCACGACGTGCAGGTTCGAAGCGATGGCGAGGTCGTGCCGTTCCTCGGCGTTGCGGCCGACTCGAGCCTGAGCGCTCCTCTGCTGTTCGATCTGCCGGAGGTCGCGATGCCGGGCGCAGGTGTCGAGCTCGAGATCGAGTTCGGCATGACCGCCGGTTCATCCGAGGGCGAGAAACTGACGCTGGCGGGTTGGCATCCCCGTCTGTGGTGGGGGGTACGGACGCACGACGACTACGACGTCCAGGTGCGGGCGCCCGAAGGCTATGTCGTGGCGACGAGCGGCTCCTTGAACGAGAAGTCGGGCTACTATCAGGCGGAAAACGTTCGGTTGTTCGGCGTCTTCCTGGGCCGAGATCTTAGCGTGGCGGAATCGTATGCCGGCGATGTTCTCGTGCGCTCGCTGTTCACTGAAAAGGGCGAGGAGTGCGCGCGTCTGCTTCATGAGACCGCCGTCGATGCGATCGACTTCTATCGCGAGCGATTCGGCCTCTATCCCTATCCCAGCCTGACCATCATTCCCGGCAGTGACGCGCCGATGGGCGGCTATCCGGTGGCCACACGCCTGGTGGCGGTTCACGGACAGGAGCGGATGGACGAGCGCCCCGAGATCCATTGGCGCTGGATCACCGCCCACGAGATCGGCCACCAGTACTGGGGCGAGTACGTTCTCGAAAAGGACTCGCCGGATTGGCTGTGGATCGGCCTGGGCTTCTTCGCCGACCGGGAGTACATCCGCGCCCGCGGTCTCAGCTCCGAGAAACACGACGGGGTGATGGGACGGTACATCGGCGCCAGGCGCGATCACTGGGACACGACGATCGACCGGCCGCTCGAGCAGCTAAGCGGGGTGGAGGGCTTTTACAACCAGGTGGTCCGGCACGGGAAAGGATTCAGCGTGATCAGCGCCCTGGCGAGTGTGCTGGGGAGCGAGACCTTCGATCGGGCCTATCTGCGCGCCCTGGACGAGTATGGCGGACGACGTCTCGGCGCACCCGAGTTCCGGGCGATCGCGGAGGAGGAGAGCGGGCAGGACCTCGGATGGTTCTTCGAGGGTTGGGTGCAGTCGAACCGCTACGCGTCCTACGAAGCCACCGCGCTCGGCAGCGAGCGCGATGGCGATCGCTATCTGACCCGGGTCGAGGTCAGGAGCCTGGGAACGCTGAGGATGCCGGTGCCGGTCCTGGTCGTCTTCGAGGACGGCACGCGGCAGACGAAATCCACCGATCGCTTGCTCGAGCCGAACGTCCTGGAATTCGAAAGCTCGGCGCCGCTGACGGAGGTGCGCCTGGATCCGGAAGGCGAGTTGGCCCTGATCGTGCCGCCGCCGGGCCCGGCGCCACCGCCCACAAGGATAGCGGACCTGAAGGACGAGCTGCGCCGCATGTCGCTTACCGGAGTCGGCGACGAGGCTGCCGGGCTGTTCATCGCCGCTCGGCAGCTCGAGCTAGATGAGCCCGACCTGTGGGCCAGGCTAGGGCACGCGCTCTACGACGGCGAGCATTACGCGGAGTCGCTCGAGGCGTTCCGCCGCACCTCGGCGCTGGCCGAAGAGACTTCCGTGTGGCGCTTCGTCGCCCTGACCTGGCAGGGCCACCTTCTGGACCTGGCGGGCCGCCGTGAAGAAGCCCTGCAGGCCTATCACGAAGCGCTGCGGATCGATACGGGCGCTACGGTGCGCCACGACCAATACGGGATCTGGATCAACCGCGACTGGATCGAGGCGCGACTTGAGACGCCGTTCCGGCGCTAGCCGACCGGTCCCGAGTTCACCGCGGTTTCTCCCTTAACGGCGCTTGCGATCGCCGCCCGATCCGCCTGCGGTAGCCTGGGTCACCGGGTCCTCCGAGCGGAAACCTTCCGGCAAGCCCTGCGGGAACCGCGCATAGGGTTGCAGCTGGAAGTGTAGGGCCGTGGGGAACTCGATGTAGCGCGAGGGCTCGACCGTGAGCGCCGCGACCCCGCCGATGAACCTCCAGGAGAGAAGCACGGCCGGGAAGACGACACCGCAGTCGCCTTCCGCGGACTCGCACGCCGCCGCCCGCAAGCTGCTGCGGATCCTCCATACCCCGTGGCGGCGCCAGGAGCCCTGGCGTACGGCTGCGTGAAGGATCAGACGGTGCCGCCGAGTGCCACGCCTAACATGGCGCCCGACGGACAGGACAACGCCGACCGGGTTCTCATCCCTCGGTATCTGCGGGACCAGCGCCAACGCCGAGCTGCTGATTGAGGACCTGGCTGTCAAACTCAATCCAACACTCGGTCATCTTTCCAGCAGATAACCGGCACAGCGACATGAAAGTGAGAGTCACATCGCTGCCGCTGGAGGACGCACGTCACTCAAATGTGCGCCTCCCTCGGAGGCTCCGCTCTTTCATAAGGTCGGGTTAGGTGGCAACGTGCTCTCCACGGCGCGGAGTGAGCAGCTTAGCCGTTACCCAAGCGGCCAGCGGACAATAGACCGCCTCGGCGACGATCCCCGCGCCAGCCTCTAGCCACGAATAATCTGGTGCTATGGCCTGCCCGATCTCGGACACCACAAAGAGGACCCACCAGATAAGCGCGTACACCAGCCAGCGGTCGCGCCAGATCTCTCGCGCGACAGCGAAGAGCAGTACGAACCCCACGGCGAGACCAAGCTTGACCACGAGCACGCTGAGGAGAAACTGCACCGGGGAGCCATCCTGGGGCGGTTCCAAGCCCGTGAGGGCGGCAACGGCCCCGTACACGACGAACGCGACGACATACGTGATCAGCAGCGTAGCGCCGATCGCCAGTACGATTCTCACGATCCCTCCGAGGCCCTACCGATTCGGCATTGCCGTCTAACGGTCAGCGCATGACCTGCGAGCGACTGGCCCGCAGGGCGCGCGTATCGGTGAACGTACTCGCATCAGTGCCAGGCGCAGCATTCAACGACTTTCTTTGAAAGCGTACGCGCTCGACACGGTCCATGCGCTTGCTAGACCGCGCCGCTGTTGCCTCAATTACCCGACGGTTGAGGCGGTTCTGGAGGCGCGTCCCTGGTAAACGTAATTACCACCGCCATCCACTCGCCGTCACGCTTCTGCCAGACAATCGTAGACTTCCCTGTCTCTTCTCTGGTGCCAGCGTCAGAAGGAACGACAATTCGCCAATTGCCAATGTCGTACGCCAAGTCGCCGGAGGCAGCTACAACAACGGTCCGAAGCTCGACATCCTCAATCGCTGTATACGGGATCTGAAAGAAGCTGCTCCACACCTCCCGTGCCGCGTCGCGCCCCGTCATTGCGGGTGCACCTTCGACCTGAATCACGGCGTCATCTGTGAGGAAGGATACGGACGTTTCGAGATCTCTGCGGTTCTCGGCGGCTAACCAATGTGCATACCGCTGGCGCACGGCGTCCGCCTCGGCAGCTGTGTCCACGCGGGGCGCACCGGTGCACGCGATTACTGCAAGTGCCGCTATGACGGCCGTCAGCGAACAAGGCTTGGACATGATTCCCCCGTTGCCAATGCGCGGTCTAACGTGATCGGCATCACCTGCGGGCGGTTCTGGCGCGGCCCCCCCGCCAGGAGTCGCGTCAGGTCCGCCACCATCGCCGGGGCCGTGACGGGACCGATCCGACAGGTGCATACCGTTGCTAGGCTACGCATCGCCTCCCACACAGATTAACCGGTCTGCTAGACGAAGACGGCTACCGATTCTTTTCCGATCGCCCTGCGCCATACCGCAAGCTGGCCAGCATGAAACGCGGTGTGCGCTACGACAACCTGCAGCAGGAGGTGACCCATTGTTGGAAAATCTTCATCCGACAGTGGCCGTCTCAGGACCGATGCATTCAGACTGCGTACGGTGTGGCACAAACGGGTCGTGGCGTCGGCAAGGAGCGTCTGCAGTTGCGCCTTCTTAGGATACTGTTGCTCCTCCGACCGCGGGGTGCTGCCATATCCAAAGACAGATTCCCAGTCATCAGGCAACCACGGTGCAGCACCGAGCTCCGTCGCCATACCCTGGCAACTAAAGATGATGTGGCCGAGTGTCCACGTTGCATGGTTGGGCACTCCGGACGGTTGCTCGACCATCTCCTCGTCCGATAGATCGTCGACCGACTGTTCCATGAACCTAACAGTGGCTTCAAACGTATGGATCAGTTCGTCAATCACTCTCGGAACTCCTATAGTCAACCTAATGACTCGGCGCTAAGCTGCGGGCCCCGCCCGAACGGTGTCATCTCGCAGCGACCGCTCGCGGGCCCATCAGCTTCAGCGCCGTGTCAGGCGACTTTCACCCCGTAATACTCCTAATCAAACTCCTTACGTGGAACCGCCTGCTCACGGCCGACCCGACCCGCGACGATGTCGGCTTTGAAGTAGTTCTCGCCTCGCACTGGCCCACCGGCGAGACGTCGCAACATGCCGATCTGACCAACGTGTGTCAGAGCGTCAGCGATCGGCCCCTGGAAGAGCTTCTCGGCGGGACTCCCGAGAGTTTTCCGCCCAGAGAGAGACTGCTCCAGATCTTGTACGGCCGTGTAGAATCTTGACACTTCTTTGTCCCATGACTGGGCACGGGAGTCCCGCCAGATGTGCTCGCCCGCCGCGAGATGGCAGGCCCAGTCAAGGAGGTCGTTAATGTGGGCGAGGATCTCCACGGGTGTCCGGGTTGACTCACCGAGCCGAAACGACTCGAAGCCCGCCGGAATTCCCCGTAGAGCTTTCCCGCCACGGTACGACAAAGTTGCCAGAGTGTGACGGAGGAACTCAGTCTTCGCATTCGGTTCAGTACTCATAGCCAAGGCCTTCCACAACGGCGATCGTGTCAGAACTCATGGCCAGTCGAAAGTCGCCTAACGTATCCGGGCATAAGCTGCATGGCCGCTGACCGTCAGCGGGACCGCAACCGGTGCCGACGCGCGAAGCCACCAAGACCCGATAGTGCGATGTCTTGCCATCTCACCTTCATGCCTTGTTAGGCAGCGCCCTCTTTGAGGCACCAGATGAAGTAGGGACTGCTCTCCGGATTGTATTCGGATCTGTCGTAGTCCCCGAACAGCGCTTCGACCGTGAAGCCATTCGCGCGCGCTGCCTCGGCGAACCAAGCCTGCGACGGAAGACAGAACTCGACCGGAACCGATATCTCATCCACGACCTCGCCGTCGTGTATCGTCGTGAAGGTCTGGGTACCCGACACGACACCGCGATCCGCATCGTACTCCGACGCGACGCTGACCAAGACCTCGCCGCATCCCGAAGGACTGGGGAACCGGGTAACCACATGTGGCTGAGGGGTCACGGACTTAAGCCGAAACGCCGGATTATGGAGCGTGCAGATGAACCGCCCTCGAGGAGCCAATGCCGCGCGCACAGAGTTGAGAGCGGTGTGGCGGGCCTCTTCCGATACGAGTTCACAGAAGGAGTTGAACGGTAAAATCGCGATAGAGAAGGCGTGCGAGAAAGGCAGGTTTCTCACGTCCGCGCAGACGATGTGCCGCGACTCGGCGGTGGTCTTGTTCGCGAGGCGCGCCAACATGTCTCGGGAGGAGTCAACGCACGTCGGTCGAAGGCCGCACTTGACAAGCTCGGCGGTTACCCGGCCCGTTCCAGCCATGAGTTCGAGAACCGAGCCTGACACTGCAAGGCACTCCTCTACGAAGAACGGGAGATCGGCGTCGAAGTTGACGCAGCTGTCGTAGAGATGGGCGAAGCGCGAATAATCCATATCGCCGGCGCTGCCTAACGGATCTGCCCATCAGCTGCGGCGTGACCCCTTGCCAGCTGATAGGTGCCGAACGTTTGATGAGATTCCCCAGCGTCACAACTCAATGACGTTCCTTGTCAAAACGGCTAGTTCGAAACCTTGGGCGGCGGTACCTGTAGCTTTCCGCCACGCACGGTCGAGCCCACCACGATGGCGGCACCCACCAGCACAAGATTCTTGATGACATACTGACCTTCCAGCGTTGGCGAATGTGGGAACGCCGCAAACGTCTCCGAGGGGAAGAAGAGCAGCGGGAGCATGGTGCCGGACATTTGGATGAACAGCAGCAAGAGCGTCAAGCGCAGAAACTGTCCCGTGATCAGCCCTACGCCAATGAGCGTCTCCCACACGGCAAGCAGCGGTAACGCTAGTGATGGCTCCACGACGCCCAGAGTGAGGCGTTCAATCGTGCGCGTAGCGAGATCAGCCGCAGGGCTCCATCCCGGCACGAACTTGATGGCGCCGAACCACACGAAGACAATACCAAGTGCGAGGCGCGTAAGCGTCACTCCGTTCCGAGCCATCCATGCTGTGATGCGAAAGTCGACGGGCTCGAGGCGGCTGGGCACGCTCATCATGATTCTCCATTTACGGACGGCGGACGCGCCACCTAACGACCTGCGCTTCACCCGCGGGCGACTTGCCGGCGTGCGGCGCGATAGTCAAACGTGCAGCGATCGTGGCGGGCGCGCAAATGAACGGCTTCCACAGCAGCGTTAGCGCCCGCCGGGTGCAAGCGCTTGTTACGTGCGCAACCTGTATTACATTGCATGACATGAAGACGTCAGCCCTCACCATCCGACTGGATCGAGACCTGGAGCGGCGGCTCGCCCGCTTGGCGCGGCGCACCGGCCAAAGCCGAAGCGACCTCGTGCGCGATGCATTGCGGCGCCAGCTCGCGCTGGCGGAGTTCCGCGAGCTGCGCCGACGCATTATGCCGTTTGCCGAGGCGCGCGGGTACCTGACCGACGAAGACATCTTCCGCGACGTGTCTTGAGGGTCTACCTCGACACCAACGTCATCGTCAGCGCCGTTGCCACCCGGGGCCTCTGCGCGGATGTCTTGCAGGTCGTCCTCGCTGAGCATGAACT
>JABAOH010040813.1_pt1 | contig 10996 bp, 9 predicted proteins | sample 7062181 | NCBI WGS metagenome assembly JABAOH01 (sample SAMN14538630, study PRJNA623070) | marine sediment metagenome | biome: marine biome [ENVO:00000428]; feature: marine pelagic biome [ENVO:01000023]; material: deep marine sediment [ENVO:00002113]; isolation source: pool of 5 deep marine... | reverse complement strand
GGTGGGGGTCCGTGTCTCGGAGCAGAAGCTCGGCGTCCTTGCAGATCTGGAGATTTGGGACATCACGGGGGACAAAGGCATCGCCTCCATTCTGCGAGAGGCCTACTTCCATGGAGCTAGTGGGATCATTGCCCTCTGCGACGCTTCGAGACTAGAGACACTTCACGAGTTGGACTATTGGCTCGACAGCGCCCTCGGAACAGTCAAAACCGCGGCCATGGTTGTCGCGGTCAACAAGGCGGACGTGTCTAGGCGACACATAAGGCCAAGGGATGTGGACTTAGTAGCCCGCGCCTACAACGCTCCCTATCTTTTCGTGAGTGCTAGAACGGGCGAGAACGTGGAGGCGGCCTTTGCAGGACTAATCATCAGTACCGTCCGAAGGAGGGTGGTGAGGAGAGTCCGAATCCCTCCCCCGGTCATGTGATCCTTCAACAAGGTAAGTGCTGAAGGAGACAGGCTTGACGAGGTCCTTCTCGGCGTCCTCCACTTCTTCACCCAGAATGATGCTGGCAAGGCGTCTTAAGGCGTCGTTGAAAGCAGTAGTGTCGAGATCGTACTGAATCGCCATGTGGGCATAGGGTCCCACCTCCCCACGTCGGCGAAGGAAGTCAGTGAAGTTCCTGTATCCAGGAGGATAGGCCCTCATGATGTATGCAAGTTCAGTCGTCAGGTTCCCGGACATGAGGTAGGCGTTCCACCTGTACTGGCCATCTTCATCCAGCGAGTCGTTGATCGAGCTTCCCAGCTCCACCGCCGCATTGGGATTCAGGAATGACCTAAGGGCCGTGACGTTTGCGAGGGCTTCCTCCAAGTTGTAGCCTAGGTCGCCGTCTGGGTTGGCAAGGGACTCCGAGTACGAGCCCTGCATGTATGGGCCGTAGAGCGGCTTTTCTTCCTCCAGTTCTTTCGTTGCCGTGAAGGCATCCACGGCCGCATGGAAGGACAAGTGGTTCACCCCGACGTCGAAGGCCATGCCAAAGGCAAGCTTCCTCTGAGCCTCCTCGGGGACGCTCTCACTCATCTCCGAATAACCCAGGTTCAGAACCCGATGAACCTCCTTCGCCAGGCCGACCAGGGCGGATCCACTCAAGTACATCCCCCAAATGGCCGGATCCCTACGGAAGCTAAGATAGTAGCCGAAAGCTTCTGCCCCGTGGGTCTGCATTAGCTTCCGGGCAACTGGCGCGTCCTCCCAGGCCATCACCTCCATGACGCGCTCGCAGGCGTCTTCCCAATCCCTTACCTGAGATGCCGAACCCTCCATTTGGGGGTCGAGACCAGGCACGGGAAGGCTGTCAGGGCAGAATTCGGGATGCTCGCCCCGGAAGGTGCGGGTATCGACCATGCGCTTGAAACTGTGGGGGTCCGGCTTTAACCTTTGCAGGCGGGAAAAGCTCGCCTACTCCCCCCGAGAGGCCGAGGCCTCTTCAATCAGGGGGTCGTACAGGTGGCAGCTCACAAGACGGCCGTCCCGCGTGATGTCCCGCGGGGTCATCGGCGGCCGGAAGGTAACCTCCAGCGCGTGCTCCTCGACACGCGTATCGTGGATGGCCTGAGCCAAAGCAGGTCGCCGGTCTAAGAGAGAACGGAGGACCTCGGCTGCCCTGAGGCCGCCTGCCGGCCCCGCTAGGATGCGAAGAGTCTGGTCCTCAACCTCCGTCTCAACTGGTCCGAAGGCCTGGGACACCCTGTCCTCTAGCAGATGCTCCTCGATGAGTTCCCTTAGGTCCCGAGGTTCCCAGCCGCATGCTGCGAAGGCCGCAGGACAGCGAGGATGAAAGCGACAACCAGCGGGCGGGGAAACCGCGTCCGGCACCTCTCCCCGTATGAGTTCCTTCTTGACACGCTTCGTTGGATCGGGGACGGGAATCGCCTGTAGGAGGGCCTTGGTGTAGGGGTGCTTCGGGTCTTCATAGAGATCTCGGGATTGCCCCTGCTCTACGATCTTCCCCAGGTACATGATTCCAATTCGCTGGCAAACAAACTTCGCTGTTGCGAGGTCGTGGGTGATGAAAACATACGTGAGACCGAACCGGTCTCGTAGGTTCATCATGAACTTCAGGATTCGGGCCCGGATCGACATGTCGAGCATTGCGACTGGCTCGTCCGCCACTACGAGCTTGGGGCGTAGCGCGATTACCCGGCCCATGACAAGGCGCTGCTTCTGCCCCCCACTCAGCTCCTTTGGGTATTTGCTCATGAACTCCGCCGGTGGCCTGAGGCCAACAGCCTCAAGGACCCTCTCCACCTCCTCTCGCACGGCCTCCTCAGAGGGATGCGCCTCATGGGAGCCATCAGGTCTGGCGATTCCGTGGACTCTGAGAACATCAGCTATCCCCCGCTCGACCGTCGCAGCGGGATTTAGGGCAGCGTGGGGGTCCTGGTAGATCATCTGGATCTCTCGACGCAAAGCCAATAGTTCCTTGGGGTTCGGATGTGTGACATCCCGGCCACGAAAGCGGATCGTCCCCGCCGTGGATCCCACGAGCCCAACGAGGGTCCGAGCTATTGTGCTCTTACCACACCCGCTCTCCCCGACAAGGCCGAACACCTCGCCCGGATCGATGGAGAAGCTCACCCCGTCCACCGCGCGGACATATTTCTCGCTGCCCCCAAGTAAGCGGTGGAGAAAGCCCTTGAAGACGGGGAAGTGCACCTTGAGATTTGAGACCTCCAGGAGTGGTTCTACCATGGGGCGCACCTCAGTAAAGGTGGCATGCTACCGCGCGCTCGTCCAGGCCAACACGACGGATCGCCGGATATTCAGTCTCGCAGATGTCCATGCGCTCCTCGCAACGCGCATAGAAGGGGCAGCCAATTCCCTTACCGAGGAGGCTGGGCGGATCTCCCGGGATTGAGTATAGCGAGGTGGTCAAGAGGTCGATCGTCGAACGGAGGAGCCCCTGCGTGTAAGGATGGCATGGAGCCTCGAACAAGGAAACTGTCTCGCCCTCCTCCGCAAGCTGCCCCGCGTACATGACCGCAACGCGATCCGCGAATTCAGCGACGAGTCCAAGGTTGTGAGTGATGAGGAGGACGGCCATCTCGTAGTCGTGCATGATCGTCCGGAGGAGCTCCAAGATCTGGGCCTCAAGGATCACGTCGAGGCTCGTCGTCGGCTCGTCCGCGATAAGGAGGGTCGGGTTGAACAAGAGAGAGAGGGCGATCATAATCCGCTGCCGCATGCCGCCGCTCAGCTCGTGGGGATACATGTCGAGCCGGTCGGGCGATACGCGGACGTCCGCGAGCACCCGCGCCGCACGATCGAAGGCCTCATCCTTCGTGGCCCCGGGCTCATGGTCTAAGATCGTCTCGATGAAATGGTCCCGGATTCGCATGAGTGGATCGAGACGTGTCATCGGGTCCTGGAAAATCATGGCTATATTCCGGCCACGGATCCGGCGCATCTTCTGGGGCGAGAGGGCTAGGAGTTCCTTTCCACCAAACATCATCGACCCCGATCTTTCCGCATTCTCGGGGAGGACCCCTAGGATCGCTCGCCCCAGGGAACTCTTCCCACAGCCGGATTCGCCGACGAGGCCCACGGTCCGACCTCGCGGGATCCGCAGCTCCACGTGCTGGACCGCTCGGACTTTGCCCTCTGGGGTCCAGTACGTCACAGACAACCCCTCAATCCTGAGTAGGTCGCTCATGCAGAATCTCCTAAGCGGCCTCGCGCTTTCGGAGCAGCGGGTTCAAGATGTCGTTCAGGCCTTCCCCGACAAAAGTAAGGGCCGTCGCCAGGAGGAGGATGAAGAGTCCGGGATAAAGCGTGGGCCACCAGGCGCTCTCGAAGACCTGCCAGTTCAGGCTGATATCGAAGCCCCAGTCTGGGATGCCCGGGGGGAGTCCGAGGCCCAGGAACGCGAGACCGGCCGCTGTAAGAACCGCGTCGGCCGCATTCACGCTGAATATTACCGGGATGTTCTGCGCGACGTTGGGGAATACGTAGCCCCCAATCACACGTCGCCGCGGGAGGCCCAGGGCTGTCGCAGCTTCAACGTACAATTCTTGCTTGACGCTCGCCACATGGTTCCGAATCACCCGGAAGTATGTAGGGGTGTAAACGACGGCGATGGCCAGGGAGATGTTGAGGGCCCCCCGCCCGAGGACCGCCGCGACCGCGATGGCTAGGAGGAGGCCTGGGAAGGCGTAGATCGAGTCCATGATGAGGACCAGAACTCGGTCTGCGCGACCGCCTGCGTATCCTGAGACCAAGCCGAGGGGCAACCCAATCGCCAGGGAGATGGCTGTAGCCACGACGACGATCGTCAACGGCACTCGGGCACCCCACAAGATTCGACTGAACACATCCTGTCCTGAGCGATCGGTCCCCATGATGTATGGGCCTCCAGGCGGTGTGAGGGGATTTCCAACTCTTGTGTTCGGATCGAATGGCGCGAGGAGCGGGGCGAGAGCCGCGAGGGCCACGAGGGTGAGCACGATGCTTCCACCGACCAACACGATGACTCCAGCCTTGGTGCGGGACTCTCGACGGAAGGTGCGAAGAAGCCGACCCACGATAGAGATCCGACCTCTCGCGAATACAGCGGCGGCAGACATTTCAGTACCGTACCCTCGGGTCCACGAAGGCGACTACTATGTCGATCAGGAGGCTGATGATGGCCATCAGGATCCCGTAGTATACGACAGCTCCTTGGAGCGCCGGATAGTCGCGCCAGCTGATTGCCAGGAACACGAACCGCCCCATCCCTTCGAAGGAGAAGATGGTCTCCGTCAGGATTGCCCCACTGAACAGCAGCGCGAAGGTCAGCCCCATCGTCGTAATCACCGGGACCAAGGCATTCTTGAGCCCGTGCCGGAAAAACACATGTCGCTCAAGCACTCCACGGGCCCGGGCTGCCTCGACGAAGTCCGAGTTCATCGCGTGAATGACGTTAACGCGGGTCACGCGGACAAAGAAGCCTCCAAGAACGAGGCCCAGGGTGATGGCTGGAAGGGCGAGATGGGCAATGGCATCTGCGAAGGCGACAAGGTTGCCAGCGAAGAGACTGTCGATGGTGTACAGCCCCGTAACCGTCGGAGGCGCCGCCATGCGCGGGGAGAACCGCCCAGAAACGGGGAACCAACCGAGATGCACCGCAAAGATTAGCTTCAGGATGAGTCCGAACCAGAAGATCGGGATGCTGTAGACTACCGTTGCGAAGACCCGCGTGCTGAGGTCCGTGGGGGTATCTCGCCGAGTGCCCGAGAAGACACCCAGGCTAATCCCGACAAAGGCGGCGACAATCATCGCGGCGAGGGTGAGCTCGATTGTCGCGGGCAGCCGGCTGAAGACCTCGGCCGACACGGGGTTGCCCGTGAGGACGGACGTCCCCATGTTCCCCGTGAAGACGCCACGAAGGTAGGTGAAATACTGGATGTAGAGTGGGTCGTACAGACCAAGTTCCCGCTTGACTCGGTCAATCAGCTCCGGCGTAGCACGCTCTCCGAAAATCGTGCTGACCGGGTCTCCCGGGGCGACACGGAGGATGAAGAAGGTGAAGGTGAGAAGGATGAGGAGCATGGGCAGGGTCAGTATGAGTCGGGTGAGGATGTATGCCCGGAGGGAGCCCGCCGAAACTGGCATCTGCGGGACCTAACGTAGAACAGAAATAAAAAGGGAAGAGAGAGGCGGGCCTTCCCCCTCTACACCAGGTCGATAATGAAGTAGCGGAAGAACTGGACAGGGTCGAGCGATATTCCGGTTACGTTAGGCTTGAACACGATGACCTGGTTCGCCTGGAACAGCGGGATGTACGGCACGTCCGTCGCCAAGGCTTCCTGGATGCTGCTGAATAGTTGCGCCCGCTCCACGGGGTCCGATGTGGCGGCTTGCTCCTCAATTAGGGTGTCCAGAGTGTCATTCCGGTAGTAGTTTCCGAAGGAGGTGGTCCCGCCGGACGCAGCGTGGAGGAACGGGAACACGTAGTTATCTGAGTCGTAGTAGTCCGGGAACCAGCCCAGCAAGAACGCGTCGAAGTCACCTGCGAGGAACTTGGGGACGTACTGGGCCCACTCCAGTGTGTCTACTGTTACCTCAACGCGGTCCGAAGCCTCCCATGCCCGCTCCAGCGACTGGGCCACGAAGATTTCGGGGTCGCCGTACCGAGCCGGCGTGTACCACAAGGTGAATTGTAGTGGGGCCGCTGCCGTGTACCCGGCGGCACCTAGGAGAGCGTCCGCTGCCGCCACGTTTGGCGTGGCGCCGTAGGTCTGCTCGAATACATCTTCGTGTCCGAAGAAGCCCTCCGGGACGAGGCTGTACAGCGGGCTGACCGTGCCCTTGTACACCGCGGTCGCGATGTCGTCCCGGTCCGTGAGGTACGCGAGAGCCTGGCGGACTCTCTTGTCAGCGAAGGGTGTCGCCCGTGGGCACCAATCGGCTGTGACACCCGCCTGATCGCAGACGTTGAGAACTAGGTACCGAATGACAGGGCTGTCTCCCTCTAGGACCCTCAGGTTTGGGTTCTCCTTGAGGTCGTTGAAGTGTTCGGGGATCAGGCTCCGGTAGGCGATGTCGACCTCGCCCGTCTCGATGGCAAGCTTGAGATCGGACGACGTGGCGTAGCGGACGACAGTCACTTTGGGTACCTTGGGCGGGTCGCCCCAGTACAAGGGGTTTGCCTCGAGCTCATAGCGCTGGTGGGGGATATACCTCGCCAGGCGATAGGGGCCGCTGGAAATGACGACGTTGGGATAGAAGGTGTCGTCCGTGAAGGACTCTGGGTGAACGGGTGCCGTGACGGAGAACGCTAGGAGACTCGCAAATGGCGCCCAAGCGCGCCGCAACTGCACCTGGACGGTGAGGTCATTGATCTTCACGACGCCAGTCTGTACATAGCTGTCCCACGCGGCGTCCCGCTCCTCGGTTGACGCGTCCCAATACTCCGTCGTCCCCACGATGGGTTCGAGGAGGAAGGAGGGCTCACCCCGTAGTCGCACGGCACGGTCGATCCCGTACTTCACCACGTCCGCATCAATCGCCAGGCCATCCTCGAACTTCGCCTCGGAATTTATGCGCAAGGTGTAGGTAAGGCCATCCGCACTGATGCCGTCGTTCTCCAAGGTCGGTACCTCCGAGAGTATGGAGGGCACGAGGTTGGTGGTACCGGGCTGATACGACAGGAGCATCGACATCGTGTTCTGAATGAGGTTGATCGATGGGTAGTCGTATGAGTCCGCAGGATCGAAGGTTCTTTCGTCGTCGGTCGTACCCACGACGAGCACTTTCTCTGCCGGCGGAGGCAGAAGGAGGACCACACCGACAGCCGCTCCCGCACCAATCACAATCACCGCTACAATAATCGCAATAACTGTCTTACTCAATGCCATGGAGTTTCTCCTCCGAACCCCCCCACGGGACCCAAAAGGGAGGACTGGTGAACAATTCGCTCTGCGTACTTAACCGTTTCGAGAGCACGGGGTGGAGCCCTGCCCCGGGATGAGGATGAGTGGAACTCGCCGATAGTCTTTTCAGGTCCCTCTTGCTCCCCGCGTTCACACGGTTCACATGATCTTCCAACAACTCAAGGTTGGTGCCATGGAGAACTTCTGCTACATCGCCGGCGATGAAGTAACTGGCGAAGGCGTTGTAGTAGATCCCCACGGAGAGATTGACATGGTCATGTCCGTCATCCAGGCTCATGGCCTAGAGGTCAAGTACATTGTAAACACCCACACCCATTGGGATCACGTTGCGGGAAACGAGGAGCTCAAGAAAAGAACTGGGGCATTCGTTGTGACTCATCCCATGGGGAGAGTCCACAGAGATATGACTGTGGAGGACGGCGACAAGCTGACCCTAGGTGGACTGGTTATCCGAGTCCTACACACCCCCGGTCACTCTCCTGACAGCATATGCCTGCTAATGGACAGAAAGCTCTTGACGGGGGACACTCTCTTCGTTGGCGAATGCGGAAGGATCGACCTTCCAGGTGGAGACCCAGGGAAGATGTACCAAAGCCTGTTCAGGGTGATCCTGGAGCTTGATGAGGACACGATCGTGTATCCAGGTCACGACTATGGCGATCGTCCTCACTCTACTGTGGGGCACGAGAAGCGTCATAACTATACCCTGGAGCCGAGGACGAGAGAGGAGTTCATCCAGTTCATGGCTAGACCCTAGGCGCATTCGAACTCGTCTAGCGAGGGGTGTGTCACGCGACGCTCTAGTCGATCAAGGACCTGAGTGGTTCTGCCAACCGAGAAGTCGAGTTCATCACAGAGGAATCTAATCACGCCTTCACGGTCTAAATCGCGAGCCCTCAGAACGTATTCTTGCGTGATGGCAGGTTGAAGAAACAGACTTCTGACCTCTTCGAGATCTTTGGGTAACTCCCTCTGTATCTCTGGTGGCACGTGCTCGAGGTCGCCATGTCTGCGTATCAAGTCGAGCCCCCTCTTCGGCCCTACTCCCTTCACTCCCCGGTTGTAGTCGGTTCCTATCAAGATTGATAGATCCACGAGCTGGCGACGGTCGATGCCAAGGCTCTGGAGGAGCGTCTCAAGAGTGATGCATTCGGGCTCGAGTGGCCTTGAAGTCCCGGTACTCGGTAGGAACTCCTTTCCCGCAATCGTCACGTACCGGACGAGCCTAGGGGAGCCGTAGAGGAGAGTATCGTAGTCGCGACTAGCTACGGCCCAAGCGTCTCCGCGTCCACACATGTATGCGGCCTGGGCCTCCCCCTCACCGGGAGCCTGGACCCAGGGTATGCCCAGGAGGCTTAGGAGCCTCCTAGCATCATCGACCATGTCTCGAGTGAGCCTGGACGACGTAACAGCTTTCGACCAGGCAACGGCGTAGTCCTTGCGTTCTACGGCCTCGGAGTACTCTTGAGCGGCTTTCTCTCGTAACGCCTCGCGCGCATCAAGTTCATCTCTCTTCCGCGCGGGCGGCTTCCCATCGAAGACGAAGGTGAGTGAGAGGTTGTAGTCGGACATGAGGCGTGTCGTCCGGTATAGGAGCCCCACAAGATGAGAAGTCACCTTCCCTGTGCGACTCGTGAGGGGTCGGCCATCGCGCTGGCGTATGAGGGCAAGGAACTGATAAAGCGTGTTGTTACCGTCCACCACGAAGCTTCGGGACCTCAAATCGTCGAGCCTGAGGACCTCCTTCACGATGATCGGTGTCAGGTTCACGCCCATAACTTCTCCAGACTGCCAGACGAACTCTTAAGTTTCACGCCCGTGAATGTGGTAGCGTCGGGGAACGGGGGCGGCCGACACCTATCCGTAGTACTTGAGGGATTCCCTAGATACCTCCTCCGACACTTTGGAGAGGTGATCGACCCTCATGAGCTTCGACTTCTGAATTTCGCGGTCCGCTGCCTTCTTCAAGTCAGCCATGGTGATCTGCCGCTTACGTCCCTTTCTCCTTGCGGCGTACCGCATGGCCTGCCGCACCGTGTTGAGGATGTGGCCACCGGACATTGGGTATTTCCGGGCAAGCTCGCCGAAGTCCACGTCGGTCGCCAACGGGGCCGCTGCCGGCATCGTCTTCATAAATATCTCCTTCCGCATGCCCACGTTGGGGAATTCGAACTCGATGGCTATGTCGATGCGCCTGTCCAGAGCCAGGTCCATGACCCCCGCCATGTTAGTGGCGAGGATGGCCACTCCGCCAAAGCTCTCCAGATGGCTCAGCAGCACGTTGACGTCCCTATTGGCCCAAGGCGCCGCCGTCTGGCCGCGGCGATAGAACACGGCGTCCGCCTCGTCGAAGAACAGGACTGCCCCACGTTTGGCAGCTTCCTGGAACACCCGCTCGATGTTCTTCTCCGTCTCGCCGACCCACATGTTCTCCAGCTGGGCGTAGTTCACGATCATGAGCTTCTTGACCATGGCGTTGGCGATGGCCTCCGCTGACATGGTCTTCCCAGTTCCCGGAGGTCCAGCGAAGAGCATCGACAGTCCCTTCGCCTTCCTGACGACCCTGGAGAGCCCCCACGTATCGAAGAGCAGCCGCTTGTGTCTGAGCTCGACCAGGGCGTCGTCGATGGCCTCTTTCGAGCGGGGGCTTAGGACGACGTCCTCCAAGGAGAAGCTCGGTTCTAGGATTTGGAAGAGTTCAGGCTTCTTACCTTCATCCTCGACCTCCTCGAAGATCTCGTCCTCTAGAAGGTCCTCCTCGCTCTCGTAGACCGTTACACCCTGCTTGATGAGCTTCCGGATGGTGGCTACGTCCTCTCGGCTAATGTGTTCACACGCTTCAGAAATGCGCCCGCAAACGGGGCACTTCACGTACAACTCTCTGTCCTCTTCCTCCTCAACCACGGCGTCACCTGCCTGTCGGCGGGGGACAGCTAGTATGATAGAGCCATTCTTCGTATTTAAGGATGATTTGGGGTGTGGGAATATTACAGTTCGCTGTTCTGGCTCCGTTGGCCTCGTACCCCCATAGGAGCGAAAGCGTTAAGGCCCGAAGCCTATGAGGATTCCAGGAAAGCTAGGGAGGAATGGGCTTGGAGTACCACATGGCAACGGATAGCGAGGTGCGACGATTATGGGAGATTCTCGAGACGACAGGTGCCTTGAAGAAGGGGCACTTCGTCCTCCCGCGGGCGGGGCTGCACTACGAGTACTTCTTTCAGGTGCCTCTCGCCCTACAGCACTCGAAGTATGCAAAGATTCTCTGTGTGGCCCTCGGGCGTGTCCTCCGTCGATCAGGGATCCTCCACCGGTTGGATAAGGACAAGCGGTTCACAATGCTGGCTCCCATGGATGCGGGCATACCGATAGCCTTCTGGACGGGAGAGCACCTTGGGGCGGACCGGATTCTGTGGGTGAACAGGACCGATGACGGCTGGAGGTTCCGGCCTTTCATCGAGATAGACAAGAAGGATCAGGTCATGCTGGTCGACGACGCGATTCTGACTGGGGGGACCATCTCGGCGGTGGTGGACTTCGTACGGTCCCAGGGCTCCCCGATTATCTCCATCGCTACGCTGGTCGATCGGCGAGATGATGGAGCGAGCTTCGACAACATCCCCGT
>JABAOH010144477.1_pt2 | contig 11010 bp, 11 predicted proteins | sample 7062181 | NCBI WGS metagenome assembly JABAOH01 (sample SAMN14538630, study PRJNA623070) | marine sediment metagenome | biome: marine biome [ENVO:00000428]; feature: marine pelagic biome [ENVO:01000023]; material: deep marine sediment [ENVO:00002113]; isolation source: pool of 5 deep marine... | reverse complement strand
ATGTTGGCCTGCCAATGTCATCCATCAAAGTGTTTCATGGATCGACAACTTATGTCGATGAGGGATTTGGCACCTACGCTTCCCGCGCAGTCATCATGGGCGGCAGTGCAATAGTAGATGCCGCTAAGACGCTCAAGAAGAAACTCAGGTCAGCGGTGGCAGCGATGTGGGGCGAAGATGATGCTGCCATTCACTTCGATGAGGGATATATCAGATCTAGTGACCGGGCGACTTCGTTCAAAGAGCTTGCGGCTTACGCGGATGAACAAGGAATTACGCTGGAAGCTAATGGCAGCTTCTCTCAGAACAAACGGACGTACAGCTACGGAGCTCATGCGGCACATGTCGCTGTCGATCCTGAAATCGGCGATGTAAAGATACTAGATTACGTCGCAGTCGAAGATGTCGGTCGCGCAATGAATCCGCTCATCGCCCATGGACAGGCCATCGGCGGTATCGTGCAGGGACTGGGCGGTGCCTTCCTTGAGCATTTCATCTACGATGAACAAGGTCAGCTTTTAAATGCATCATTCGCTGATTACTTGTTGCCAACGGCGACAGATTTCCCGAATGTGCGCGCAGTAACACTTGAAAACTACCCTTCGCTAACCAACCCCCTCGGCGCCAAGGGTGTAGGAGAAGGCGGTATTGTAGCGGTCGCTGGGGCAGTCGGTAACGCCGTCGGCGCAGCTTTGGCTCCACTTGGGATAGAGCCGCGCGAACTGCCGTTATCACCACCGAATATTTGGAAACTTGTGCAGGAAGCAGGACTCGATAAGGCAACAGATAATGACAATTGATACTCATTCACACTACATACCTGCGCAGCGGTCACCAACGTGGCCTTTCGTCTCGAGGAGCGGCCATGAATCTAATTATTCGTAACGCGCGGGTTTGCGGCCACGACGCGCTTGTCGATATCGCGATCGACGGAGATCGGATCGTGGAAGACCGGGCGACCGGGAAGCGCGTGCGCAGTCTACCGCTGCGAAAGCATGACTTGAGCTGGATACACTAGAAGGACGGGAGGCGTTCTATGAGAATGGTCGATCTTTCCCACATGATGAGCATCCACACGCCGGGCTGGGTCGGGTACGCCGGCAACAAGATGTATTACGCGCAGAACCTGCAGGGTGGCGGTATCGTGGCGCAACGGATCGACACGGCACTGCACGTGGGAACCCATCTCGACGGCGCGATGCACGCGACCGACGCCAAGGGCGATATGGGTTCATATTCCATGGATTATCTGGTCAGCCCCGGCGCGGTGGTCGATGTCTCAGAGCATATGGACGACTGGGCGGTCATCACACCGGAGATGATGGAGTCGGCCCCCGTCGACATCATGGACGGCGACATCCTGATCATTCACACCGGGTTCCACCGGTACTACGAGGGGCAGCCACAGCAGGATCTGGTGCGCTATTTCTGCATGCACCCGGGTGGCAGTCTGGCGTTACTAGAGTGGATGCTGGACAAGAAAATCAAATGGTTCGGCATCGATTGCGGTTCGGGCGATCACGCGATGAACACGTCGATTCGAAACATGCGACCGGACTTGCGTGCCGAGTTCGAGGCAAAGGTAGGGATGACCTGCGAGGAGTTTTTTGGGGATTACAGCTACACGCACAGCCTGTCGGGCCGCAAAGTGACCACCAATATCTTCCCGTTCCACAGCTATGCCTTCCAGGAAGGGCTGATCCATGCGGAGAATGTGGGCGGAGATATCGAACTGATGCTCAACAAACGCTGCGTGATCGGTGCTTTTCCGTGGCGTTATGACGGGCTCGAAGCCTGCCCCTGCCGGATCATCTGTTTCGACGACGTGGGCGATGATGTCCAGGCCATCGGCGACGTGGCCTCGGCGGTGCGAAAAGAATAGCGAATGTCCATCCCATTGCTTTTGGCTGCGGTTTCCTTACTCTTGAGAATATATCATCCAAGGGTCCACTATACCCGCAAAAGCGGACGCTCGCCGGTACGTTGCTGCTAGATTAGCGGGCTTCGCCCGTCGGCCAAATGCAATGCCGCTCGCTCATCGCAAAGTCAGTTCCCACGGAACGGAAGTTTGTCCTCCGGGACGAAGACCGGCATCGAGTCTTCCCACCGGCTGTTCGTCAACTGGCGCGCGCCGGTGCCGTCCGCGTTCATGATGAAAATCTGTGCGTACGGCTGCGGTGAGAAGTCGTAGAGCGACGCCTCGTCCTTGAATCCGCTACGTGCGCTCATGAAAAAGATGGACTGACCGTCGGCCGTCCAGGTCGCATGTCCATCGGCACCCGGAGACGTTGTGATCCGCTTGAGGTCCGTGCCGTCCGGTCGAATCGTATATACGTCGAAATCCTGATCTTCGCTCCTCTGCCGCGTGAACAGGATCAGCTCGCCGTCCGGCGACCAATAAGGAAAGTTGTCCCAACCTTCGGTTAGCACCTTGACGGAATCGTCTCGAAGGTCGAGCAATCTCAGACCTTGCGCTTCACCGCCTTGACCGTCGTCTCCCCAGACGCGGTAAACGATGAAATTGCCGTCCGGCGACCAGTCCGGGAAACCGGCATTAGGCAAGTCCTCGGTGAGATCACGTCGATTCGAGCCATCAGCGTCGATCATGACCAGCTTCGCGGGCCGTGCATAACGCGCGCCGAAGAAGCCGCCGAATCCGAAGACGAGACGTTCGCCGTCCGGCGACCAACTCGACATCATCGCGGCGCCCGATTGGTCGTGGAAAACTCGCCGCTCGTCGGAACCGTCGGCATTCATCGTCGATATCGGCGTCTGCGGGTTACCGAGCGTGGCACTCAGTCCGGTCGTCGTCAGTGTCCCTTGCGGCGAGAAACTCGGAAACACGTCGGTAAATCGATACTCATAATCGGGATTCCAGCTGTATAGGCGTTGGTTCTGCGGTCTCGGCGCATAGCTTGTCTTCTCGTACACGACCAAGCGGCCATCACTGGACCACGAGGGATTGCGCATCGCTCCGGGCGCGACCTCACCGTCGGTGTAAGCCAATCCGGGCTCCGGGCCGTCGGCCGGCGCGGCTTTGGTCAGATAGNNCGTTTTCAGGGTGCGGCATGCGCGCGATGAAGGTCTGAGCGGGATCGATCTCATAGAAAACCAGTCGGCTCCCGTCAGCGGACCATTCCGGCGAGCCGGCCGCCAAGCCGGGTTCCGTGATGCGCCGCAGATCCGTGCCATCTGGACGGATGATGTAGACGCTGAGCGCCTGGTAATGACCGGCCCCGGCACCCCGCTCATGCCCCCGCCAGGTCGTGTTACGGTCCGAGGAAAATGCGAGCCACTCCCCGTCGGGCGACCACGACGGCCTGAAATAGCCTCTCGGCAAGCCGTCGACTTCACCATCGAGGTCACCCGTCACGTTGTGCAGCGCCTGCGTTTCGAGGTCCAGTACCCAGATGTTTGTCGTAGCAGTATCGCGCGTGGAAACGAAGGCGAGCTTTGTGCGGTCCGGGGACAACGCCGCCTGATCGTCCATCGCCGGACCTTCGGTCAGACGTTCGCGTCCGGAACCGTCCGGGCGCATACGATAGATATCGGCTTGACCGTGCGCGTCGCGCTCCGACGTAAACACGACCCACTCACCATCGGCGGAGAACCTGGCGTTGTACTCGAAGTCGGAACCGGACGACAGCTTGCGTTCACCGCTTCCGTCGGCATTGGCGATATACAGCTCGCTCATCGACGGACCCAGACGGTTCATCAGCATGATGCCCTGGGGCTGCACGTTGCCGAATCGGTCCTGTGCGTAGCCACTCAACGAGAGAGCAATTAACGCCGTCGTGATCGCTGCGTGTCTGACCGACCTCAGCGCTTGTCGATTATTTTTCATGCCATGCCCCCCCGTTATCNNCTTCGATCTCGATTCGAGATTGGATCGAGCTGACGACTACGCCTATTACGAGGTTCAGTACTAGGAACGTCGCGATCAGGATGTAGCCAATGAAAAACGCCCAAGCCCAACGATGCTGAGTCATTACCCGAGCGGCGATATCAGTCCAACCTTCGAGCGTCATGATCTGAAAAAGAGAAAACAAGCTGATGCCCAGATGGCCGAAGTTCTCTGGCGCAACGTCCCGGAACAACATTGTCGCCATGACAGCCGAAATGTAGAGAATCAACAACAGCAACACCAGGACGGACCCAATGCCGGGTACTGCATGCAGTAGACCATCGACCACGCGACGCAGACTCGGAATGGTCGACACCAGTCTCAATACCCGCAAGATTCTGAGCGCTCGTACGATCTGAAACGGGCCCGCTGGCGCAATCAGTGACGCCGTGACAATCACGAAATCGAACAGGCTCCAATTGTCCCGAAAGAAAGCGCCGCGATGAGCCAAGATGCGCAGTACCACCTCGATAACGAAAATTCCGAGAATTGCCCGATTGAGACGGTACAACGCGTCAAATGCACCCTCCGGAAGGTCTCGTACCGTTTCGAATCCGAGAAGGATTGCGTTCAGAACGATCAGCACGACGATGGTTTGCTTGAACCAATCGTGCTCGACGACCTGCAGCAGCGTGAGCGATCGCCCTTTGACAGCAGTGACTTCTTCGCTCATCTCGCTCTATTCCTGCTTGCCGCCGCCTTCGCGTCGGTAGTTCGTATCCATGTACCAACTCATGTAATCGTACATCGTGACAGGATCGAAGGCTGCAGGTCGATCTTCCGTGACGCATGTGGGCAGGGGCGTAGCAACGGTCTCGGGATTCGGATTGAAGAACATCGCCATCGAGTAGCGGTCCGTGTTCGGCATAATGACGCGATGCGGTGTTGCCAGGAAGCGGCCGTTCGTCCAACGCGAGAGATACTCGCCCGTATTGATGACGACGCCGTTTGGCACGGGATCCACGNNCAACATCGTAATGAAGCTATGGTCACAGTGCGGTGCGATGCCGAACTGGTTGTCTTCGGGCTCGATCGCCGCGTAGTGTGCATTGCGCGTCCACCAAAGCGGCTCGGTGAAGTACGGTTCGAAGTAGTCGGGCGGTAGGTCGAGCGCACGCGCATAGATTGGCAGCATCGCAAGACCGAGTCGCGATAATGCTGTCTGATAGGCAATCATGGCCTCGCGGAATTCAGGCATGCCTTCCGGCCACGGATTCGGGCCGACAAAACGCAAGCCCTGCTTGATAGCCGGGTCGTCGGCCGGTCGCTCGCGCGCTAAGCAGATGACCTCGTTCAGATCCTTCTTCGTGTTCTTGTGCACGGTTGCGGAGACGTACATCGTCGAGCGCGGCGGAATGTAGCCGACCGTGTTCTCGTTAATGCGCACGCGCATCTTCTCTTCCTCGGGCAACGCGAAAAATCTCGCGAGCTCCGCGTAACCGCGTTCAATGATGTCGCGCGGCACACCGTGGTTGACGACGACGTAGAAGCCCACGTTCTCCTGCGTGTAGCGCAACGTCTCGGCCAGGGCCTCGGCGGCCGACTCGTCGCCAGCGAGATAGTCGCCCAGATCGAGGATCGGGATGGAACGACTGCTATCGGCCGATGGAGCAACGGGGTTTTGCACGTAGAGCGTATCCGCTGGATTCTCTGATAAAGACTCCGCGAATATTACTTGCTGATCAGACGCGCTGCACGCGTGATAGCTAGCCTTGCTCCAGCTCCAGCAGCCGCTGCTTGCGCCAGAGGCTGCCGGCGTAGCCCGCCAGACTGCCATCCTTACCGATCACGCGATGGCAGGGAATGAGGATCGCGATCCGGATGCATGCAAAGTGCCCGTAGACNNGCCCGTAGACCCTCATCGGTCCAACGACAGGCAGGGTCGGCGTCCACAGCCTCGACGAGCGCTCCGAGCCACGCCCGTGTAGAAGACACCATCGTAGCTCGCATCGCGCGAGTAGAAGGCATCCATGAGGGCTTCGGTTTCTGGTAGGCTCGCTGCGACCATGGGCCAACGATGCGTGCGTGGCGCGTGAAAGTCTACCGAAAAATTCGCGCCGAATTTTCGGTCGGCCCGAAGACCGAATAGCAAGAAGGAGCGCAGCTCGATGTCGAACAAGGAATGGAATATCTATCTATCAGGCGAGATTCATAGCGACTGGCGAGAGCAGATCGTCAACGGCTGTAGCGAGAAGCGGCTGCCCGTCGCGTTCTCGGGACCCGTGACGAATCACGATGCGAGCGACATGGTCGGCGTCAACATCCTCGGCAGCGAGGACCAGGAGTTCTGGCGAGATCGTAAAGGCGCCGGCATCAACGCGATCCGCACCTCATCGCTGATCGGATCCGCTGACGTCGTTGTCGTGCGCTTCGGGCCGAAGTACAAGCAATGGAACGCAGCGTTCGACGCAGGATATGCGGCCGCGCTCGGCAAAGCGCTCGTTATTCTCCATGACGAGGAACACAACCACGCGCTCAAAGAAGTCGATGCAGCCGCAAACGCGACGGCCCGCTCACCCGCGCAGGTTGTGGAGATCCTCGACTACGTGATCAACGGTTAGCTCAGGAATCTTGCCCGGCTAGAAGATCTCGGCTAAGAAGTCCTCGAGCATCTTCCACGAGCGCTGGGTCGCCGACTCGCTGTACTGAAATCCGTTCTCCGGATCTTTGGCCNNTCGGTGAGCTCCTCGGCAAGTGCAACGACCTGATCGGGCGGCGCCAGCGGATCACTCCAACCGTGTAGCGCGAGCACCTTCGCCGAGATCTGTGTACCGCTCGTATTTCCGGGCGGCGCGAAGATACCGTGAAAGCTTGCGACACCGAGCACGTCCGCGCCCGTTCGTGCGAGATCGAGCACGCACAGGCCACCGAAGCAGTAGCCCATTGCGGCGACCTTGCTCGCGTCGACCTCTTCTTGCTCTCGAATGACCTCGACAGCGCGATGCATGCGGCTCTGCAATAGAGGGCGATCACCCAGGAACGGTTGCATGAGCTTGGCGTTCTCTTCCGGATTGGACCCTCGGATGCCCTTGCCGTAGAGATCGAGCGCAAAACCCGCATAGCCGAGCCCGGCCAGATCGCGCGCGCGTTCTTGCTCGAATTCGCCAGCGCCGCCCCACGCATGCGAGACCACCACGCCCGCACGCGGTCCGGTTAAGCTGTCGTCCCACGCGAGATACCCCTCAAATGTCTCGCCATCCTGGCTGTATTCGATCACCCTTGTTTGTATCGTCACTGCTCCGCTCCTCGCGACCGGCCATCGGTCAAAGGGGCCTATTATTGGAATCTGGGCGGACGCTGCAAGCCTGTATCTTAGAAACGGCGGCCGCGGCCCGTGCTTTGCTGGAACGGACTACTAGAGCCGAAGCGTTGCTGAATTCGCTCCTGCAGGAAGGCCTGCTGCTCGAACAGACTTGTGCTCGGCAGCAACAACACCTCATCACCCGGGCTCAAACCTGCGACGACTTCGCTATAGGATAGATCGGTCACACCTGTACGAACGGCGCGGGCCGTCGGCTCGCCGCCCTCGAGCGCAACGACCCAAAAATCTCCGCCGAACTGATAGTCCAACGTTGCCCGACGACTGCCACGACCGCCGCCCATGCCGCCACCATCCGCCGGCCGCCAGCTTCCCCCTTGCGCGCGAGAGGCGCCGCCCGCGCCTGCACTCGGCGTACCGAGCTGAACTCGTAACTGCTCTTCAGGAATTCCGAGCATCGCTGCCGTGGCCGTGATGTCGTCCGGTACACGCAACGCCATCGTCGGCACCGTTGGCACCGACTCACGGCTCGCAATCTGGATCTCGACCTCGGCGTTCATACCGGGCATGAGCAGATCGCCGCGATTCTGCAGACGGATCAACACGGCAAAACGCGTGACGTTCTGCTCGAGGATGGCCTGCGGCTCGATCTTGAGGACCGTGCCTTCGAACGGCTGATTCGGATAAGCCGCGACCGTGACACGCGTGCTCATGCCGGGCCTGATCTTGCCGATGTCGATTTCATCGACGAGCGTGCGTACCTGCACGGAGCTTAGGTCCGCCATGCGCAGCAGTATGCTGCCGCCGGCGACATCGCGGGTTGGCGAAGAAATGACCGTGCCCGGCTCGACGCGCCGCTCGATGATGGTGCCCGTGATTGGCGCGCGTACTTCGGTGTCGTCCATCGCGATGCGCGCGTTCTCGAGCGCGACCTCCCTGCCGATAACATCGGCTTCGGCGTTCGCATACTCGAGCTGGCTCTGCTCGAAATCGGTCTGTGTCAACGTCCCTGTTCCATAGAGCGTCTCGGCCCGCTCCATTTGCGTCTGCGCGATCTCGCGCCGTGCGCGTGCGGCAACGAGCGCCGCTTCTGCCTCGGCAAGCTGGTTGCGCGGCGTGCGCTGATCGACTTCCACGAGAAGGAAGCCAGCCTCGACGACATCGCCGGTCTCGGCATGAATCGCCAGGATCTCACCCGAAGCCTTGGACTTGACCTCGACGAGCGTCTCCGGCTCGATGATCCCGGCCGCGTCGACGGTCACTTCGATCGGCCGTGTCTCGACCGGTGCCGTCTCATAGATCGGCGCGGCGGGCTCCGGCTCCGTCTCGGTGCAAGCCACCAGCGCGGCGAATGCAGACATGACGATGGTTAAACGCGCTGTCATTCAGTGACTCCGTGCCGCCGTCGGCTCATCGACCTCGATGCTGCCGTCGCGTAGAACGATCCTGCGCCTTGCGTGCTGAGCGACATCGGGCTCGTGCGTCACGAGTATGATCGTGTGCCCCGCCGCGTGCAGGTCGTCGAACAACGCCATGATGTCCACGCTCGTTACCGAATCCAAGTTTCCCGTCGGCTCATCGGCGAGCAGAATGCTGGGGTCTGTGACCAGGGCTCTGGCAACCGCCACGCGCTGGCGCTGACCGCCCGACATCTCGCTCGGCCGATGACCCATGCGATCGCCCAGACCCACGCGCTCTAGGGCGGCTTCGGCCCGCTGCAGTCGCTCCTGGCGTCTTATACCACCATAGATCAACGGCGTCTCGACGTTATGCAGCGCATTCGCGCGCGGCAGCAGGTTGAATGTCTGAAAGACGAAGCCGACTTCCTTGTTGCGGATCCGCGCGAGCTCGCGATCGGAGAGCTCGGAGACGAGCTTGCCGTTGAGCCAGTATTCGCCCTCGTCAGGCGTATCCAAAAGGCCGATGAGATTCATTAGCGTCGATTTTCCGGAGCCCGACGGGCCCATAATTGCGACGTACTCGCCGCGCTCGATCTCGATGTCCACACCGCGCAGCGCATGAATGACCTCGCCGCCCATATCGTAGCGGCGCTGCAGATTCAGCGTGGCGATCATCGACTGCGCAGGAGCTTCTGTCATGGAGGGTTTGACCTGCAGCGGCCCAAAAAAATCCTACGCGGGGCAGGCGCGCAGTGCTGTAAGCAAATGTTACACGCGCTCAGGCGAGCCTCGTCGCCGCGCGGCGACGAGACCTTACGGCGTTGCGGCCCGGCTCAGGCGCCGGTAGTACTCGGCGACGGCTTCCTCGTAAGCCTCGGCAACCTGCACGGGCGCCTCGGTCCGCACACCCGTCTCAGCCAGTCCGGAACCCTCGGCGGCCAACTGCAACTCGAGTTGCTCGATGAGACTCAGCATCGCGAGATACTCTTGCTCTATGAGCTCGGGATTGCCCGGCAGACCCTGGCGCAATGCCGTACCCAGCCGCCGTAGCGCCTCGAGCTCTTCTGCCGTTAGGCCGTCGTCGCGTAGCTCTGTGCCTAGCGCGATGAGCTCCGCACCCGCATCCTCGAGCCCGTCCTCGAGGCGCTCACGCGTCTCAGGATCGAACGTTGCGATGCTGCGCGGATCCCACGCGCCCAAGCCGCTGCGGGCGCGATTGTAGTAACCGCCGCGCGCACCGCCGGCGTTCGTGTTATTGCCGCCATATGCGCCACCGGCCTGCTGACCACCGTCCTGCGCGGACTGGCCCGGTTGACCTTGTTGGCCGGGTTGACCCTGCTGACCAGGCTGGCCTTGCTGACCCGGCTGGCCGGGTTGTGAGTTAGGCAACGCGTTGGCGAGATCGCGGCGCAGCTCCTGTAGCTCGGCGACGAGCTCAGCCGTCGGATCGAGCTCCGGCTGCACGCCGTCGCGCGCCTCGCGCATTGCGACAGCTAGCGCTTCTTCGGTCGCTTCGCGAAGGTCGTTCAATGCGTTGGTTGTCACGCCCTCGAGCGCGGCGGCCTCCGCTGCGGCACCGCGACGAATGCGGTAAGCAGCCGTGGACAAGCGCGCACCGACCTGCGCGCGCTGCAGCTCGCCCAACGCCCGTTGGAGCTCGTCACTCGCCGTCGGCGTCTCGTTGTTGAACTGCTGTGCGACGCGTTGAATGTCCTCTTGCAGCGCCTCGAGGTCCTCGGACATGTTCCATTTCCGTTCGGAGAGCTCGTAAGCCTCGTCGGCACTGAGCGGGTTGACAAGAAAACCCTGCTCCTCCCGACCCTGTAAGGCCTCGCGCGCTACTCGCTGGAGCTCCGCTTCAGTCTCGCGCTGCTCCTCGAACAGCGACTGCGACCGGTCGGACAAGTCGGAGAATGCCTCTTGCACCGCGGCTTGGCGCTCTGCGGTCATCTGCTCGAGAGCGCGGTCGAGCTGACGCCGCGCTTCTTCCATCGCTCGGCTTATCTGCTCGGGCGTCATGCCCTCGCTGCCCTGACCGCTCGCACGATTCATGGCCTGCAATGCGTTTTCGAGCTCTTCGAGCGCCTCGGCCGTGCTCTGCTGACCCTGGCCACCGCCTTGAGCGAACTGGCCGGGTTGACCCTGCTGACCGGGCTGACCTTGCTGACCCTGTTGCCCTTGCTGACCTTGCTGGCCTTGTTGACCCTGCTGTCCCTGCTGACCTTGTTGCTGCTGATTCGACGCCTGACGCTGGAGCTGCTGAAGCTCCCGGCGCAGCTCCTCGGCCTCACGGCGCAGCTGCTCCTGCTGCCAGCGCTCTTCATCGGTGAGACCGCGCTGATTCGCCTGACGCGCGAGATTCTCCTGTCGCCGCGCGAGCTCTTGGAGCTTCTGAATGGCCTCATCGACACCCTGCTCTTCAGGGCTCTGATTCATCGCAACGGGCG
>JABAOH010002552.1_pt2 | contig 11010 bp, 5 predicted proteins | sample 7062181 | NCBI WGS metagenome assembly JABAOH01 (sample SAMN14538630, study PRJNA623070) | marine sediment metagenome | biome: marine biome [ENVO:00000428]; feature: marine pelagic biome [ENVO:01000023]; material: deep marine sediment [ENVO:00002113]; isolation source: pool of 5 deep marine... | reverse complement strand
TAGAGGAGATTCTCCTCGATGGTTCCGTCAAAAATAAAGGGCGCCTGGGCAACAAAACCGATGTTGTGAACCATGTCCGATTTGGTGAGATCTGAGACCTCTTTTTGGCCGATCAATACGTGGCCGCCCGTGTACTTATAGAGCTGACCGATGCATTGGGCTAGGGTGCTTTTACCGCTGCCGGAAAAACCAACCAGAGCCAAGTGTTCTCCTGGTTTCAGGGAAAAGTTAATTCCATCGATTAACCGGATGCCATCTTCGGTGACAAAGGACAAATCTCTGACCTCGAGACCTCCTTCCAATTCATAAGGCAAACGATCCTCAGGCTCAAGGGCGTGTTCAGGCGCGAGATCGAAGTATTCCATGCTCTTCTTGTAACCTATGGAAGCATCCTGATAGAGCTGGTAGAACTGAATGAGTTCTTTCCAGGGATCATACAACCGCTCCTGGGCAGATATAAATGCAACCAGGGAGCCTAGCTCCAATTGGCCCTTGATGGTTAAGTAGCCGCCGAGGATGAATACGAGAAAGGGGCTCAAGTTGGTGAAGAAGCTATTCGTCACTTTGACACCAAATCGGTAGAGGCTCCAGACGATCCTGACCTTCAACAATTTATCCACTATACTATCGAATTTTTTGTTCTCGATGCGGTAAGAACCATTGCCGTGGATCTCGTGAATTCCGCTAATGGATTCTGTGATCTTACTTGACATTCCGCGAGCTAAGTCCACACGCTTTCTGTTGGCGTTGTTGGCGCGTTTCTGCAGCAAGGGCACGAGAAGTAGAACAACCGGGTAGATACTGAGAGAAAGTGCTGCCAACCATGGGTTCAACCAGAAAAGGTAGGCGGCAAAGGCAAGCAGGGTCAAGACGCTGGTTATGGGAATGGCAATGGACATGCCCACGAAATCCCCTGCTGCGGCAAGCTCTTTTACGAGTGAATTAACAACAAGGCCCGGCCCAGTCTTTCTGAAGAAGTTCAAAGGAAGCGTTAGAATGTAGTGGTACAGGTCTTTTCTCATGTTTGCCAAAGTCCGCTGGCTGATGAGGGTCTGGAGAATGCTGGTAAGGAATTTGAGTCCGCTGGAAAGGAGAACTGCAGCCAGATACAGACCACAGTAGAGGAATAACAAGTCGACGTTCCTTAAATTAATGGCCTCGTTGACGATTCGCTTCTGCATTTCCAGGGGGAAAACCCGGGTAAAAACCGTAATCGCAATAATGAATGCGATAAGCACCTGGAGCTTGATATTGCCGGGCAATATCCAGGAAAAGAGCGACCTTTTGACCACGGGGGTTTTCACCTTTTCCATTGTAAACTGATCCTCCTCGGTAAAATCGAATTATTAGCAAAATATCAGGTTCGATAAAAACGGTCAAGTTTCCCACCATTGTATACTATTATACAAGAATTCTTCTTTCGGTAAACGGTAAATAGTGCGGGAATACTCCTTGAATGATGAAATGGGCTTGTTCACTTGGTTCTCAAGGCTAACGACTATCAAGAAGAGGTATGCCGAGGTTCGTTGAAATGCAAGGCAACGTCTCCTAGAATGATTGCAGATTGGAACTGAAATTCCTTGGGCAACTAGTGTTTGTTCTCCTGATTTAGTAAAATTGTGTGAAACACTCTCCACCTCCATGGGTTTTGGGAAGGACTTGAAAACAACGTGAACTAATTCAAATGATTTGGTAAATCCCGAATGCAATTTTGGGATTTTGGAGGGATTATAAAGATGAGACTACGTTGGAAATTCTTTTTAATTCTCCTGGTCTTCAGCCTCACCCCGCTTTTTGTTGTTACCATGATCAGTCAGCATGGAACCAAGAGGCTGGGGGATACCATCTCCAATGATACCCGCCAGACCCTCACGGGAATCACACACGAGTCACTGCAGCAAACGGCAGAGAACTCCTCAACGATCCTTCTCCGGACGAAAAAGACCCTGGAATTATCCCTCCTGGTTCTGGCAGAAGAAGCCGAGCGTGCCCTAGCCCAAGAGCCCCCAACACCGCCAGAAGTCCATTTTGCGAGGGATTTTGACGATCACCTCGTTGATGTATCTGATACCGCTCCTTCGGCCGGACATTTGAAGGGACCGGGAGGTTTTCGCCTTTTGCCCACCCCGGTGAGCTTCCAGCATCCGGTCTTTTTCCTTGCACCGGGTGTCGCCAAAAGAAACGTATCTAAGGACATCGCCCGCCTTACATATCTTATTCCCGTATTCCAAGGGCTTTCCAGAGAATTCGGTGATGTCGTGCAGTGGGCTAACGTTAGCTTAGAGAATGGCGTACACGTATCCTATCCGGGACACGGCGGCTACCCCGAGGGATATGACCCCAGGATGCGCCCGTGGTACATCAATGCCAAGGAAACGAGTTACAGAAAAGGGAGTTACAAAACCGAGAGGCTCATCTGGACCATCCCCATAGTGGATCCAACAACCGGGCTGGTGACCTTTACCGCATCAAGACGTTTACGCCGTCCAGAGGGCTCATTCGCTGGGGTGGCCGCCATTGACGTCCTGATCACCGAGATCCTGCAGGAAAGCAGACTCTCCTCACTATGGTCCCCGAAGATGCGCTCTTTTATGGTGGAATCTGCGGTCAATCCGGAGACAGGGGAGACAGGACTGCGAATATTGGCCCAAAGAGAGTATCAAAAAGAGGCCACGTCATGGACCTGGATCCTCGAACAGGAATGGCTCTCGTCAGCAGACGGGGACAAATTCAGGGATGTGGTAGGCTACCTCAAAGACGGCATATCGGGACACATGGAGTTACCGTACAACGGCCTGGGATCCGTCTGGGCTTATGCCAACATTTGGGAAAATATCCATTTCATCATTATCGTGCCCAAGTCAGTGATTATGGCCTTGCCTGAGCAAACAAGCCGTACCGTGCTCGACTACACACGTGATCAGCTCCTCATTACCGCAGTGGCCGCGCTCCTGGCTGTTGCCATTTTGGGTGTGGCAGCTTTTTTCGGCTCGCGGACAACTACTAGGTCATTGGAGAGAATTTCGTCGGCTGCTGAACGATTGGCAAAGGGGGATTTCTCCGTTCGCCTGGACATTCGGATGGGTGACGAGCGTGATCAGGTTGTCAGGGCCTTCAACGAAATGGTCCCCAAGCTTGAGGATCACATGCATATTCGCAAGTCCTTGGAGCTGGCCCAAGAAGTGCAACAGAACCTGCTGCCCAGAGCCATCCCGAAAATTTCCGGACTGGATATCGCCGGCTCAAGCGTCTATTGCGACCAAACCGGTGGGGATTACTACGATTTCTTCAATGTCAGCGAGGAGGATGAAAACAGGTTCGCCATTATCGTGGGGGACGTCTCCGGGCACGGGGTGCCATCCGCCCTGCTCATGGCCACAGCGAGGGCTATGCTTCGACAACGCGCTTCAATGAGCGGTGAAGCCAAAGCCATCGTTACCGATGTCAACAGGCATCTAACCTTAGACACATATCAGACGGGCCAGTTCATGACGTTGTTTTACGGTGAGTTTGACGCGAGGGAACGGATCGTCCGCTATGTCAGGGCAGGGCACGATCCGGCTATTGCCTATGACCCGGGAGCCGATGAGTTCGATGAACTCAAAGGCCAGGGAATTGCCCTCGGCCTAGACGAAACCTACGTTTACAGCCAATTCCAACGCTCCCTGGTTCCTGGCCAGGTTATGGTGATCGGTACCGATGGCATATGGGAAATGCATAATGCGGCGGGCGAGATGTTCGGTAAAGATGGGTTGCGCGAGATCATTCGGGCCCACGCTTCGGCACCCGCCAATGGAATCCTGTCGGCAATCACCGATGCGTTGAACAGATTCCGAGGAGGCCAGGAATCCGAGGACGACATCACTATGGTAGTGGTTAAGGTTGAAGAGTAGTCTGGCCGACGATCCTTTGGGAGGCCCGCAACCCGAAGGGCGAGATGTTCGGTAAAGATGGGCTACGCGAGATCATTCGTGCCAAGGGGACTGAACCAGCAAAGGAAATCCCTGCTGTTGGTCTCGACGCGACAGAGGATTTCCGTTCCTCACGTGAACAAGAAGATGACGTCATTCTCGTAGTAATCAAGGTTGAATGCTGAAAAATCCACTAGTGCTTTGGGAAAAAGACTATAAACGGCCGTCGCTTGGCCTCAAGCCTAGTCCTGCTGGCCCCATTCAGATCGGCGGTCATCTCGCCACGGCGCTGGGCTTGCTCGCCCGGCAGAGGATATTTCCGTTAGGGAGATGCCCAGTTCTCGTGGGAAATTCGTGACAGGCATGAACTTCAAACCCAGCCTCTCGAACCAGGTGTTCCAACCTGGTGATGGTGAAGAGGTTGCGGTTAAGGTGCCCGGGCCCGCGGTCCTGGATGCCAAGGATGGTGTTGAGCCCAGCTCCCCAACGGTACTCATCGTCACCTTCTAGCCACATCCTTATGTACAGCTCATGATTGGGGCAGCGGATTGTCAGCCTGCCTCCTGGCTTCAAGACCCGTTTCCACTCCAATAGCATCGCCTGGAACTCGGACAGGGGTACGTGTTCAATCATGTGCGAGGTCAGAATCTCGCTTACGCTACCGTCGGGGTAGTCTAGCTGGCCCCCGTCCAGCAACCGGTCAGCCTGAGGGTTGTGCTTGTCGATATTCACGTAACCGGGCAGGAGATTGTTCCCGCAGCCCACGTGCAGCTTCAATTCCCCGCGGTTGGGCTGCTGGCTCTGAGAAAGTTGTGCGGCCATGTTCACCTGCCTGTTCGCGTCGGCTTCCTCAAGAATTCTTGTTACAGCCTTGTCGTATGTGAAGCTGGAGACAACTAGCTCCCGGCCCCGTCTGGCGATACGTTCGCGCTCGGCCGGCAGAGCTAAGTAGCGCTCGATAAGGGAAAGGAGTTCCTCATCGGTACGGTACCAAACCAGCTGCTCGTGGTTTCTGAATACCTCCTCCAGGCCGGGAGTGTATCTCTGAATGAGGAAAGCCCCACAAGCCAGGGTATTCGGCACTCGATTAGAGAAGTAAGCCTCGAGCCCGCTCCACTCGTCACCTATAAGCCCTAATAGGATCCTTGCCTGGCCGACTAGCCGACTGAACTCATGGGCGTACGCCTCGGTCAATGCTTTGAACCCTGTGCCTTCCCAACCCGTCCCGGCCACGGCGAGGTTGAAGCGCATGTGGATCTTCCTCAGCAGTTCTAACCGGGAGCGGTTGTTGTTATTGCCGATAAAGAGCAGGTCGTGCTTTTTCTCACCGTCCACCGGTCGGAAGACCTCCGGGTCGGTGGGGCAGGGCAGATAGTGGACATTAGCCAACCCGAGGGACCTGTTCTGCTCTATGTGGGTCTTGTTGCTCATGTAGACATGATCCACCACCCAACCCAAATCGTAGTGATAGGTTGAGTAGCGGGCGTCCCCGTAAAAGGCTGAGATGCTGGGCCCCGAGGTACGCTTGACCTTGGCCAGGAATTTGGGTGGGATAATCCCTTTCTTGACACTGCCCCCCAGGTGGATGTGGTCTGGCCGGAAGGACGCGATTCTGGGGGCGAGGGTATTGAGATCGTCACGGCGAATATCAAATGGTTGGGCGTCTCCGTGCTTTTGGAAAGCCTTTAACCAAAAGGGATTGGAGTTCTCTTTACGGAATAAATCGATGTGCATGATTTTCCTTCTCCGGCGTACAATGTCCTTCCTGGAGGGGATGGATAATATCTTCCCCTTGGGCGAGCGGGAAAATTCTTGGGCAAATTGGATTGCACGGTCCCGGTAGGTGTTATCCAGGGCGATTTCCCGTCCCTTGAGCATCAGCTTCTCTCGTTCGTCGGGGTTGGTCAGGTAAAACTCCACGAGCTCCTGGAGATGGCCGGAAGATTCATACTGGGGAACCGCTTTCCCGAAGATCTTGTCGAGGCCTGTGTTCCGATCGGAGATGACAAACCCGCCGCTTGCAAGAATATCGAAGATCTTGTTCGAAACGAACCCCTCCCTGGCCATATCGGGGTGGTGATCGGTCAGGGTGATGCGGGCCGAGGCGTAAAGTTCTTGCAGTTTGCGGTAATCCCAATACCTTCCGCCGTAGTACTTCCTTGGCAGAATATGCTCCCACAAGTTACCCCATACCTTGAAGTCATGAGGGGTCTGGCCCATATCGCGTACTACCGACCGTCCCTCGGGCCTCTGGGTCCGGGCGTTTCCCACGAAGATTATGTCATGCTTAATCGGGACTCTCGAAGGCCTCTTGGAGGTTGATGGGATCATGATCTCCACATTGGCATAGCCCATGCCTTGAAGTTTGGGTGCGAAATCAGGGGAGGCGCAAAAGATCTTTTCGAATTGTCTCAGGTTCTCGGGTGTGACCATATCAGGGTGGCTGTATAACCAGACCGTGTTATGGGTGTAATCTGGAAGCGTATTCGCAGGGGAACCAAAGAGGTGGATGATTACATCGGGGTCCTTCTCTACCAATGACAGTCCCAGCCGTCTGAACTCGCGGCCAAGCTCGTGTTTTACCCAATGGTCGCCCCACAAAAGACGAGTGCTAACATCTGGGTCATTATCCGAGCGGGACTGTATCATGATGTTCACTCGGGCCTTTTTGGGCAGGCGATCCAACTCCTGTTGAGCCTCAGACGGTGCACGGGCCGCTTTGGCATTCTGACGCCTCGCCTGAACCATGAGATCCTGTGTTTGTTCCGTCACTTCGGATGAACTGTGCATATGATTTCGTTTCTCCGGATCAAATTCGACAAACGTCTGCACGGAAAGAGAAAAATACGTTCCATGGTGCCCAACAGGAGGCAAACCCTGGAAATTCCTAGCGGCGGCAATTTAGTCAATTTGTATAAAGGTACACTGAGTAATGAGGAACGTGCAAGAGGATTCGGGCCAGATCANNGTTGAAGCTGTTGGTATTCTTCGCGGGAGAAGCCAGCCAGATTCACGTAAACGTACTCGTTGTGCTCCCCAAGGAGAGGAGCGGGCTTTCGCAACTGAGTGGGGACCCTTGACAGTTTAAACGAGGGCACTTGGACATGGTATTTTCCTATTTCAGCATGTTCCATCTCCGCCCAGAGATATTGCTTCAGGTGGGGATCATCGTACATTTCCTGCGGGTTTTTCACAACTGCCCCTTCCACTCCAACTGATTGCAACTTAGCCATGACTTCTTCAGCGCATAAGGTCGACGTCCATTCACCTATCAATCTATCGAGCTCTTCCTCATTTCGTTTCCTATCCAGGAACGTAGCGAATTTAGGATTCCTTGCCCAATCAGGATCACCCATGATCCGAGTTAAATCCTCCCACTCCTGATCGGTGAATACCGCGATAACGCACCATCTATCTTCACCTCGGCACGGATAGGCGCCGTGTGGGGCAGCATAATCACAGTGATTACCCTTTCTCTCCTGAATGCGCCCGTTCACCGTATAATCCAGTAAGGTCGAAGCGAGGAACTGGATACCGCCCTCAAACTGGGCAACATCGATATACTGCCCCTTCCCTGTTTGACGCCGGTAATCCAGAGCCGCGGCCAAGGCGATGGTGCCATACACCACACCGATGAAGTCTATATACGGACCATAGAGGATCAGGGGGTCTCTGTCAGGCCATCCACTAAGATGGGTAAATCCGCTCAGGTGGGTCAGATGTGAACCCATACCAGGGTGCGCTGCGTATGGCCCTGTCTGTCCCAAGTTGCAACTGCTCAGCATGATCAGGTCAGGCTTAATCTTGCGCAACTCCTCGTAGTCCAACCCCAGCCTTTTCATGACACCCGGAGTGAAGTTTTCGGTGACAACGTTTGCCCAGTTCTTAACGAGCCGTTTAGCAACCTCAATACCCTTCGGATGTCTCAGGTCGAGCGTAATGCCGTACTTGTTGTGACTGTAAATGGCAAAATCAAGGCCGCGATTCACTCCGGGCTTATTGTCCTTAAAGGGTGGGTAAAACCTGTATTGGTCAGGTCGCTTATGTGACTCGATGTGGACAACCTCCGCCCCATAGTCAGCCAAATACGTAGAAATGAGCGGGCCCGCAACAATCTGACCAAACTCCAAGATGCTTACATCTTCAAATATCCCGTCGCCTTCCACGCTTCTCCCTCTATGGACTAGACAATGCCTCTCTCGTTTAATACCCCAAGCTCATCCTCAGAGATGCCGAGCTCCCCAACATAGATTTCATGGTTGTGTTCACCAATGAGCGGGGCCCGACGCCGTATCCCGCACGAAGCCCGGGACAGTTTGACCCAAGGACCAGGATACGTAATAGAAGTACCTAACTCTGGATGATCCACGTCTTGCCATACTTTCCTCGCCGCAAGCTGGGGGTGCTCCATTATGTCCTTGGCCGTTGATACGGGGTATCCCATTATCCTCTTTTTCACCGCCTCCTCTTGGAACTCCTTCTTGGAGATACTACCGAGAAAGTTGCCCACCGGTTCCATAATCCGATCGAAATCCTCCTGAGTTGCATGGGCGGGATCGAATTTATCCCAATCCTGCCCCTTCAGCCACTCCGTGGCCATCCCCTTCTCATCCATCCATTTCACCATCTCTTTGTTCGTAATAGCCCCCGACCTTGCTCCGTAGATAAGCCAACAAATATAGCCATCCTTGCACGGGTAGGCAGCCCGCATGACAGCCCCATGAATGCTGCGTCCAGCGATGGCATTTCCCACTCGCCTTGTCATCGTACCGTCCGCTTCCCAATAGAAGGGGCCGGTGTCCGCAGCCCACGCGGCGCTCGCCTGGGCTGAGGAGTCCACATGCTGTCCTTGACCTGTCATTTGTCGATGGAACAGCGCCATCACCGTACCCAGGGCCGCATAGCTTCCGGCCCACATGTAGGATACCGGAATGCTCGTGCGAACTGGGGGGCGGTCTGTGTCTCCCAGGAGATACATACTGCCGCTCATGGCCATAATCCCGATGTCAGAGGCCTTGTAATGCTTATAAGGGCCGTCTTGCCCAAAAGCAGTAATAGAGGTCATTACGACCCTTCCTTCAGTTATCTGGCTAAGGGCCGAGTGTCCCAAGCCCAACTCATCCATGTGGCCCGGTGGGAAGGATTCGACAACGATATCACTGGTCTTGACCAGCCTCTTGAACAGCTCCCGTCCATCAGCGGTCTCAACATTCAAGGTTATGCCTCTCTTGTTGTTGTTATAGGCGAACCAGTAAAGGCTTTTCTCTGGATCCGGGACATCATTATAGAAAGGACCGATTGCTCGGGCTGGATCTCCCCCTGGTCTCTCAACCTTTATCACATCGGCTCCCAGGTCGCCCAGGATCTTACCACATAAGAACCCCTTCTCATCCGTGAGATCCAAAACCCGATAGGGAGCAAGCATATACTCAGTTTTGCCTTCCCGGTCCATCAGAGCCCCCTTTTGGCCAATGGCTTTTCCCATTCCATTCCGTCTGTCCTCATCTACCTTGATTGATGCAAGGTTCAGGGCAATCAGATACCAATCTCGGAGAACCATCTCGCATACGCTTCCTGATGTACCCTTGCTTTCTCGATTTCTTCTTCGGAAAACCAGTCCTTGAGGTCCACTACGTGAATAGGATAAGATGCTCGTTCAAAGGCGTCTCTGTATCGATAGGGAACTGTGGCATCCACGCCGATTGCCCCTGAAAATCTGATGTTAGTCTGGGTCCATTGCTTTTCTCCAGCAGAGCTTCGTTCCGCCGGTTGAAAGGTTTGCCCCATACCTCCCGGCGCCACAATCATGATGTCGTCCTGAGCGTCCACCCGGGTGACCAAAGCCCACATCAAATCGTCCGTCGAGTAAATGTTAACGTCCGGATCCACGACCATGGCAAAACGGGCACCGAGCGAGCAGGAGAGCGCCGAAGCGAGGATATTCCTGGGAAACCCCTCATCCCTTTGCCTCCTCTTTTTTACCTGAAAAATCACGCCGCCCCAGTCAGGGATGCACATGGGAATATGCGTGTCCACGCAAAATCCCGCGCTTATCCGCTCTGCCAGCTCAAAGAAACACGCCTCGCGACACAAAACGTCGATATTATGGTTATCGTACCCATGGACGATCAAGGGATCGTAAATGGGCTTGCTTTCTCGATGGGTAATGGCTGTTACATTAAACTGATGGGTTCGATAAGCCTTCCCGAAGTAGCCAGACCACTCGGGATGAAACGGATAGACACCCTGCATCTGATCCTTTTCAGCTAACGGGCTCTCCCACACCCTTTGGGTTGTGTCCAGGTATCCCTCGAGCACATACTCTGCCTCAGCGATTGCATAGGCATCAATGGTTTTACATTTCACCACGTCAATGGGGTATCCCTGAACGGCTCCTGCGATTCCCAACTCATCACATCCCCTTGGGAGGATGACATACATAAAACCCGAACCGGCCGCCAATGTTGCTGCCGGAGGAATTCCTATATTAATGGTGAGTGGGATGGGTTCCTTCTTATAATACTTGGTAGCTATCTGATCCATATGTGACCCCGGCGATATCTGGAACGTAGAGTGGTCCTTCCATCCAAGGTCTTCACGAAAGCTCATGCGATTAAAGGCGATGTGCCACCCACCCCAGAACTGTTTCGGCGAAGCGAGCGTCTTCCCGGCCCCAAGGGTTGGTCCCGGATCCTTGGGGGTATGCTGAATCATGGGGATAACCGGCCATACGTCAATATCCTTGTCAATGACAACCTCCTGGCACGGCGCCTCGTCCACGATTCTGGGATGGATGGGCTCAATAATGCCGCTGTGAATTTTGAACTTCACTTCCTTTCTATCCTCACAATCGAACATGTGCGCAATAATCTTATCTGAGCCGAAGATATTCGTTGCAAGGCATGCGTTGGGATATCCCTTAACATTGTGGAATAGAATCGGAGGCCCCCCATCCAAACGTTTTTGAATCGCCGCCAGCTCTAACTTTGGGTTTATTTCACGTTCTGATTCGAGAAGCAAACCCTCCTCTCTCAACCAATCGAGAGTAGACCGTAGGCTTCTGACTTTTTCATTCGACATTGTTTCATCCTCCTCAGTT
>JABAOH010037054.1_pt1 | contig 11013 bp, 8 predicted proteins | sample 7062181 | NCBI WGS metagenome assembly JABAOH01 (sample SAMN14538630, study PRJNA623070) | marine sediment metagenome | biome: marine biome [ENVO:00000428]; feature: marine pelagic biome [ENVO:01000023]; material: deep marine sediment [ENVO:00002113]; isolation source: pool of 5 deep marine... | reverse complement strand
GGCCAGCCCGCTCATCTGGCAGACGCGATCTTGCGGGGCAAAGCGGACGCGGCCCTGGCCGCCAGTATCTTTCATTTTGGCCAGTACACGATTCGGGAAACCAAGCAATTCATGCGCGAACAGGGGATCCCGGTCCGACTTTAGGTTATCAGGACGGTCAACGCAGGTGAGCGAGCAGGGCGAGAAGCACGAGCGGCAGGGCAACGGCATGGAGATCGACAAGATCTTCCGAGCGGCCGTCAAGCTGGAGGCCAGCGATTTGCATCTCAAGGTGGGCAACCCGCCCTACGTCCGCGTCGGCGGCGTGCTGCGGGCCATGAAACGTGAGCCGATCGACGAGCGAGAGATGCGCCGGCTGTGCCTGCCGCTGCTGGATCAACGCAACCAGGAGGTTTTCGAGCGCGACGGGGGGGCGGATTTTGCGCACATGCTGGACGTGGATGGCGAGACCTGGCGGTTCCGCGTCAACCTGCTGACCCAAATGGGACATGTGGGCCTGGTCGCTCGCCGGGTCAATAACACGATTCCCGACTTCGCTGGCCTGCACCTGCCTCCCCAAATCGAAAAACTCTGCTCGTTTCACCAAGGTCTGATCCTGATTGCCGGGGTCACCGGGTCGGGGAAGAGCACCACGATCGCCTCGATGCTGAACTGGATCAACGCGCACTATCGCAAACATATCCTCACGCTGGAAGATCCGATCGAATTCATGTTCCGGGAAGACAAATGCCTGATCAACCAACGCGAGATTGGTGTCGACGTCAAGGATTTTGAGATCGGCATGAAGCATGCAGTCCGCGAGGATCCGGATGTGATGCTGGTGGGCGAAATGCGCGATCAGGAAACGTTTGCCACGGCCATTCACGCCGCCGAAACGGGGCACCTCGTGTTTGGCACGATTCACGCGTCCAACGCGGCCACCGTCATTAATCGCATCCTGGACCTGTTTCCCGCCAATATGCACAGCGGCTTGCGCAGTGCCATCGCCGCCAATATGGTGGCGATCATGGCGCAAAAGCTGGTCAAAGCGATCGACAAGGAAGTGGGCCGCGTGCCCACTGTCGAAATCATGACGTTCAACAGCACCGTTCGCAAGTTGATCCTGGAAGAGGAAGACGAAAAGCTGGGCGACGCAATCCGGCAGGGTGCGCAGGAGGGCATGCAGGACTTCAATATGAGCTTGAAGGACCTGGTCGAAAAAGAACTGATCGATCAGGAGACCGCGTTCGACGTCTCGCCCAACCGCCAGCAGCTGAAGATGGCACTCAAGGGTATCGGCGTTTCCCAAGGCGGCTTAATCTGAAATTCCACTGATGATGCGCACCTTCCTGACCGCCTTGGGCTCATTGACATCCCTGTCGCTGATGGCGCAAAGCGTGTTCGCTCAGGAAAATCCCGCCGCGGTGGACCCTTGGCCCTACTACCCGTTGGATCACGATTACTTTCGGGGACCTGGGTTTTACTTCAGCACCAAGAAGATCGTGGCCTGCTGGCTGCTGTTCGCCGTCTGGGTCCGCACTACCGATTGGGTCAGCCAGGATATGCAGATCCTGCGGCTCAAAAGACTGCACCTCTGGATCCCCGTCGTGGTCGGCACCTTCGCAGGGGCCTTTTTGCTGATCTGGGTCCTCACCAGTTTCCTGCTGGGATACCTCCTCATGCTGCTGGCCTACCTTGTCCCCCTGGGGCTCTACATCTTCGCCTACCGCAATTTGCAGGTCGAAGAACAGGAAAGGATCCTCACGCCCGCACACCTGCGGTTCTGGTGCGCGGAAAAGCTGAAAAAGATCGGCATCCGCATCGAGGCGGAAGCGGTGGCCAGCCACGAAAAAGGACCCGCTCTGCAACTCCGGGCCACCGGCACGGACGAACAGGCCAACCAGGCGCTGCTCATCGCCGCTCGGCAGCTGCCCGGCTATACCCCGGCACGCACGTTGCTGGACCACGCCCTAAAGCACCGCGCCGACTCCGTGTTGTTGGATTACGGCGAGTCGGTGGCCGTGCGTTATTTGATTGACGGTGTCTGGCTGGCCCACAACCCGCAACCGCGCGAGATTGGCGATCAACTTCTGCAGGTCTTCCAAACCGTGGCGGGCGTCCAGAACGATGCCCCCCAGGCCAAGGTCAGCGGCCGGTTTGCCATGCAGGCCGGCGAGGACTCGATCCCCACGATGCTGAACGTCCAGGCCACCCCTGCCGGTCCACGGGTGTTGCTGCAGTTCAAAGTCGCTCCGCCACAATTCGACACCCTGCAGGACCTGGGCATGTCGGCCAAACTCGAAGCCCAAGTGCAGGAATTGTTGAGCGGTGAACGCGGGATGATCTTGTTTTCGGCGCTCCCCTCCGGTGGCTTGTCGACCACGCTCACACGAAGTGTGATGCAAGTCGACCGCCTCTTGCGGGATTTTGTGAGCGTGGAGGATGTCGACGCGCGTTATCCCGAACTGGATAGCGTTGATGTGAAGACATACAGCCGAGCGGCCGGGCAGACCCCGGCTGCCATCCTGCCAACCGTCGGCCGCACGCAGCCCGATATCATTCTCTGTCGTGACATCGTCGATGCCGCTTCGGCCCAGATCTTGTGCCAGCAGGCGATCGACGAGCGGCTGATCATCACGACCATCCAGGCCAAAGATGCCGCCGAAGCCCTCTTGCGGGTGCTGGTGCTGAAAGTGCCTCGCCAACCCTTTGCCGAAGCCATCCAGGCTGTGTTGCATCAACGCTTGATCCGCAAATTGTGCGAAGAATGCCGCGCAGAGTACACCCCGCAGCCCCAGTTGCTGGCCAAGTTAGGCCTCAAACCGGAACAGGTCCCGCATTTTTATCGGCCCCCCACCGAGCCCCCCAAGGTGTGCGCCCGCTGCAATGGCGTCGGCTACTATGGGCGAACGGCCATTTTCGAATTACTGCGGGTCGATGACCAGATTCGCAAAATATTGCAAGCCAAGCCCGAACTGCAACTACTGCGCAAGGCCGCGCGTCAAGCAGGGTTGCAGTCGGAACAGCAGCAGGGAATTCTCTTGGCGGTCCGAGGAGTTACCTCGCTGGAGGAACTGCAACGGGTGTTGAAGAGCTGAGCAAATGGGAAGTGTCGAATGAGCCTCTTGTTGTACGTCGGTCCGCTGCTGATCATCGCGCTGTGCGTCGCCTTTGTCGGCAAAGAAGGATTGTGGCATGCCCTGCTGACCTTCTTTAATGTCCTGACCGCAGCCGTGCTGGCCACAAATTATTTTGAACCGGCCGCCACCTGGCTGGATTCCAAAATGCCGACGTTTTCCTACATCATCGACCTGGTCGTCTTTTGGGGGCTCTTCACCGGCCTCTTCATCCTCTTCCGCACCCTGACGGAATTCGCTTCCCAAGTCAAAGTCCGCTTTCATAAATGGGTCGATGTTCCGGGCGGTATGTTGTTGTCGGTCTGGACCGGCTGGCTGCTGGTCTGCCTGCTGATGATGTCGTTGCACGTGGCCCCCCTTCCCCGAAACGGATTTGGAGGCACCTTCCAACAAACGCCCGAATCGCGGATGTTCTTTTCGCTGGCACCAGACCGCCAGTGGCTGGCGTTCGTGCACAACCTCTCTTTTCGCAGCCTGGGTAAAGCCGACCGCCAGGACGAATCCCAAACAAACGTGTTCGATCCGGAAGGGACGTTTATTTTAAAATATGGTACCCGCCGAGCAAACTTTGCGACGACGGAAGAACTGCGGGTCCGCCGCCAGTTCGGTAGCGGTGTCATCGAAGAGGGACCGGAAGTTGACCAGTGAAGCGGAATCGCCCACGCCGGTCTTCAGCGACCACGCGGATCCCAACATCCCCGCTCATCGTGTCAGCGGGTGGGCAATCGCCGCCCTCCTGACCGGGGTCGGCTCGGCTACCGCCCTGCTCCACCCCTACCTCTGGTTTACCGCCGCGCTGGGTCTCCTGGTGGCCAGCCTGGCCCTGATCCGACTCCAACACGCTGCCCAACCCTCCTCCGCATACCGACTGGCCACCACCGGGCTGGTCCTCGCGACCGTCTTTGCCAGCTGGGCACCCACTCGTCACTACCTCCGCCAGCATCGTCTCAACCAACAGGCCATCGCCGTCAGCCAGCAGTGGCTCCAGTTCCTGGCCAACGGCCAGACTGCCAAGGCCTTGGCTGCGATGTCCGACTCTCCAACCAGACCGGAACCGGACGATAACCAGCCAGCCGTGCGGGGGACTCCAGCCGAGAAAAACCGTTTGCAACGCTTCCAACAACAAAAACTGGTAAAAACCCTGGCCGCCCTCGGCCCCCGCGCTCGTATCCAACATCACCGCAGCCAAGAACACATTCATCGAGATGGGGTCGATCAATTCGTCAATCTGTTTGCCGTCGCCCGTTCGGCGGACAACCAGCAAACCACCCTCTATGTGCGAATCCGCGCTCAGCGGACCGACAACCCCGTTACGACCACCGGATTTTGGCGTATCATGAACTACCAGGAAAACGTGGCGCCGCGCTGAGCAAAATCGGTGCAAACAGCGGGCAGAGCGGAGAAAGAGCGGAAAACAGATGCCCCTGAAGTTCGCCGCGGGTGAAGCCCAGCACGAGAACATCCCTCGCGCCTTTCCACGGAGTCAATCATGTTGAACAAAGAACTGTTGGATATCCTCGTATGCCCGCAAAACCACCTGCCCCTGAAGATGGCCGACCCACAAGTTGTGGACAAGCTGAACGCGGCGATTGAAGCGGGTACGCTGCACAATGCGCAGGACCTGCCCGTAGAACACAAATTGGACGCTGGCCTCATCCGCGAAGACGGTCGCGTACTGTATCCCATCGTGGATGGGATCCCGATCCTCCTGGTCGAAGAGGCGATCCCCTTGGAAAGCTTTGAGGAGGAAGTGGGGCAGTAGAAGAGTTGGGCAGGGGCCGGAGGGCCGGAGGGCAAAAAAAAGAGCCAATGGGGGACGCGTGGTTTGTCAACGCGCAAGGTGCTGGCAGCGAAGAAGCCCAAGCGTTTCGGCAATTCCTGCCAGCGCCGAAAGTCTTGGCGACCTGCGCCATGGCGGCAAAGGAAAAATTTAAAGTCTCGTAAAAGCGCGAGGCGGGGGATTGATCGGCACGGCGAGAAGGGTTGGTCGAGCGGGGCTTGTGGGAGGGTGGTCATGAGCGACAAAACGATCTTTAAGAAAATCATCGATGGCGAAATTCCCGCGGATTTGGTGTACGAAGACGAACTTTGCCTGGCATTTCGCGATGTTTCCCCCCAGGCACCCACCCATGTGCTGGTCATTCCCCGGCAGGAAATCCGGTCGCTGAGCGAAACCCGTGCAGAGGATGTCCCCTTGTTGGGCCACCTTGTAAAAGTGGCGCGGGATGTGGCGGCACAGTGCAATCTGGAAGAAGGGTATCGCGTCGTGCTGAATTGCGGGCCGCAAGGTGGCCAGGAAATACCCCATTTGCACCTGCACCTGCTGGGCGGACGGCAACTTACCTGGCCCCCCGGTTGAATTGTCCTCGCTCCCCGCAACCGAGCACCGAGGGGCCGGCAACAGCCGGCGGTACGGCCAGCAGCTACCGCAACAAGTTGACCCCTCGCGCAATCTGGCAATCGAAACAGACAGAATCCACCAGCCGCATCTGCAACAAAACGGCCGCCGCCTTTTCCCCTCCATCCCCCCAACCTGGAAAGCGACCATGTGGGCCCTCCGCGAAAAATCGCGCTCATTGGCACGGCACCAGCATGCCAGAACCAAAACAGGCCTCCTGCGGATCGACCGCCTCCTCTGCCTGATAGGCAGCCTGGCCACTTCGCACCTGGCGGCAGGGGAAATCACGATCGAAAAGAGCGCCGAGGGTGCGACGGTAAAGGTCGACGGACAGCTGTTTACAAAATACCACATCCGCAGCGGCAACAAACCGATTCTTTGGCCACTGATCGGCCCCACCGGCAAACCCATGACGCGGGCCTACCCGATGGCTGCGGGGCCTTCCGAGCAAAAAGACCACCCTCATCATCGCTCGCTGTGGTTCACCCACGGGGACGTAGACGGACTTTCATTCTGGCACGAGCGCCAGGGGAGTCCGACGGTCAAGCACAAGAGGTTTATCAAGATCCAGGGTGATACGATCGTCACCGAAAATGACTGGCTCGATCCGCAGGGAAAGCGGCACCTGCAAGACCGACGGGCCCTGCGGTTCGAGGCGGGCAAGGATCATCGCTCGATCGACTTTACCATCACCCTCACCGCCGTTGACCAACCCGTGCATCTGGGCGATACGAAGGAGGGTAGTTTTGGTCTCCGCGTGGCCGGCACCATGAAAGTCGACGCCCAGCTGGGCGGGCAAATCGTCAACAGTGAAGGCCACCGGGACAAGCAGGCTTGGGGTAAACCGGCCGCCTGGGTCGATTACCACGGTCCGGTCGACGGCCAGCGGGTGGGTATCGCCATTTTCAATCATCCCCGTAGCTTTCGGTTTCCAACCTACTGGCACGTCCGCACCTACGGCCTGTTTGCCGCCAACCCATTCGGCCAGCGAGACTTTACGGCCGGCAAGAAACAGGGCGACTACCACCTGCCGCGCGGCGAGTCGGTTACGCTGCATTACCGGGTGTGGCTGCACCGCGGAGATCATCAGGAAGGCCAGGTCGCCCGGGCCTTTGCGTCCTATGCCAGGTCCCAGCCACCGTCCGCAGGGACGTCGCCTGCCGGCCGCTGAACGTACCCGCCGGCGGCTCGCCGTGTGTCAACGCTGGTTGTTCCGTTGCAAAAACGTGCCAAGGTCTGCGGCGATAAAGGACTTGCCAAAGTCGCGGCGCGTTTTGGCTGCCGCGGCAGGGGGGAAATTTCTGGCCTGATGGCGGTCCGGCCGTCTGCCGTCTATTGAAGGCCGCCTGGCCGGACGCTGCTGGAAATGCCAGCACTGCGCGCGTCGGGCAAGTCTTGCCGTGAACGCTTGCGCCGCCAATCCGGGCTGGGTCCGACAAGTCGCCCTTCCTATAATCGCACCCCTTTTTTGAACCTATTGTCCATGTAAAGATCCCGTTTTGGAAACGGACAGGGAGGTCCGTCCGCCGTGCGCGCCGATCCTGCGCTTGCAACAAAAAGTCCACGGCCAACGGCCTTTGCGACAAGCCGGCGATCTCTGCGCGGCTCCGCACAGCGCTCGCTGTTCGTGTCGGTTTGGCTGTTGCTGAACTGTCTGGCGTGCTGCGCCGATGCGCAGACATTGCGCCTCCGCGTGGCCTGGGGTGGTGGCGAGGAACAAATCTGGCGGGGCACGATCCGGGTGGAACCGGGGGAAATCACTGAACATCAGGCGCTGGGCATCGAGCCGGACGAACCGGGTTCGATGTGGATCGACAACGGCCAGCTGGAAATCCTCCAGCGCAGCCCGCACCGCTATGACGGCGTTGACATAGCCGTTCAATCCAATCTGGACGGCCACTTGACCGTCTCCTTGCTCACCGGGCCCTCGCAAGATCGGCCGCAAACTTTTGAAATTCCCCTCCTGCAATTGCGGGACGAATTGTTTAGTGCGAATCTGGACAAGCAGCAGAATCGGTTGCTGGTCCGACGGGCGCCGGGTGACAAGTTGCGTGTCCGCGTCGGCAACCCTTCCCTGGTCCTGGCGCCGGAGGAAAAATTGCAGCTGGAACTGTCGCCGCACCTGGTTGGCGATCTTGCGGAGGGCGTGTTGCGCATCCAGACCCAGCTGGTTCCGGCCCGCGGCGGCGATTCTCTCTGGGACGGTCAGCAGCAGGCGGACGTCGTCGGGGGCATCGCCACGCCCCTCAGCCTGGAAATTCCCGCTCCGCAAAAAGAAGGCGTCTACGATCTCGAAATCGAGGCCTTTTTGCCCAACGCCCGCCGGCAGTTCCACCCCGGCAACCCCTTCCGCAATCGCCAACAGGTCGCCGCGCGACGCAAGGTGCAGTTCGTGGTCGTTCGTCCCAACCTGCCGGATCCAGCGGAGGACGAACCGCGGCAACCGCCTTCCAAGGTGATCGACGAGATCAATCCGGCCGAACCGTGGTGGAAAAAAGTGGCCCGCATTCCCAGGCTGCCCGGCCTGTCCGGCGGCCCGCTGCAACACGGTGACGTTACCAACTGGGAACATCCCCAGCTGGGAACGATGGTCCGGATCGGACCTGGGTCCAGCCAGTCGGAGGCCAGCTGGACGGCCTATCCGTTGAACATCAGCCATCCAGGCCAACCGCACATTCTGGACGTGGCATATCCGACGCATGTTCCGCAGGCGATGGGGATCAGCATTCTGGAGCCCAATGCGGCGGGAAGTGTCTTGCCGGTAGGGTTGGACTCGGGAATCTATGTGCCGCCCGAGGCGGCCGATTTCGAGCCGGCGCTGGGCCGACAGCGGATCGTCTTCTGGCCCAAGACCCGCCAGCCGGTGGTGCTGATCACCAACCAGCGCGACGACGCGAACGCCGTGCATGGCAAGATCCGCGTCCTGGGCCCCAAGGCAGTCGCCGTGGCCGGGCTCAACCTGGCCGGCTCGCCGACCACCGGGCTGCCCAGCGCCATGCCGGCCGGCATATTGGACGAAGGCCGGACCCTGGCCGCGTTCATGCAGCGCCCCTTGTTTCCGGAAAACTTTTCCGCACAGGAGGCCTTCGATCCGTGGAGCCAGCGCAGCATGGACGACTGGCTGACCTTCTACGACGCCGCCACGCGTCTGGTGCAATACCTGAAATATGCCGGCTACAATTCGTTGGTCCTGGCGGTCGCTGCGGACGGTAGTGCAATCTACCCCACCCGGCTGCTGGAACCGACGCCGCGCTACGACACAGGAATATTTTTTGCCAGCGGGCAGGACCCGCAACGCAAAGATGTCCTGGAACTCCTGTTTCGTCTCTGTGATCGCCAAGGACTGCGCTTGATCCCCGCCCTCCAGTTCTCTACGCCACTGCCCCAGCTGGAAGCCGTGTTGCGGCAGGGAGGCCCGGACAGCGCCGGTGTGGCAGCGGTCGGACCCGACGGCGTGTCGGCCTCTTACAATCCCCTCCACCCACTGGTCCAGCAGGCCATGGTTGCCGTCGTCCGGGAACTGGTGGACCGTTACCGTCATCACCCGTCGTTTGACGGACTGGCGATCGGCACATCGGAACACTCTTTTGCCTTCTTTCCTGGGCCGCTGTGGCCGGCGGACCCGCGCACGCGGCAACAGTTCGCTCAGGAAGCGGGTGTGGCACTTCCGCCGGGTGATCATCGCCTGCTGATGGAAAGCCCCCTCCTGAAAAAGTGGCTCGACTGGCGGGCTTACCGTCTCCGCCAGTTTCATGGCCTGCTGACCGATGAACTACAGCGGGCAGGCCTGGAGGGCAAATTGTATCTCTCGCTGTCCCCGATGTTGGACAGTCCGGAGATTCAACGCATGCTCCGCCCGGCCCTGCCGCCACGCGCCAAGCCGCTCGAAGGACTATGGGGCATTGGCATCAATCCGCAACTCTACGCGACCGGCCAGGCGGCCTCGCCCAGCATCATCCTTTTCCAGCCCGCCTCGGTCACGCCCGATTTCCCGCTGGAGCGTCGAGCGGTGGTGCAGCAACTGCCTTCCTCGGAGGAACTGTTGGGCCAGGCGGCGGCCGGCGGCCACGTCGGGGTCCTGCAGTCGATCGGCGCCACCTCCCTCCGCTTGAAATCGTTCGACCAGCAGAGTCCCTTCGGGCCGGACCGCACGCACATCGTTTTGTCACCCCATTTGACAGCCGCCGGCCGCTCCAGCCGCCGGCGCGTGGTCCGCGCACTGGCCGATCTGGATACCGCTCACATTCTTTACGGAGGCCAGCTCCTGCCCTTGGGCCAGGAAGAACAGTTGCGCGACATCGTGATCGCCTATCGCCGACTGCCCGCTCAAAAATTCCAGCCCGTGCCGGGCAAATACCAGCCGTTAAAACTGCGGCAGTTGTCTCGCCAGCAGCACACCTACCTTTACTTGGTCAACGATGCCCCCTGGCCTTGCCAGTGCACGATGCGGATCGTTACCCCGGGGGCCGTTGCGGTGGAAGAGCTGAGCGGCCTGCGACAGGTGGAACAGCCGGCGGACGGAAACTGGTCGGTAACGCTGGAAAGTTACGATTTTCTGGCCGTGAGGTTCCCTGCGGCACAGGTCCAGGTGGCGGACGTGCAGGTGACCGTGCCCGATCAGTTCCAGGCGCAGTTACGCAGGCGGCTGCAACGTCTGGTGGCCAGGGCCGCCTCGCTGGACGAAAAGCGGCCGATGGAGGGCTTGGAAAATGCCGGGTTTGAAGCGCCGGCGGTTGCAGGAAACGTCCCCGGCTGGAAGCTGATTGGGGACCCCCAGGCGGCGGTGACCACGGACCTGCAGGAGCAGCATGTTGGTCAAGCCTGCTTGCAGTTTCGCGGCCAGGGCCCGACCGCCTCGTTGATCAGCAATTCCTTTGCCGCCCCCCGTACGGGCCGCCTGGCATTCACCGTATGGTTGAAGGCCAGCCCTGACTTCCAAGGCCCCCTGCGGCTGGCCGTGGGAGGTACACATGGCCAGCAAGAATACTATCGACACGGTGTCGCGCGGCCGAACGGGACGTGGAAACTGTTCGAGTTCTCTACGGACGATCTGCCATTTAGCGACATAACCAACCTGCACGTCCGCTTCGACATGCAGGGGGCGGGCACCGTCTGGATCGACGAGATTACGGTCTCCGACCTGCGGTTCAGCGAAAACGAACGAACCGAACTCTCACGGCTGCTGACCCGTGCCCACTTTACGCTGGAAAGCGGTCAGCTGGCCGACTGCCTGCGGTTGCTGGAAGGCTACTGGCCCGATTTTCTGGAACGTCACATTCCGCTGGCTGACGAGCCGCTGGCCGAAGAACGCCCCCTGGTTCGCCAGGCGATAGTACCCCCGCGCCCAGAGGCCCTGCCGCCGGCCCCTGAACCCTGGTGGAAACGCCGGCTGCAGTTCTGGAAGTAGAACAAAAAGCAGAAAAGCAGAGAAAAAAAAGCAGACGCGCTACTTGACGACATACGCTTGGCAAAATGGGGCAGGGCTCTGCGGCAGAAACT
>JABAOH010001131.1_pt7 | contig 11017 bp, 10 predicted proteins | sample 7062181 | NCBI WGS metagenome assembly JABAOH01 (sample SAMN14538630, study PRJNA623070) | marine sediment metagenome | biome: marine biome [ENVO:00000428]; feature: marine pelagic biome [ENVO:01000023]; material: deep marine sediment [ENVO:00002113]; isolation source: pool of 5 deep marine... | reverse complement strand
TCGAAGCCATCCTCTCCGCCCAGGGCCGCTGGGAACAAGCCATTCAAGCCTATCTGAACCACTTTCAGAAGACAAGTACTGCCTCGCGAGGCTGACATATCACCAAGAGGAAGGCACGTGATGCGAAAGGTCCTGCCCTTTCTACTATTATGCTGCCTGGCTATCGCCCCAACTCCACTAGCCGCGGCGCACGCGGAATCACCAACCATAAGCCACATACAGTCTGTTGCCGCAGTGCACCCCAGCCACTATCGAGGATGGTCTCAACGCGTGGGAAATGTTCTTATCGCGCGAGTTATGTCATATCAAGGCCCTTCGAAAGAGTGCTTCCCCGGCTTGGTGGCATACGATTTGGACAGTCGGCAGTTGTTGTGGATGATAAACGACCCCTGTCCGCGGCTGAATGTCTCGCCATTTGTGAACCAGGCGGTTGATGGGAATCTTGTCTTTTGGGCTTATGTGAAAGGCGCAAGAAAACCTCGTCTCTACCTGGCCGACCTGAAGACGGGTCGGTCGCATGCCATTGCTCCCACCGTTGCAGAGAAGATAGAGAAAGAGACAGAGCAGAGGTCTCCTCTTTGGAGCACACCCCTCACCGTTCCTGCTGCAGATGGACATCGCATCTTCTTGGGCACTTACACTCATGCGCGAGCGGTGTCGGTGGAAACCGGCAAACTAATCTGGGAAGTAGAACTGCCCTGGCCGCCTGGACCAGCCAGTTGTCGGCCCTACCCTTATTTTAACCAAACGGTATTCTTCTATTCTGAACTTGGCCGTGTGTTGGCGATCGATTCATACGAAGGCAAGATACTATGGAGTCGAGACCTTCTGGGGATAGACGCGAAACCGGACGAGCCACTGGGTGAAAATGTGGAAGGTCCCAGCACCTCAACTATGATTGGGATTGGCGGAGACCGTCTATTCTTCCACGCGGGAGACGTGGTCTATGCGCTTGATCCTGACACTGGTCAAACACTGTGGAAGACGCAAGTTTGCGGGAGTCGTCGGACAGTTCCTTATCCACCCGTGGTGTGGGATTCGGCGGTCGTGGTTGTCGTCAGGGATGGATGGGCCGACCAGTTGAAATGTCTGGATATGAAAACGGGTGAGGTGCTATGGACATGGGAGTTGGGACAGATTGCGAAAGAAGTCGCCGGGGAGGGGAAACCTGAGCCGACTCGTAATCAGGTCAGTTCTAATCTATTAGTGATGGATGGACAACTCCTCTTTTGTACTCTTGATGGTATGCTTCGGGCGCTTGGGAATGACAGGGAAGGTGAGCACTGGCAGATTAGGCTGCGCCCACAATCATCGCCTTACGCGGATTTTGCGGCAATACTCTATCGAGTTGACTCACAAGTCGTTGCTTTTGATGGCGCCACAGCATGGTGGATTGACTTGCCTCTTACAACTGCCCCATCAGCCGGTGCATCTGGGGAATGACGCGGACATAGGCGAGTCGTTTGAGTCCCATCTGCTGCCATTGCAGGACTTGGAGTGGATCCGGAGCACGCGGCGGCCGTGAGGATGACGCGCTGTCACCGGGCGTTATTACCTCGCTTACGGGCTGAAGAATAACTTCAGTATTGGGGTCAACCTCCGCGACCAAGGAGAAAGCGCGGACCAATTCCTCCTCTGATGTATCCGCGGTGATCACCATCTTCACGAAGACGGCGTCGGCTTCTCCCCTGCCCTTCTTTCTCTGTGCGGCGATAAGAAGAAACTCCTTGTGGGCAGAGAAGTGGTCTGCATCCCCTGTGGCAGAGGGTAGTTTTAGGTCCATGGCGATGATGTCGATGTTATCCTTGATCCTCTCCAGCGCCTCCGGCAGTGTCCCATTTGTCTCCAGATAAATCGGCAGGCGCACTCGCAGAAACGGCAATACCTCTCCCAGGAAATCGGCCTGCATCAAGGGCTCCCCTCCGGTGAGTGAAAGTGAGTGATGGAGGAATCTGTTCAGTTTTGCTACTGCTTCTACGACTTGTGGGACATCAACCGGATTTCTGATTTCCTCGAAATCACGTTTCCCAGGTGTCCGTTCCACGCGGCAGGTTGCGGCGCGATTGCGGCTGGCAGGTGTATCACAAAAGCGACAGGCTAGATTGCACTCACACAGGCGCACGAATATCTGCCTGGCGCCGACAAGCGGCCCTTCTCCCTGGATGCCGCTGAAGATCTCGTGAACATATGCTTTATTTGTTCTCATAAGAAATAGGATCTTCCATCCCCAGTTCGGCGAAAGCCGCCAGCCGGATACGGCAGGAATCACATTTGCCGCAGGCTTCCTCTTTTCTCTCATAGCAGGACCAGGTGAGCGAGTAGTCCACTCCCAACTCGATGCCGCGTCGGATGATCTCCGCTTTGGTGAGCTTCTGAAGCGGGGCGAGGATTTCGATGGGCCGGCCTTCCACACCGGTGCGAGTCCCCAATGTCGCCGCCTTTGTGAATGCCTGGACGAACTCCGGCCGGCAATCCGGGTAGCCGGAGTAATCGCGGGAGTTCGCTCCGAAATAGACCCGCTGCGCTTGTTTTGCCTCCGCGTAACTTACCGCCAGGGAAAGCAGAATCATGTTGCGGGCGGGAACATAGGTTATGGGGATACGCCGAGGGCAGGAGCCGAGCTCCTGCCCAACGGGCACAGCAATATTCTCGGAGGTAAGGGCTGAGCCGCCCCAAGCGCGGAGGTCGAGTTCGAGGTGAATATGTTCGGCTATCTTCAATGCGGAAGCCACACGTCCGGCGGCTTTGATTTCACGCCGGTGGCGCTGACCATAATCAACCGTGAGCGCCAGAATCTCCCAGCCCTCGGCTTTGGCGATGGCTGCAGTGGTGGTGCTGTCAATCCCGCCGGAAAGCAGGCAGACGGCCTTTTTCATTGTTCTTCGGTTTCATCCGCCATTTCGGTCTCGACCTGAGGAGGCGGAGTCCCATGCCATGCGCGGACAATCGTCTTTACATTCCCTCGGGGGTTGAAATCCCCCACCACTTCCATCCAGCGCGGATGGAGCAGTTTCACGAGTTCGTCCAATATCTGGTTGGTCACCGCTTCATGGAAGGCGGGTTTATCGCGGAAAGAATTGATGTAGAGTTTGAGTGACTTCAGTTCCACACACCAGCGGTCCGGCACATAGCAAAGGCGGATGACGGCGAAATCCGGATAGCCGGAGAGCGGGCAGATGCAGGTGAATTCAGGCAGAGTAATGGAAATCAGATAATCCTGCTCTCTCTTGGGATTCGCAAACCGCTTGGGTCGTGCTTTGGCGATGGCGCGCGTGCCCCGTTTCATCATCTCCTCCAGTGCCTGGGGGCTGGCAGCCAGTCCCGTTCTTCTTTCTCTTCTTCCTTCTTCGGCGCAGCCGCAGAAGGCTCTTCCTCAGCAGGAGGCGGCGCGGAAACGATCTTCCAGAAAGGCCCTTGTCTCTGCAATTCGAGAGTGGAAACAACCACTGCGGTTTCCACCACCTTTACGCGCGCGTTCTGTGCCTGCAGTTCTACCTCCTCCAGGCGATGAGATTTGACGAAAGGAACCAGCAGCCTGCGCGCGCTCAGTGAAAACGAGGGCTCGGATGCCCCCTTCTTGAGTGTTTCGGAAAAGGACTTCGCTATTGAATACACCGCTTCTCGATCAGTGGCGGCGAGGTGAATCCTCCAGCCTCCGCCTTCCTTGGCAAGACGAATCTGTGACGGAAGAGAATACGTCGCTTCAAGGACGGCCTCAGCCTTACCGCCATTCACGATTATCTCCGTCACCCGGCAGGAATCCGCTCCCGGCAACAGCGCTTCCAGAGCGGAAGCATCGCTTGGAGCCGGCCCCGCCTCGCTTTGCGCGGACTTGATCCATTCCTCTTTGGAAATGAGTTGTTTGGAGGGCCAGGAAAGCAACTCATAGGCGCGCGCCCAATCTCCCTGGCGCAGCGCGTCGAGATAACCTTCCACCAGTCCCACGACCTGTGCGACACCTCCGGCCGAATCCGTGGGGGAAATAGGCGGCACTGCCGCGAAAGCAGACACTCCTGTGAAGAACAATGTGAGCAATAAAATCGTGCTTGAGAGTTTCCTTTTGCGAAGAGAGGAGAATCTCATGACCGGTTCCTTTCAGGCCTCTGCGTTTCTGTGTCGCTCCAATGCCTGCCTGGCGGCAGACCGCTCGGCCTCCTTCTTGGATTTACCTGCTCCGACTCCGAGCATCTTCTTGCCCAGGTGGACTTCCACTACGAAAGTTTTGTTATGATCAGGCCCGCTCTCCTCCAATACGCGATAGGCGGGAAGGGCACGGTGTTCTTCCTGGAGGAGTTCCTGCAATAGGGTCTTGTAGTCCTTGCTGTACTCTCCTAAGGCAACAGACTCAATAGGCTCGGCAAGCCAGCGAAGGATACACTCCCTCACCTTCTCGAAACCCGTTTCAAGATAGACCGCCGCAATGAGCGCCTCGAAAGCATCGCAAAGGATGGAAGGCCTTTCTCTGCCTCCGCTTTGCGCCTCGCCCCGGGACAGTCGCAGCACCTCTCCCAATCCCAATCGTCGGGCTGCGGCCGCCAATGTAGGCTCGCTTACAAGAACCGCCTTGGCTTGAGTGAGTTCGCCTTCGCTCCAAGTGGAGAATTGCGAGTGAAGATATTCCGACACGACCACTCCCAGCACTGCATCCCCAAGAAACTCAAGCCGCTCATTGCTCTCTTCCGTGCTCCCCTCTGCAGCGGAACTGTGGGTTAGTGCCCGAATGAGTAGTTCTTGATCTTTCAGACTGCATCCGAGCCGTTCTTCCAATTTGCGAAGTTTCTTCTTCATTTTCGATCTTCTGTCTCCGAGGGGCGCAAGGCAATTCCCAACTCGGCAAGTTGGTCGCCTTCCACTTCTGAGGGCGCGCCGGTAAGCGGATCCGCTCCGGTAGCGGTCTTCGGAAAGGCGATGACCTCTCGGATGTTTTCCTCTCCCACGATCGCCGCCACCAAGCGGTCAACGCCGGGAGCGATGCCGCCGTGAGGAGGCGCTCCGTACTCGAAGGCCTCCAGCAGGAATCCAAAGCGCCGCTCCGCCTCTTCCGGACTCAGCTGTATCATCTTGAAGACCTTTTCCTGTATCTCGCGGCGATGAATTCTTATGCTGCCGGAAGCCACTTCCTGACCGTTCAACACGACATCGTACAGCCTTCCTTTGACTTTCAAGGGATCGGTATCCAGCAGCGGCAAATCCTCTTCTCTGGGGCTGGTAAAAGGATGGTGCATGGCCTCCACGCACTTCCCAGTCGCGTTCCAACTGAAGAGAGGGAAATCGGTTACCCAGGCGAACTTCCACTGCCCGGCCGGAATCAGTTCCAACCTCTCCGCGAGATGCACACGCAGCCTGGCCAGAGATTCGTTCACTGTTGCAGAATCTCCCGCGATGAGCAGGAGCATATCACCGGAAGATGCCTTGAAAGCACTCTTCAGGCTTTCTTGCTGCTCAGGAGTGAAGAACTTAGCCAGTGGACCGCTCAAACTGCCGTCTTCCACCACCAAGTGTATCAACCCGCCGGCTCCGAAACGAGCCGCGAATGCAGTAAGCCGGTCTATTTCCTTGCGACCGATGTCATCGGATTGGGGTACACACAAACCCTTTACGATACCTCCGTAATCGAGCGTCTGCGCTATAGGACGGAACTCGGTTCCTTTGACTATCGAGGAGACCTCCCTCAACTCCATCCCAAAACGCAAGTCCGGCTTGTCTGTGCCAAAGCGTTCCATCGCTTCTTCGTAAGTGAGCCGCGGAAAAGGAGTGGAAATGTCAATTCCGCAAGCCCCGAAGGTATGTGCGAAAAGCCCTTCCACCACAGCATAGATATCCTCTTCTGTTATGAATGACATCTCGATATCAATCTGCGTGTGTTCCACCTGGCGGTCAGCGCGAGGGTCTTCATCCCGCAGACAGCGCGCAATCTGATAGTAGCGCTCAACACCGCTTATCATCAGAGTCTGTTTCATCAACTGCGGAGACTGGGGAAGAGCGTAGAACTTCCCCGGGTAAAGTCTCGCCGGAACCAGGAAGTCGCGGGCTCCTTCAGGAGTGCTTTTCAGCAGGATTGGTGTCTCCACTTCCCAGAAACCCTGGGAATTGAGATACTCCCTCGCCGCGGTAACCAGGCGATGGCGCACGGAAAGATTGCGCTGCATCCTCTCAGAACGCAAATCGAGATAGCGGTATTTCAGCCGAACGACATCATCCACACCCTGCGTGTCACCTATCTGGAAGGGCGGGGTCTTTGCCACATTCAGAATCTCCAGGCGACTTGCATGCACCTCGATTTCGCCGGTGGGCAGGTCCGGGTTTTCCGTTCCCTCTGGTCTGGCGGAAACTATCCCCTGAACGCGCAGCACATATTCGCTCTTGATCTCCTGAGCAACGGAAAAGGCTTCCTTCTCCTCCTGGGGATTGAACACCACCTGCACTCTGCCGGAGCGATCCCGCAGATCCAGGAATATCAGCCCTCCGTGATCCCTCCGCACATGGCACCAGCCGCAAAGCGCCACTTCCCGGCCCACATGCTCTTTTCGCAAGTCTCCACAAGAATGGGTTCGCATCATAACGGTTTCTGCTCCATTAGTTGCTTCAAGGTATCAATTAGTTTCTCGCGCTTTATGTTTTGCTGTTCTCCGCTCTCCATATCACGCAAGGTCACCGTGCCGGCGGCAATCTCATCCTCGCCTACTATCACTACCCAACGACAGCATTGCCGGCTGGCCTCCTTCATTTGCGCCTTGAGCGCTTTATCCAGCGAAGCGCTTATTGCGGCCATACCCGATGCTCTGACCTCGGAGATCAGATTCGGCACAATCTCCATATCCACAGATCCCGCAGTCGCAAAATAAACGAGGCCTTCTTGCGCAGGACCCTTACCTGCCTGCGGCTGTCGGTTCGTCTCCAGAGCATCGAGAATCCTCTCCACTCCCATCCCCCACCCTACTGCAGGCGTGGGCTTTCCACCGAACTCCTCAACGAGCCCGTCATAGCGCCCGCCGCCGCCGAGCGCGTCCTGTGCGCCCAGGCCGGGCTGGTTTATCTCGAAAACAGTGCGAGTGTAATAGTCCAGTCCGCGGACGACATCTGACTCAACCTCATAGGGGATGCCAAGACCATTCAATAGCACGCGCAAATCTTCAAAATGCTCTCGACACTCTTTATCGAGAGAATCCAGAATTGAGGGAATATCCTTCAGGTAGCGGCGGCAATCCGGCCGCTTCTCATCCAGGATGCGGAGGGTGTTGCCTTTGTAACGCTCTTGGCACCAGGAACAGAGTTTGTCAACAACGGGCGCCAATGCTTTTCGCAAGGCCTTCTCATAGACCGGACGGCAGGTCTTGCACCCGGTGGAGTTTATCCTGAGTCTTGCGCCTTCCAGCCCCAGCGCGTTCAGGAAATCCATTGCCAGGGCGATGACCTCTGCATCGAGTTGCGGACCTTCCGCCCCGAACACTTCCACTCCCCCCTGATAGAACTGCCGGAAGCGTCCTTTCTGGGGTCTCTCATAGCGAAAGAAAGGCCCGAAATAGAACAGCCTCTGCACACCCCCCTGATTTGCCAACCCGGACTGCAAATAGGCCCTCACCACTCCTGCGGTTCCCTCGGGTCGAAGTGTTAGGCTTCGGCCGCCCTGATCGGAGAAGGTGTACATCTGCTTGGTGACAATCTCAGTCTCTTCGCCGATACTCCGCGCGAAGAGCCCCGTTTCCTCGAAAATCGGGGTGCGAATCTCGCCGAATCCATAAAGCCGGCACTGCTCGCGGAAAACCTCTTCAAGCCAGCGCCAGCGAGAGGCTTCTTCCGGCAATATGTCTCTTGTCCCGCGTGGGGCTGAGAACTTCATGGTTATATCTCCATCCATTGTGGCAGGGATTAAAACGCCCGTCCTATGGTTGCTAACTTCCTTATCATAGCATCAGGTAGGCCTTGAAGCCAGCCTTCAGGGATGCTCGGTTTCATTCATTCCCTGGGGATGCAGTGAGCCACCGCTTCTATGTGGGAGGTGTGTGGAAACATATCAACCAGTTGGACTGCCTTGGTTGCATACCCCACAGACGCGACGAACTGCAAATCTCGCGCCAGAGTGGCGGGGTCACAAGAGACGAAAACAAGCGATCTTGGCCCCAATTTCGCAGCCGCGGCGACCACCGCTTTGCCGCATCCGCGACGGGGAGGATCCAGCACCACTGCGCCGGAGTGCCATTTCCGGGCGGCAAACCGAGGCAGGATATTCTCGACCTTGCCCTTATATATGCGGGTATTCTCGAGATGATTTCTTCTTACATTGGCATTCGCATCCGACAGGGCGGATTCAGATTCTTCAATCCCCGTGGCCATTCTCGCTGTCGCCGCCAGCGGGATCAGCAGCGTCCCCACCCCGCTGTAGCCCTCGATAAGAATATCCTCCTCCCCCACTCCTGCGAATCTGCCCACAACCTCGGTCAGCACTGCCGTCTGGCGCGGGTTTACCTGGAAGAAGGAGTCCGGCGAAATCCGGAAAGACCACTCCTTGATGTTCTCTACCAGGTACGGACTTCCCGCCACTATCTCTGCCGGCGAATGACGGACTGCGCGCCGGCTTCGAGTCTGAGAACAGCAAACTCCGCTTACTTCGGGAATCTCCTCCATGAGAGCATCCGCCAAGGTCTCCACAAAGGGGTGTCTCCCCATGGTCACCAGAGTCACACAAGCGCGCTCTGCAGCAAAGGAAACCCGGGAGATGACTTTGACCAGAGAATCCTTCTCCCTCGCTCCTTGCGCGTGCAGGTTCATCAACTCGCTTACACTGCGGCGCACCTTCTCATTCAGCGGGTGCTGTACGGCGCAGCCGGAGATGGGAACAACCTGGTGGCTGTTTCGCTGCAAGAATCCCAGGAAGACTCTTCCTTCAGCATCTCTGCCGGCGAAATACTCCGCTTTGTTACGATATGCCCACGGCTCCTCCATCCCCGGCGCCGGAGACACCTCCACCTCACTGATTCCCCCGATGCGCCGCAAGGTTTCTTTTACCAGCAGTGCCTTCTGAGCCAGTTGCGCCGGATAGTAGATGTGCTGAAGATCACAGCCCCCACATTCACCGAAATGAGGGCAGCGAGCCTGGATTCGGTCAGGTGAAGGGTGTTCAACTGAAACCAGCCGTCCCCGGGCATAGGTCTTTGAGACCTCAGTAATCTCCACTTTCGCGATTTCTCCCGGAGCGCTTCCAGACACGAACACTGCAAAGGGACCGGTCCGGCCAATAAAATCACCCCCCGCAGCCAAACTATCTACACGGAGGGAGACCTTATCCCCCACCTTCACGGGCGGAGACTCTTTTTGCGAGGGAGATTTCATGAGGTGTGTAGAAGAAGTCTACTTCACGTTTCTCGTGGACCACAAGTCGCCTGCGATTCGGCCGATTCTAAGCTGGCAAATAGTATTTGTCAACATCTCCGCAAACCTGCTACAATCGGCACTTAGATGGCTGACTTGCTGAGTTGCTCCGCGGCCGCTGTATCCTCCCGCACTGGGCCCTCGCCCTTGCAATCCATTACCACTGTAGTATTTGACCTCGACGGGGTGGTCTATCGCGGCCACACCCTTTTACCGGGGGCAAGGAAGACCATTGCCTGGCTGCGCAAGCAGGGTAGAAGAGTCTTCTTCCTTACCAACAATTCGACCCTCACACGCACCGAGTATGTACGCCGTCTTGAGGAATTCGGCATTCCCTGTAAGAAAGCCGACGTTTACTCCTCCGCCTATGCTTGTGCGCTCTATCTGCGAGAAAACGGCGGCGCTTCCCCCCGCGCGCTGGTGGTCGGAGAAGGAGGGCTCAGCGCGGAACTGCGCCGCGTCGGCGTTGACGTAGTACGGGAACTGTCAGGCCGACAGGTAGACTATGTAGTTGTGGGCATGGATCGGAAGATCAACTATAGAAAACTGGTTGACGCCCACTCAGCCATCCGCCAGGGAGCGAAGTTCATCGCCTCCAATTGTGATCCCATCTACCCGACGGAAGATGGCGTCATCCCCGGAGGCGGCACCATCGTGGCGGCCATCCAAACGGCAACTCAGACGAAACCCCTCGTTATAGGTAAGCCTTCTCCCTATATTCTCAAGATTCTCCTTCACAAGGAAGATATAAAGCCCAAACGGGCATTGCTCCTGGGTGACAGATTGGATACCGATGTCGCCTGCGGCCGACAGGCAGGGGTATGGACTGCCATCGTCCTCACCGGCGTGACCGCCCGCGAAGAGATAGCCGCGGCACCGGCGCGGCTGAAACCGCACTGGGTCATGGAGAGCATCGGTGATTTGCCCCGTCTGATCACAGCGGAGGGGAAACCGTGACACGCGGCGCTTATCCTGTCGCTCTCACGATCGCCGGTTCAGATCCCGGCGGGGGGGCGGGCCTTCAGATGGATATGAAGGTCTTTTCCGCTCTCGGAGCCTACGCTGCCGGGATTCTCACTGCGATCACGGTCCAAAACAGCGCAGGAGTCGGACGCGTCAGAGGAATCCCCGCCGATCTCGTAGAGCAGCAGTTGAAGGCGGTATTGGACGATTTCCGACCAACGGCAATGAAAACCGGAATGTTATGGTCAGCGGAGAATGCGCGTGCAATCGCTCGTCAACTCACCCGGCTTCCCAAGTTGCCTCCACTCGTGGTCGACCCTGTTATCTGGGCGGGGGATGGGACCAGACTGCTGTCGCAGCCAGGAGTGGACGCCCTGACGAATGAAGTTCTTCCTCTTGCGACACTTGTCACTCCTAACCGCGTCGAGGCCGAACATCTCTGTAAACGGAAAATCAGAAACACAGAGGAAGCGCGCCTTGCCGCAGAGAAACTAATAGTAATGGGGGCGAAGTCGGCACTCATAAAAGGCGGACACTTGAAGGGGGAAGTAGTGGATGTCTTTTTCGACGGCCGCCGTTTCATCGAACTTCGCGCCGAAAAGCGGAGAGCGGGACAAATCCATGGCACGGGTTGCGCGCTTTCCGCCGGGATTACCGCTTATCTTGCCAAAGGACTGCCTCTGGG
>JABAOH010123987.1_pt1 | contig 11021 bp, 7 predicted proteins | sample 7062181 | NCBI WGS metagenome assembly JABAOH01 (sample SAMN14538630, study PRJNA623070) | marine sediment metagenome | biome: marine biome [ENVO:00000428]; feature: marine pelagic biome [ENVO:01000023]; material: deep marine sediment [ENVO:00002113]; isolation source: pool of 5 deep marine... | reverse complement strand
GCTCAGCTACGCGACGATCGCGGATGTGGTGGGGGTGCTGGAGACGGCGAAGCTGGAGTTCTACCGGCGGGTGGCGGCGCCGTACGAGGACGAGAAGATCAGGGCCAACGGCGACGTCTACAGCGGTTGACCTGGCAGGGACCAGGCCGACTCCGGTCGCCTGCCGCCGCCCGCGGCCGGATCTCGGAGCGACCGCTGGCGCCTGCGCTTTTACCGTTGGCGGTAAACGGTCTCGACTACCGTCTACCGTCCTCCACTGCTTACCTTCGACCGATTAAACCGTGGCCCGCCGGATCTTGCGCTTCAGCCGCTTGATCTTGTGGCGGAGGTGGCGAAGCTGTTCCATATCGCCGGCTTCGGCCGCCGCGTCGCGCCGCTTTTTCAACTCGTGGATCTGCGCCTTGATCCCCGTCTTGTTGATCCCGAGCGCCTCATGATGCGCGTGCGCCTCGATGCCCAGCACTTGGCAGAGCAGCGGCAGCAGCTCGAACTTGTGCATCGTCATGTAGCCGCGCAGCTCCTCCTTGTTCAGCCCCTCGGCGATCTTCCGGAGCTGCGCCACCGTCTTCTTGTGAAGCTCTTCGTACGTATACGCCATCGGTTCGGTCTCCTCCGCATCGTGTTCGGGTCGTCGATTATTCGCTGGCGGGACGCGGAAGTCAACCGTGCTCGCCAACCCCGGCGGCGAACGGTCCGCCGTGGCCACCTCGTTGCAATAAGAGCCACATCAACCCCACGATCGTCTTCCCATCCTGCAGCTCGCCGGCGCGGAGGGACTCCCACAGGTCCGCCGGCGCCATCTCGACCCGCTCGATTTGCTCGTCGCCAACACCCAGGTTCTCGTCCGCGCTCGGACCTCCGGTCTCGCTGACCTCGCCGTAGTAGAGCAGCACGCGTTCCGACGTGCCGCCTGGCGAGACGTAGAACGTGGTTATCGGCTCGAGGCGCTCTATATCATAGCCCGTCTCCTCGCGCACCTCCCGTGCGATCGCCGCCTCCGGCGACTCTCCCGGGCGCACCCCGCCCGCCACGATCTCGGTCATCCAGCCCGGCCCCTTGTCGAAGGTGGGAAAGCGGAACTGTCGCACCAACACCAGATGCCCGCTTTCGCGCTTTACCAGCAGCGCCGCCACCGAATCACCACGCTCGAAGCACAGCTCCCGGTGCGGCTCGGCCCAGCTGCCGTCCGGCCGCCGCAGTTGAACCAGCGCCTCGTCGATCTTGAAGATGTCGTCGAATGTTCGCCGCTTCTCGCGGATTCTGACTCTGTCCATATCTCTCATGTCGTCGCAGGTTGTCGCTGGCTTGTGTGGGCCGCCGTCGGGTCCAGCGCTCGCCGCCGCCACCGGTGCGCTGGCCTACAGATTAATCGCGGCGCTATTCTTAGGGCCACACAGGCCGTCATAACGGTCATGCGGGTGAGAGCACAAATGGTTGGGATGGTCCGAAAATGTCCGAGTTCAAGGCCGCCCCCGTCAAGCCGCCGGTGCCGCTGGACGTGCTGCAGCGGATCGATGTGCGGGTCGGGCGCATCGTCAAGGTCGAGGAGGTGCCGAAGTCGGACAAGCTGGTTCGCCTAACGGTCCACTTCGGCGATCACACCCGTCGCATCCTCGCCGGGCTCAAGCAGGAGCGAGGGGACGCAGCGGAGATCGAGGGTAAGCAGGCGCTGTTCGTGGTGAACCTGGAGCCCAAGCGGATGATGGGCGAGACCTCCGAGGGGATGCTGTTCGACATCGGTTACCCGGACGGGATCGAACCGGCGCTGGCCGTGCCGGAGCGGCCGGTGCCCGACGGGGCGAGGGCGGGTTAGGCGATGGTCGTCGAGTCGCAGCCGGCGGTCGGCAGCGTTCGGCCGCCCGGAGACCTGAACCCGCGTCGCGATGCCGCCCTCGACTTTCCCGACGCCGACTTCGGGGAGTTGAGCGCGGCCGATTATCAGGTGCTCGGCTTCATGTCGGGGCTCGAAGTGCACCAGCAGCTCATCACGCGCTCCAAGCTGTTCTGCCGTTGTCCGGCCGGCCGCTTCGTCGAGGAATACGACGCCGAGGTGCTGCGTCACATGCGTCCGACGCTGAGCGAATTGGGCGAGTACGACGGCACGGCGCTGATGGAGTTCAAGACGAAGAAAGAGATCGTCTATCAGCTCGAGCGCGGCTCGGTCTGCACTTACGAGATGGACGACACGCCGCCCTTCGAGATCGACGACGAGGCGGTACGCATCGCCATCGAGATCTCGCTGCTGCTCAACCTGAATCTGGTGGCCGAGCTGCACGTCATGCGCAAGCAGTATCTGGACGGCTCGATCCCCACGGGCTTCCAGCGGACCGCTATGGTCGGTTTGACCGGTGTGATCCCGTTTCGGGTCCCCGAGCTCGGGGTGAACCGCGAGCTGCGAATCCGGCAGCTTTCGCTGGAGGAAGATTCCTGCCGCGAGATCTCGGACATCGGGCACCGTATCACCTTCCGCACGGATCGGCTGGGGATGCCCCTCACCGAGACGGTCACCGAGCCCGACCTATTGACGCCGCTGGAGCTGCAAGCGGCGGGCCGCCTGTTGGCGCGGGTGGCGCGGGCGACGGGCAAGGTTCGCCGCGGGCCCGGAGCGGCGCGTCAGGATGTGAACGTTTCGGTGGCCGGCGGCCGGCGCATCGAGGTCAAGGGCGTGGACAATCACAAGGGCCTGCCGCTGCTCGTGCACATTGAGGCGTTCCGCCAGCTCAATCTGTTGCGGGTCAGGGCCGAGCTGGAGCGACGCGGCGTGACGGACGAACTGCTGTCCCTCCCCGATGCCGGAAATCCCTGGGAGGTTTCACCTCACTTCTTCGATGCGACCGCCGCGCTGCAGCCGTGTGACTTCGCGCCGATCCACGATTCGCTGGAGCGTGGCGAGAAGGTGGTCGCCGTTCGACTGCCGGGATTCGCCGGGCTGCTGAATCACCGGACGCAGCCGGGCGTGACCCTCGCTCGAGAGTTCGCGGATCGGATTCGGGTGATCGCCTGCCCGGTCCACCGGCCCTTCATGATCCACTCCGACCTGCGCGATTACGGCCTCGATCCGCGCCAGTGGCGTGTTCTGCGCAAACAGCTCGAGGCGGAGAGCGGCGATGCGATGATGGTCGTCTGGGCGCCTGGGGCCGACGCGGCCACCGCGGCCCGCGAGATCTTCATCCGCGCCCAGGACGCGCTGAAGGGTGTACCCGCCGAGACGCGCCAGGCCTACCGCGATGGGACGAACGGCTTCGAACGCATCCTGCCGGGGCCCGACCGGATGTATCCGGACACGGATACGCCGCCGCTGCCGATCCCCGACGCGACGGTCATCGAGGTCCGCGCCGGGCTGCCTGAGACGCCGTGGGCCCGGGAGGCGCGCTACCGGACGCTAGGGCTGGCCGACGGCGCGGCGCGACGTCTGGCCGGTGCCGACTGGGCCGATCTGTTCGATGAGCTGGCGCCTGCGCCGGGCGACGCTGCCCGGCGGCTGGCAGCCGCGCTCGAGAAGCGGATTCCTCATCAGCGGCGACAGGGACGGCTGAACTCGTTGCCGGAGGCGGAGCGTTTGCGGCCGCTCGTCAGCGCCGCTGAGACCGGCACGATCCGCCTCGAGGCCCTCGAGTTGGCTCTCGACGAGTTGATCGAAGACCGGGACGCGCCGCCCGACATGGTGCTTTCGACGTTTCGCCCCGTTCCGCCGGATGACGCAGAACTCGAGAGCGAGATCGCCGAGCTGTTGAGTCGTGCCCCGCCGGGCCAGTCACAGGAGGTCGTCGTACGCTGGGCGATGGGTGAGCTGATGCGCCGCTTCGTTGGCCGGCTCGACGCGCGGAACGTGAAAGGGCGTCTGATGGAAGCTCTGCAGGCGGCGGCGACAGAGGTGGAACGATGAACAAGCCCGACGAACGCTACAAAGGTTACCGCGACGCCTGTCTCGCGCTGATGAAACGGTTCGAGGTGACGGTGTGGAGCGAGGTGCGCGTGCGCACGACGCGCGGTGAGTTCGAAGGGCTGCTGCTGCCGCGCTCGGAGACCAGCGATAAAGATCACCTGGTCCTGAAGCTGAACAGCGGTTACAACATCGGCATCCGTCACGACACGGTGGAGGCCATCGAGAAGACCGGTTACCGCGAAGCCCGCTACAAGATCCCCGAGAAGGAGTTCCCCGTCGATCCGGCCAAGCCACGGGTGAAGCTGTTCGGCACGGGCGGCACCATCGCCTCGCGCCTCGACTACCGCACCGGCGCCGTGATCCCCGCGTTCAGCCCGGGCGAGCTGTACGGCTCGGTGCCCGAGCTGGCCGACATCTGCAACCTGGAGACGGAGAAGCTGTTCGGGGTCTTCTCGGAAAACATGGGCCCCGAACAATACCTGATCCTCGCCGAGCGTGTCGGCCTGGCGATCCGCGAGGGCTACGACGGCGTGGTCATCGGGCATGGAACCGACACGATGCACCACACCGCCGCGGCGCTCAGCTTCATGGTGCAGCGGCCGCCGGTGCCGATTGTGATGGTGGGGAGCCAGCGCTCTTCGGACCGTCCGTCTTCGGACGCTGCACTCAACCTGATCAGCGCCACCTACACCGCCGCCTGCGGCCCGATCGCCGAGGTGTTGGTTTGTATGTTCGGGCCGACGTCGGACCAGTATAACCTGCTGCACCGTGGGACGCGCGTGCGCAAGATGCACAGCTCTTATCGCAGTACCTTCCGCACCCTGGGAGACATCCCGCTCGCCATGGTCGAGAGGGGGAAGATCACGCCGCTGAAGACCGAGTATCAGCCGCGCCGCGCCGACCGTGACGTCATCGTGCAGGCAGCTTTTGAAGAGCGTGTGACCCTGACGTACTACTATCCGGGCATGCACCCCGATGTGGTCGAGGCGCTGGTGGATCGAGGCTACAAGGGGATCGTCATCGCCGGAACCGGCCTGGGCCACGTCAACCGGAAGATCTACCCCGCGCTCGAATACGCCCGCGACGCGGGCGTGCAGGTGTACATGACGTTGCAGACGCTGTGGGGCTTCGTTCAGATGCACGTCTACGAGACGGGTCGTGAGATTCTCGGCCTCGGCGTGATACCGCTCGCCAACATGTTGCCCGAAGTCGCCTTCATCAAACTCGGCTGGGCTCTGGGCGTCCACCCCGACGACCCGGAAGCCTGTCGCACGCTGATGACCACTCCCATCGCCGGCGAGATGACCGAGCGTGAGCCGCACGACGGCTATTTGATACTGCAGGGCGGCGTGCGTGAAGTGCAGGAGTTCCTCGAGAAGGTCTGGAGATGAGATCTGACAGGCCAGGAGCGAGCATGCCGGAGTGGTTCGAGGACGATGAGTTCTGGCGAACGACGGCGCCGTCGATGTTCGGGGATCAGATGTGGCAGGCGGCCCCGGGCGATGTGGATGGCGTGGTCGAGCTGGCCGGCATCGCGCCGCCCGCTCGAGTGTTGGATCTCGCCTGTGGTCCGGGTCGTCACACGCTGGAGTTGGCGCGGCGCGGGTTTCGCGTCACCGGCGTGGATCTGTCGAAGTTCTTGCTGGACGAAGCGAGGCGCCGCGCGCAGGAAGCTGGCTTGGCAGTCGAGTTCATCCAGCAGGACATGCGCCACTTCCAGGGTAACGGGGAATTCGATTGCGCGCTGAACCTGTTCACCTCGTTCGGTTTTTTCCGGGATCCGGCAGATGACCGCCGCGTCGTCGAGAACGCGTTCCGCGCGCTCAAGGGCGGAGGCGTGTTCGTTCTCGACTCGATGGGCAAGGAGATACTGGCGCGGATATTCAACCCGCGCGACTGGCGCGAGCATGACGAAGAGCTGTGGCTCTATGAGCGCAAAGTACAGGAGGACTGGTCCTGGATCGAGAATCGCTGGATCGTCGTGCGCGGCGGCGTGCGGAAGGAGTTCAGGATCTCACACCGGCTGTACTCGGCGGCGGAGTTATCGCGGTTGATGCTGGAGTGCGGTTTCAAGAGGGTAGAGGCGTACGGCGACTTCCAAGGCGCGCCGTACGACCAGGATGCCCGGCGTCTGGTCGCCGTCGCTCGTCGGTAACGCGCGGCTCAGCGGGGTTCCGCGGCGCTGGCCGCACCGGCGAGCTGTCGCACGGTGGTGTCGTTGTCGTTGACGTAGCGCGACAGGACTTCCGTGGCTCTTGGGTGGGCGATGTGCCGGAGTGCTATAGCGGCGGATGCGCGGACCTGCTGATTCCAACGCCAACGCATCAGCGGAAGTTTCTTTCTCGCCAGGATGCGTGCCAGGGCGTCGATCGCGTTGGCGTGAGCCAGCTCGCCCAGCGCCTGGCAGCAAGCGGTCGCGACCCGTTCGTCTTTGGTCTGATCGAGGATCGAGACCAGTGCATCGACCGCGGCGGGAGACCGCAGGTGAGCCAGGCTGCGAATCGCCCCTTTGGCGACGGACGAATCGGGGTCGCGGGCAAGCGGCACGATGATCTCGGCCAATCCGTCGTCGTGCAGCCGCTCGAACAGTCGGAAGGCAGCCCGGCGGATCTTGGCGCTGCTGTCGCCAAAGCTGTAAGCGAGCTCATCGCGTAAATCCCGAGTCACCGTGTCGATGACCTCGAGCAAGCGAAAACGCTGCTCGACCGTGACCTCGGTGACCACCGCCCGCTTGATCTCGGCCGCCGCGCTCGGGCCCATCTCGGCGAGCAGACTCGCCGCTAGCTGTCTGACTCGGAAATCCCGCTCTTGCTTGATGACGTCGATCAGTAGCGGTATGCCCGGCCGACCGAGGCTGCCGATGACCTGGGCCGACCGCTCCTGCCGGGAGGGCTGTCCCGACCTCAGGTCATCGACCAGCAGCTGTTGCGCCGTGCCACCCAGCCGGCGATCGAGCAGCTTTCCGAGACCCTTCTCCTTGTGGCCGGCCGCGGGCTCGAGCTGCTCCTTACGGATCTTGATCTTCATCAAGATCTCGCTTGCCAGGTTATAGTCGGCGAAGTGAATCGCGCTGGCGGCCATGCTGTAAAGCGTGTCCGCCAGCTCCTGCAGCACTCGCGGCTCGGCCTCGCTGTCGAGCACGCTGAGGAGATGAGGCGCGCTGAGCTCTGTGAACTTGTGTTGGAGGCCCAGGATGAGCCCTTCGAACGTCGCGTGGCAGGCGAGGATCGCCTTCTCACGGCTTTTCACATCCTGCTGTGACAGCTCGTCGAACAGCCTGCGCAGAAGCTGTTGGAGCATCTTCTGCTCGCCTTTGACCAGGAGTTCCTTTCCGAATCGGGGCAGCGCGTCGCGGAGAGTCTCGACGTGTTGCTCCAGCATCTGCGCGGCCTGGCCGAGCAGCGTCACCTCTGGAGGCTCCTCCTCTTCGGCGGCGACCTCGACCGGTGCGAGGAGTGTCTGAACCACGCCGACGGCGTATTGACGCTCGTTGAAGCCGATGTGTGCGAGACCGTTCTGGCGGGCGACATCGTCCCAGAATTTCCGATCGATCCCTGTGGACGGCGGCTTGCGTAGAGCAGCAACAAACGCCTGGAGCTCTTTGGCTGAAACGCCTGAGGTGAACGTGATGCTACCGAGTCCCACGTACTCCATGAACTCGATCACGTTGGCGGCGAGCGGCGCGTAGCCGGTCGTGTCGACCCTCGCACCGTTCACCAGCAGAAGCTTTCCGGCCCCGGCCAGCGTCAGCGAGTCTCTCCGTGTGAGCACGCCTTCCAACGCCGAGTGCAGTTGCTCGAGCGAGCGCGCGACCGGCTGGCTGTCCAGCGGGTAGAGTTTCGCGTTTTGCACGGCGCCAAGCAGTGCGCGCACGATCTTGGGAATGTGGATCAGCTCGCCGGGCCCCAGCTCGGTGTCCTCGCCCAGCGGCTGACGCAGGGTCACGCGTCCTCTCTTCCTTCGAAGGCGCGAATAGCGAACTTGACGGAGCTCGATATGCTCGAGCCCATTGTCGGACGCCAAGTTCCGCCAGAACCCCACATCGACCATCTCCGGCTTGAGTCGCCCAAGCGTGAGCAACAGGGTTCGCAGCTCTTCGATCGTAACGCCTCGGTGGAAGACGATCCCCTGCAGCTCCGACTCGGTCAGCAAGTTGCGGAACGTGTCGGCGAGGATGCTGTAGCGGGAAACGTCCAAACGCTGGCCATTGACCAGCAATACGCGCTGAGCCTGCGCGAGGTGAAGGCGTTCGTTCTTCTGCAGCACGTCCTCGATGGCCGTGCGAACGTCATCGATCGATTGGGCGATGCGGCTGCTCTCGAGCGGGTATAGTTGAATGCTGCGGACGGTGGACGTCAGAGCGCGCAAGACGTTGGGTACGCGGGGGATGCTCTCCGCCTCGAGCCGCCGTTCGGTCTCGACTTCTTCTTCCAGAAACTCGCCCGCGTAGATCGCCGCCTCTTCGGGACTGAACACGATCTGGTTGAAGGCGATCTGAACCTGATCGTAGCGCTGGGCTTTCTCTTGATTGGCCGAGCGTTTGAAGTGGTAAGCGAGCAGCGAGGCCGAGGGTAAGAGCCGCTGACGGTAGAGGGTCTCTTGATACTCGCCGACCTTTTCGTGCAAGCCTCTGCGCCGACCCTTGTCGATGGCACCGTAAGTGATCTCGAGCACGCGCTTGCCCAGGAAGCGCATGATCTCATCGTTGATCTGGAAGTCGAGGCTGACCAGACCGAGGGCCTCGGCACGATCGAGAAACTGCAGCACCCGGTTTTCGTCGAGCTCTGAGCTGCCCGTCAGAACACTCAGGGAGGTATTTTCGCCCAATGTCGAGGCGCGCTCGAGCAGTCCGCGGCTCTCCTCGTCCAGGTCGGCGATCTTCTGCATGACGATCTCTTCCAGAGACCGCGGCAGGTATCCCGACTCCAGGCGGTCGATCACCCACTCCCGGCCCACCAGGCTGACCTTGCCGTCGGTGACCAACTTCCGGATGATCTCGCCCAGGAAGAGCGGGTTGCCCTGGGTAATTCGCGCCAGTTCGGCTTCAAATCGGTTCGGTGTTCGCAGACTGGGAAATACGCCCTTCAGGTACTCAGCGATGTCATCTTCGTTCAGTGGCCGCAGCTTCACGCGCCGAATCTCGAGCTCTTTGTGGTGCACCGAATAGAAGCGCTCGAGCGGCGACGCCTCCTCTTCGCCGCTCAACTTCAGGAACTCGAGCGAAGAGCCGCAGACAAAGAGCGTGAGCTTTTGACTCTGAGTCAGCACTCGCAGCAGTAACAGCGTCGCCTCGTCGGCGAATTGCAGATCGTCGATGATCAGCACGAGGGGACGAAAGTCGGCGACCCGCGGCAGCAAGCTGGCGAGTGTCGTGAAGATGGCCTGCCTTCGTGCGGCTCCGTCGCCGCCCGGATCTCGGGCGGCCGGCTTGCCGAGCTGTGGGAGCACGTGGGTCAGGTGCTCGACCTCGTCGTCGGATAGCTCGTCGAGCAGTTCGGAACCTTTGTCCTCCCGCTGGTTCAACAGCCCCAGGAGGATGCGGCCGGCCAGGTAATACGGACGATAAGTCTCGCGAGGGTCGCCGGCCTCTTTCATCACGCAGAACGTGTCGTCACCGCCGAGGTTGCGCCGGACCGTCTCGAGGAAGGTTGACTTACCCATCCCCGGCGTGGCCTCGAGGATGATGAACTGGCTGTGGCCGCGGCTCGCGGCGGCCAGCGCCTCGGAGACGATCGCCATCTCGTCATCGCGCCCGGCGATGCCGGTCGCCTTCAACCGATACAGCGCCGTCTTGGGAAAGACTTTTGCCGGGTCGACTTCCGCCGCGCCGGCGACCTGGTCGCGGCCCGACCGCTTGGCGTGGAAGAGGGCGGTGTCGGCCGCCTGAAAGAGCTCGCGCCCGCTGGTCGCATCGTCGGGCGCCGTAGCGAACCCGATGCTCAGGCTGATGGGGACGCTCGCCTCGGCTTCGCGGAGACGGAAGGGCCGGTCGCGGGTTCGTTGAAGCAGCCGGTCGGCCATCTCGCGAGCGTCACGGCTGCCGGCTTTCGGCAGCAACAACATGAACTCGTCGCCGCCGTAGCGTATCGGCAAGCCTTGATCCTGGACGACCTCTCTGAGCAGGCCCGCGAACCAGGTGAGGGCCTGGTCACCGGTATCGTGGCCGTAGGTGTCGTTGATCTGCTTGAAGGAATCGAGATCGATGATCAGCAGCGAAATGGGGAAGTCGTCCTCGGCGTCCCAACGCACCTTGTGCTCGAGGTAGCTGAGGAAGAAGCGCCGATTGTGGATGCCGGTGAGCTCGTCCTCGAAGATGAGGCGCGACGGATCCTTCCCGACGTGCTCGAGGAGATCTATGAAGTCACCTTGGGCCATTCGGCGGTATCCCCTGTCGCGGCCGAAGTGTCGGGTCGCGGGCGCCGGCGCTGGGCGGCGCCGCCCGGATGACAGTAGGCGCGCGTCTCCGCGGCGTGCTCGAACAGGGGGGAACGGGGCTCGGAGGGGGCTCAGCCCGGCCGATTCGACCGGCCTAAAAAGATAGAAGATACCGACTTGCAGCGCAATCGCCCGGGGGACCGACGTCGCGGGCGAGCTGGCGCAGCGAACTTGCCCCCGCGGCGGGATGCTCTGGCGGGGCGCGCGGCGTACAGAGAGGGGGGCGGCGTCCGGACCTTGTGATCCGGCGGTCCGCTCGGACTGGAGAGTTGAGCCGCCGGACGGTAGATTGCGTCACCTGTCCACCCTTCCCCCGTTCACCGCCGGAGCTGCTCCCATGACGCGCAAACTCGCCCCCGCCACCGTCTTGCTGGTCACCGCCGTGATGCTGCCGCGCGCCTCCGAGGGGCAGGAGCCGGGCGCCTGGGCGCCGGACCCTCACTTCCACACCTTCTCGATCGCGGCGATCGATCCGGCGACGGGAGAGTCGGGCGTCGCGGTGACCACGCGCGTCCCCTGCGTCGGGAACGGCGTGCCCTGGGTGCGGGCGGGCGTCGGCGCCGTGGCGACCCAGTCGTGGACGCGGGTCGAGTACGGACCCGAGCTGCTGGAGATGCTGGCCCAGGGTGTGGACGCGAAGGAGGCGCTGAGCCGGGCCGTGGCGGCGGACTCGCAGGCGGCGCGCCGCCAGGTCGGTGTC
>JABAOH010122036.1_pt2 | contig 11023 bp, 13 predicted proteins | sample 7062181 | NCBI WGS metagenome assembly JABAOH01 (sample SAMN14538630, study PRJNA623070) | marine sediment metagenome | biome: marine biome [ENVO:00000428]; feature: marine pelagic biome [ENVO:01000023]; material: deep marine sediment [ENVO:00002113]; isolation source: pool of 5 deep marine... | reverse complement strand
GTCGTCGCCTGAGAGTAAGAGATTGAAGTAAGTGGTTGTCGTACGATCAAGATGTTTGGCGCCGCCTAACAAATCGTTGGTGCACTTCGGCTGAACTCATCCTGAGCTTAGTCGAAGGGCTCAGGATAAACACCCCCGAGATTCGTACGCATTTTCCCAGAGTTGGTGTATGATCGAAGGTGAAAGCAGGCTGCTCCCTGACCAGGCCTGGCGGCCAGGCAGGACAGGCAGCCTGTCCTGCCTGCACCTGTGGTGCTGGCACAGGTGGACGGACAGTCCAGGGCTCAAAGCCGTTAGGAGGCTTTGGTATCTTGACCCACATATTCACTGTTGCATGTATCATTCATTAAGGAGATACAAATGAATCGTAGAACTGAAGGCACTATCGCGATTATTACAGCTTTGTTTGTGTTGTTCAGTGCAATGTTGGATCCGCGCATCTCGGTGGCGGTGTCAGTCGTTGCCCTGCTGGCACTTGGCGTCTACAGGTTTGTACAAAAAGACGAATAATAACCGCTTACCCGTACGAGTTCGGTTATCAAGGAAGATTAAGCAAACTTTATTTCTACCCGATTTCCATCTNNAACCAATCGAACGACTGGCAGGCATTGAATTTCGTGGAAGTAGAAATGCACAATCCCCCACATCGGGCGGATCACGCGAGATGTGAAGCTATGAGGGGATAGACAGCGCTTTGTCCTTCAATCATGGGGAGGAACTGTTTCCATGTATGGTCGTTGGAAGCCGCCTAGCAATTCTCCAGAGCAGGCCGGGGATGCGTTGTGAAATGCATGCTATGATGATCGATAGAGATAGGCGAAAAGCTGGAGCAGTAGCAAACCCCGGTTGCTCAGCTCAAAGCCGTTATACGCCCATAAGCATAGATGCATTCAGGTAGTGTGTAATTGAAGGATTAAAACGATGACAAATCTTCGTGTTGAAAACTTGGTTAAGAAGCTAACAAGGGGGATATCGAAATCCCTTGAGATCTTTCACTCAGCAGATCCAGATCTATGGGATAAGCCGATCTATGATGATCCAGAAGTATGGAATCTCAAAGATCTCGCTATCCATTTTATATATTCCGAAGAACATCTTCTAAGTATCGCCCAAGACATCGCATCCGGTGGTGAAGGTTCCCCGGAAGGTATTGACATCGACGCTTTTAATAATATTGAGATGGAGAAGCAACGGCATCGATCCGTAGATGAGTTGCTTGACATTCTCAGCGATGTTCGAAAAGCTTCAATAAATTGGGTGCGAGAACTAGACGAGCATGAATTGAATCGGATGGGAAGGCATCCTGTGCTCGGAACCTCCAGCGTTGAGACGGTAATCAACTCAATATATGCCCATCAGTTGTTGCATATGCGTGAGATAGCCCCAAGAATTAAAAAGTAGTTGATTGACGAGGGTGTGATAGCTAGTATGCAATTTGGGCGCATAACATCTCGTTTGAACCCTTCGCCGGAGTTCATCCTGATCTTAGTCGAAGGGCTCAGGATAAACGCCCCCGAGATTCTCGAAGATCTACCCAGAGTTGGTGTATGATCGAGGNNCTGCCTGCACCTGTGGCGCCCTGGCCTGTCGGCCAGGACAGGCAGGCACAGGTGGACGGACAGTCCAGGGCTCAAATCTGTTAGGCGCCATTTCGCCAGAGGGAAGTGAACTCAAGGCATTAGGAGGTAAGAAAGGAAGGATTATGGCAACTCAAGAAGCGCAAACAGAGAATGTAACAGCGTCCAGACCATCAGATATCCGAGTTCAAGCCCTTCTGAAAGAATATGAACTTTCAAGAACCAACGCCGACCATCTAGAAGGAAACATTTGGAGCACAGCTGCTGTTTTGGTCACAGGTTCGATTGCTGGATTAGCCTTGCTAGGTGGCACTATCCCCGACAGTCCAAGACCTTATGACTATATGCTACGAGCAGCCATCGGAGCTCTATCTATCATCCTTATGTACTGGTGGAAGAAAATGGCATCTGTGTGGTATTTCGTCCAGAATATGCTGTACTTTCGCATCGTTGAAATTGAAGAGGAGTTAGATTTATACAGTGAAAGCTACATAAGCTATGTCGACAGGGCTTCGAGGGGGGAGGAATACCCCGAAAGACCAAGAGTTGCCGCGATGATTTCTGTTATGAAGGCCCAATATAAACCCCTCAGCGTGCCACGAACAGTAGACCGCATCGGGTGGGTGCTGATTGTAGTATGGCTTATTTTCCTAGCGACTCAAGTGGCCGCCATGCTAGGCTGGTTATGAGAGCGCACGGAAACCGCCGCTTCGACTGGCGGCTCATTTGTGTAGAGTTTCATCGGCGTCTATCAACTCGCTGGAGCGGACTCTTCGACTGCGTGCTTCCCCTTCGCCAAGCTCAGGGTCGGCGTGGAGTTTATCCTGAGCGAGGTCGAAGGGCTCAGGATAAACGCCCCCGAGATTCGTACGTATTTTCCTAGAGTTGGTGTATGATCGAAGGTGAAAGCAGGCTGCTCCCTGGCCAGGCCTAGCGGCCAGCCAGGACAGGCAGCCTGTCCTGCTGCACCTGTGGCGCCCTGGCCTGTCGGCCAGGACAGGCAGGCACAGGTGGACGGACAGTCCAGGGCTGAAGACCGTTAAGCCGCCTTTATTTGGAGAATCTACATAGAGGAGTTCAGACATAACAGCAATAGGAAGGAACGAGCAAACTCAAACCTCGGGGCTTCTGTTGATTGTGCTTCACCTGCTACCGGGACTGATATTTGCAGGCTTCTTCTTCGTCCTCTCGCGCGCGTTCATCCAGTGCGGGTTTACAGGATACCTTGCCCTCTTGATTTCAATTCCGATTTGTCTGGCGCCCATTGAACTAGGTGTGATGTTGTTTTGGAGCTCGAGATTCACAGGAAGAAGAGCCGTGATGGAAGCCGTTGACTATCGCCGCCAGGGAACGGCTGCTGAATACATGTTGTTGCCCCCCTTACTGTTTATTTGTTGGGGAGTCCTGTCGATTCCTATGTCCCCTATCTATCAGTATCTTGAGACTCATCTGGCAATCTTTCTTCCATCATGGGCTACACAAGAAGCGCTCATCCGTGGTTTGATCGGTGTTTCTCAAACCCAGCGGTCGATCACCCTCGGTCTAGGCGTCATTCTTTCTGGCTTCGTTGCACCTATTATCGAGGAGCTTTACTTCCGCGGATTTCTTCTTCCAAGAATGGAGCACTGGGGATGGATGGCCCCTGTCGTCAACTCGCTCTTATTTGGGATATATCACTTCTATTTTCCAGGAAATGTGCCGGGGATCTTTGTAACGTGGTTGCCAATTTCGTATGTTGTTATGCGAACGCAGAACTGGCGTATCGGAGCCGTAGTCCATAGTCTGATCAATCTATGGGGAGTGTTTTCTCTAACCCAGCTCATCACATAAGGCGGTCTAACCACCCAATGGGGCGGACCGGGGAAGCCGGGTGAATTGCAGGCCACGTAGTTTGATTGGGGTTCTTGAAATACTAGAGAAGGCTCGTTCCCCCCGGTCGCCTATCTCGAATCGTTAGGCGCCATAACTTTTGCGTAACAAGATGGAAGGAGAAATAATTGAGTGAGATTGTAGGGGACCTATCACCGTCAACGCTCGTGGAGGCCATTGAAGCCAACATGTTTGATTTCTGGATGAATTTGGGTCGTTCACCACAAGTCGAATTATACGACGGTCCAGACATGATCCGGTTGACCTGCGATATTCCATCCCTATTATTAAATAACGTTCTTCGTGCACAATTCACCCACGACGAAATAGATACAGGAATCGAGGAAACGCTGTCACATTTCAAGTCTAGAAGTCTACCCATACGATGGATAACCAGTCCGTCTATGCGGCCAGTCGACTTGGACAATTATCTGGAGGCACATGGTCTCACCCATATTACAGATTTTCCCGGGATGGCTGTCCATTTGCCAGAGTTGAACGAGGATTTGACAACACCTTCCGATCTATCGATAGAGCATGTAGGAGACTTGAAGACACTGGAGCAGATGATTAGTACCTTTGCCACTGGTTATGGGATTCCTGTTTCTGTTGGTAATCTCTTTTTCGATATCCTCTCGAGTTTGGGCTTTGAGCTGCCGTTACGCCATTATCTTGGTTGGCTTGAAGGAGAACCTGTTGCCTGTTCCTCGCTCCTCCTGAGTTCGGGTGTAGCGGAATCTATTTAGTTGCCACTTTAAAAGAAGTACGTGGGCAGGGAATTGGCTCTGCACTGACACTCCTTCCACTACAGGAAGCCCGAGCTCTGGGGTACCGAATAGGCATTTTAGGATCAACCGAGAAGGGACTGGGAATGTACCGCCGGCTCGGATATCGGGAATACTTTAAGTTTGGTATTTACATCTGTAGTAGTGAAGCGACTCAAACTGAATGGAATGTCAATGGCGCATAGCAACTCGCTGGAGCGGACCCTGCTTCGGCGAACCTGGACACCCGAAGCTCGTTCCGAAGAGAACGAGCTTCTCCGTATTATGATGGAACCGGGGCTGCTCAGCTCCCAGCCGTTAGATAGCGCCTAATGGAATTTCAAAAAAAGGAAATAATGTTTATGAAGGAGAAAGAAATGACGGTTACTCAATACTACGAATGGTTTAAGCGAGAATGGGCGAAAGCAGGTTTCATTCTTTCCATTTTCCTTGTTGTTTTCCTATTTGGGCTTGTGCGCAATTATGATCTTTTGGTATTCGTCATTCTTTTACAAACGCCTCTTTACATGCTCCATAAGACTGAAAAGTGTGTTTTTCCAGGAGGCTTTGAAGCGTATTTCAAAACAAAAATATTCAAACTAGATACAGAAGATGGGGCTGTAAACCAAAATTTCTTTTTCTCTTTAAATGTAATTCTGATATAGATAATTTTTCCGTTTTTGGCTTGCTGTCCACTATTGACTATAAATTCGGTCTATGGATTCCTGATTGTTCACTCATTGTTGGGATAGCGCATATTCTATGGTCAATCAGAGCTGGAAAATAATATAACCCAGGACTGTTTGTGAGTCTGTTCTTAAATATTCCTTTAGGTTAATGGTCAATTCTTTTCCTAATAGATCGTGGTGTTTTGAATAACTTCTTCTTGAACTTCCACTTTGCAGTTGGATTTGCTGTGAATGCTTCACTTCCAATTGTGGCAATAATTTTGTTGAGAAACTATCAAAGAAGCGAATAACGTAAACCTGCGCCATCTAACACAGCATGCACCCGACTGGTAGGACTCGCCGCGTATTCAGGCACGTTTCTGGGCTCGAGGTTGATTCCGTCAAAGCGGCGTTGTCTCGTTCACCCCACCAGTGGGTAACGCACTCCGATAGGCCCATGCATATACTAAATCTTCAATATGGGAATTTCTTTAATAAATATATCTAAGCTTGAAGACTCAATCCTAAACTTTAAGCATACCTATTATGATCAGTATGATTTTTACCTTCATACCGTGGACTGGAATTACTGTATTATTCTGAACTTCGGGATAAGCTTTAGTGGCAAGAGAACGGTTATTTTTGAATCATTCTTTCAAAGGAATCTGCTAAGACTGGTGGGAACAGAAGAACGAACCCGGTTGTAAAAATGAAGTGACAGGCACCTTCAAGGTGCCTGTCACTTTCGTGGACGTTAAGCTAGGGCTGGATGGTCAGGCTTTCTGCCAGCTTGATCAGCCCTGCCAGGTCGAGATACTTATGTGCATCACCATGTAGAGTAATCTCAAACCAGACGCTGTTGTTCACCCAGCGCATGCGCGTGAAAGATGCATCAGGGTTCCAAGTTGCGGTGTTCTCCCCAGGGTATCTGATAAAAGTGCCTTGGACAATCTCGCCATCCAATTCCCCAATCCTGACTGGGACGACAGCGTCAGCAGGTACTTTGTCCCACTCGGATTGGTAAAAATCTTCCTGAGACTGCATTAGGATCAGATGACCATAGCCCTTCGTCATATAGTCCATGCTGACGTTGCTCCCATATAACCTGACGCCGAGGTACTCGAAACCTTCCGGCACATAGGAGAATTCAGCGACGTCGAAACCGACTTGGGCTTCTGCCTCAGCTACGCTGATCAGCGCTGCCGGGGGCAGGGCTGTTGGGGAGGTTTCAACAGACTCATCGGATAGGATCTGGGAATCTTCCACTGGGAATGTCGTGCTCTCCGCCCGGGTGAAAAACTCCAAAACGTTTTGGGCAAAGGAGCGACCCTGTGGAGTGGCGATAAAGAGAGCCAGCATTGCTAGGACGAGCGAGATCGCGAGTGCGAACCGCGGTATGCGTCGGGGTTGTGTGGTGTTCATTTTGACTCCTTGTTGGTTTAGACGATGTTTTCCCGCAACAAGGTCTGCCTTCACGGATGGCCAGAGGTTGACCTGTGAGGAGGGGATTTCCTCCTCCAGCACGTCTTTCAAAATGGCCTGAATTTTATCGTTACTCATGATTTTCTCCTATCTCCCTCTGGTGCTTTGGTGGGCTCCATCAGGCCACGCAGCCGTTTGCGGGCATCTCTCAGCCACCATTTGATGGTACTGAGGGGGCGTCCGGTTTTCACGGACATATCCGACATGCGCATATCGAAGAAATATTTCATCACGATCACGGCGCGCTGCCCGGGAGGCAGGCTTTGAATGGCTTTCAGGATGACCTGGCGTGTTTCTTTTTGCTCCAGCAACTGCTCCGGGTTCGGGTCTGGATCTGCTAGCCATTTTGCGAGCTGCACAGTGGAATCTTCCAGATGCTCATCCAGTGAAATGCTGCGTTGCTGCATTTTGGTGAGTTTGAGTGCATCATTCACCACGATCCGAAAGAACCAGGGCCAAAAAGGACGTCCATCGTCAAACTGATGGATGCGTTGGGCAGCCTTCACAAAGGCTGTTTGCACGACATCCTCCGCCAGCGAACGATCATACAAAATTAGGTACGCGGCATGGACAGCCTGCACCTGATAGCGGCTTACAAGGTTTTCCAGAGCGTTTAGGTCACCTTGTTTTATGCGGGAAATTACGATTTGATCTTCCATCCATTGTTCCTTCAAGAGAATTCTCTACCTTTACTATCCGTTGGTGGGCGGAAAAGATAGTAAATGAAATATTCAGATTCTATTTATTTAATGCAATTGCAGGTACCCATATATTGATGCCGCAGTCAAGAAAATTACATATATACATTGTGGCCTTTGTGACCTAAGCTCCATTGGAGAAACGTTCAAATCATCCTTAACTTGGATGTCATCACATTAAACCTCTGGCTCATACCTAAATCGCCACAGGAAAATGGGCATTTATTAATTTAGAGTTGGCAGAGAGAGGTTGACCAATATTGCCTCCTCTTGGTTTGAGGATTTGATTCTTGTTACATCAGCCTATCAACTTACGAGAGCAGACGCCGAGGGCAGGTGAAAATCTGGGTTGATACAAGCTTCAGGAAGTGCGAAAATCATTGGACAGCATGATGTGCGCGCACATCTCGAAGCCGTCAGGGCGATTTCATCAATTTTAGGTTGGAGGTGATCATGTCGGACGTGTTTCCTAAACCAATCACTTCGCTCCCGCAAGCAGATATTCCACTAAAGGGAGTGAAAGCGTTTCTTTTACAAGGGGAAGGTCAGCAGCTTCTCTTCATGGAATTTTCTGATGACGCAGAGCTTCCAGCTCATTCACATGAAGCACAATGGGGCGTTGTATTAGAGGGACGAATTGATTTGGTCATCGGAGGGAATGAGTATACATTTGTAAAAGGCGACCGTTACTACATTGCAGAGGGTGTTGAGCACTCAGGGAAGATCTACGCGGGCTACGCTGACATTACTTTCTTTGACGTAAAAGATCGCTACAACCCAGAGGCGAGAGATTAATCGGTCCAACAATTCGCTGGAGCCCTTCGGCGGAGTTCATCCTGAGCTGTGTCGAAGGGCTCAGGATAAACGCCGCCGAGATTCCTGCGATTTTGCCTAGAGTTGGTGTATGATCGAGGGTGGAAGCGGGCTGCTCCCCGCAAAGAACGCGGGACAGGCCCTGGCCAGGCCTGGCGGCCAGCCATGACAGTCCAGGGCTCAAGACTGTTAAGCGTAAAAAGAGACGATCAGCAAAAGAGTATTCAACATTCTCAGAATGCTTTTATACACTTTAAGTCGAAAGTTAAATCATGTCCCAGTATTTTGTATTTAATGATTCTTCCACTCCCACGGTTGAGCAAGTTGGCGGAAAAGGCCAATCCTTGATTCATTTGGCGAAGAAAGGCTTTCCAGTACCCATCGCTGCTGTGCTGTCAACAGAGTTTTTCCAATCTTGGATGGAGCAGCTCAAGGCCAGTCCGCAATGGAAAGCCTTTGCCCAGGCCATTGATGATGGCATGGTAGCCCTGGCCAAAGCCGTAAAGAACAGTGCCCAGAAACTCACCTTTTCAGAAGATCAACAGCAGATACTCACAGCTGTCCGCAAATACCTTATGACAGAAGGTATCACGCTGATGGCTGTACGCTCATCCTCTCTCGAGGAAGATCTGGAAGGGGCTTCTTTTGCCGGTATCTATGAGACCGTACTCGGCGTAGTCGATGACGGGCTGGAAGCCGCGATCAAGACCTGTTTTGCTTCCGCGCTGGGTGAACGGGTGGTGGCTTACAAGCTAAAAAGCGGCTTCGACCCCCTCGACCCCAAGATCGCCGTGATTATCCAAAAACAGATCGCATCAAAGGTGTCAGGGGTGTCTTTCTCGCTGAACCCGGTGAATAACTGCTACGACCAGTGCGTGATCAACGCCAACTTTGGGCTGGGGGAGACAGTCGTGGACGGTTCGGTCACCCCGGACCAGTGGGTTGTGGACAAAGGCACGAAGGTGATTTTAGAGAAAACATCCAGGAACAAGACCGTGGCGGTTTACCTGAAGAGGGGTGGAGGGACCGAGTCCCGGGTCCCAGAGTCGCCCACGGACCTGTGTCTGGACGATAGCCAGGCCCTGGCAGTCACCGAGCTCACCGCACGCATCGAGGCGGAGTATGGTAAGCCGATGGATATCGAGTGGGCTTATGAGGGACAGCAGCTTTATCTACTTCAGGCGCGACCCATCACCACCTATTATCGACTCCCAGACGAGATGATCACCCAACCCGGGGAACAAAAAAACCTTTATCAAGACGCGCTTGTCACCGAGCAGGGCTTGGCAGAAAACATGAGCCCTCTCGGCTGCGACTTGTATGCGAAATTCGTTAGCGAAATGATGGATTGGACGGGGCCCGATGAGAGCTTCACCACCTTTGAACGAGGTATGGCGTTTGCTTGCGCCGGGCGAGTATATACCCATGTGGGGCGGATGGCCAAGGTCATTGGGAAAAAGAATTTGGTCAAGACCCTTCGGCTTGCTGACGTACTGGGATGCCAAATCATCGAGGCGATGGACCTAAAGGAATATCTCCAGAAGAAGCTTCCCAAGGGGTTTCTAAAAAACGTCATCAAGATGGGATTTGGAGCCGGTAAGTTTATCAAGCCCATAATGAAAGCGAGTGGAAAGCCTGACAAGTACCTCCAACACTACCAAGATGAGAATGCGAGGCTCGGGGCAGAATTGAAAGCGGAATATGAACGCGACACCTCATTTGGGGACTTTGCATCTATCAGTCTTGGACAAGTTAATGTTCATATGAACCAAACCCAATTACCAGCCTTGATGGCGTCCGAACGTGCCCGTGGAAAACTCAAGAGGATGTTCAAGAAGGCCCCCGAATCGGTGCAAGAGCACTTCCGGAACATCGAAAAATCGTTTCCAAACAATGTGACGATCGAGATGGGGCATGTTATCCACGATTTGTCCCAGTTCAAAGACGTGCAGCAGACCGCAACTCCCGAGGAGTTCGTCCAAAAACTCGAGGCCAACCAGCTATCCCCGGAATTTATGGAGAAGTGGCGATGGTTTATAGATGACTATGGATTTCGTGGGCCAAAAGAAATCGACGTTGCCACTCCCCGGTATTATGATAAGCCCGGGGAAGTGTTCAACCTTCTGAAAATGATGGAGGGCCATGATGATCCCGACCTGACACCCCGAGGGATCTTTGAGCGTGGGGCCAAGCAGCGGGTCGAGAGTGTTCAGTTCCTGAAGGACTATCTGGCGGAACAGAGCCCGGGGAAGGTCATGGGGTTCAAGAAGAACTACAAGCTGCTCGAAAACTTCGCCGCGTACCGGGAATCCCCCAAGTACTATATCATCATGGCGATGGACTATCTCCGACGCCGGGCCCTCTCGCTGGGGAACCAGTGGGTAGAAGCCGGGCGGCTGGACTCGGTCGACCAGGTGTTTGACCTCCGACTGGAGGAAGTCATACGGGCGGAGGCAGAGGCCGGGCTGGACATCCGCACTCTCGCAACCACTAATCATGCCTACTACACCAAGTTCAACCCCAACAACGACCCCCCGGTCATCATCGATTCTCGCGGATTTATCCCGAAGCTCCCGCCTAGACCGGACAATGAAAACCATCTCGTGGGCACACCGGTGTCTTCCGGAATCGTCAAAGGGCTGGTGAAGGTTCTCAGAACCCCCGACGAAAAGCCGATCCTGCCGGGAGATATCTTAGTGACCAAGGCCACAGATCCGGGCTGGACGACACTCTTTATCAACGCCGGAGCGGTATTGCTCGAAACCGGAGGGACGCTTCAGCATGGGGCCACGGTTGCCCGGGAGATGGGGAAGCCGTGCATCGTCGGGATTGAGGACGTGACAAAAATCATCAAGGACGGCCAGACCGTTGAGTTGGACGGGGCCACAGGGATTGTAAGAATTCTAAGCGGAAGTCCGCCCAACCCCGCATTAAGCTGATCTACTACGCAGCTTAGGACAGTACGCAAGATGCAAGTATGGATGATTCTTCACATCCAGGTGCCTACCCATAAACGACAAACGAGAAAGTCAGGATGCAAATGAAACTGTCATTGCCTAGTTGCTTGGCCATGGGCTTGTCGCGATTCATTGCCGCCTAACCCCTCGCAGGAGGGGACCTTTCGACAAGCTCAGGGCCGCTTAGCTCACGGC
>JABAOH010038923.1_pt1 | contig 11026 bp, 9 predicted proteins | sample 7062181 | NCBI WGS metagenome assembly JABAOH01 (sample SAMN14538630, study PRJNA623070) | marine sediment metagenome | biome: marine biome [ENVO:00000428]; feature: marine pelagic biome [ENVO:01000023]; material: deep marine sediment [ENVO:00002113]; isolation source: pool of 5 deep marine... | reverse complement strand
CAAGCCACTGATACAGGATCGGGGCGGCCAGCAAGTGATCGTCTACCATTTCCACGGAAAGGTCATGCACGGCAACATAGTTGAGGGCATGTCCGGCCACCAGGAAGAAGCCCTGGGAATCGGGGCGCCAGATTATCTGCGCCGGTGCATCCTCGCTTACCTGCCCCACAGGCTCTCCCAGGCTGGTCTGTAACCATATCCCATCCTCGATCACAACCTGCCAGTGTCCATCCGGGGAGGGACTTGTCGTCGGGAACCGCTGAATCTGAATGCACTCGATGACGCCCCTCCAATCGAAGGCTTGCACCCCATCTTGGGCGTCGCCGCATGGGAGATCGGTGGTGAACATCTCCAAATCCGGATCCCAGCGCCCTTGAAGGTCCCCTATGTATTGCAGCACGGTGTCGTCAATTGACATCATGTGGAAGCTGTATCCTCCATATCCCGGCCATGTAGGAGTGCTGCCGTATGGAGCCCGAGGCAGCAGCACGATGGCGCCATGGATGGGGTCGAGTTCCACATAGTCGAAGTCGCCGTCGAAGAGTACTCTAACTTGGCCTGACGCGGCATTCACCAGGCGCAAGTCACTGAAGGCGTCTTCAACCTCCCAGTAGCCGTTGTGGGACACAAACCTCTCCTCGTCCAGCCAGCCCCGGATTCTCTGACCTGCCCCATAGCGAGGCGCGGTGTATAGGCGCCGGACTTGGCTGCCGTCCTGGGCAACTGCCCAGAGACTTTCTTCGTGGGCAGAGACCCCTTCGAAGACAATCCACTTTCCACTTGGTGACCAATAAATCTTGCCGATGTCGTTGGGACCACCTGTCATCTGTCGAGTGAGGTCATGAATGGAATCGTAGACAAACAAGTCCGACGATGAGCTTCCCTGTATTGCCGCGTATGCCAAGTAGCGACCATCAGGCGACCAGCTGAGCTGACCCAGCCCTGCGACTCGATCTCTTGGAAATGTGGTGTCGGATACCGGCAGGTGGCAATCCGCCGTGTTCCCTGGGCACTGGGTCAACGGAGACAGGAGCCGGATCTCGCCATTGGGAAGCTCGTGCACAACCAATTCGGGAACGCTGTCCGGGTTTTGGCGACGAATGCTGGCCAGGAATCCCGCCTCGGTATCTCCGCTGAAGCGTACTTCCCATAGACGCGAGAAATCTTCGCCGAAATTCCGGGGATCGCCGACGAGATGATATGCTGCTCCCTGATGAGGGCGGATGAGATACACCTCCGAGGACAGGATCACCAAGCAATTGGATTCATCGGCTATGGCAAATGGCGAGGCCGGGTCGTACACTGTGAGCGTGAGCGGGGTCCGACCCGAGCCGTCCTCGTTGACGAGTGCCAGCAAGCCGCCTGCCCCATCGCCATAGACTAACCATGGGCCATCTTGAGACAAATGGGACAGAATCGGCACCTGAGTAGGCGGAGTGGCTTCACCGGCAATTGGCGATGGAGCCACGGTTTGTGGCGTTACGGTCGGGCTGACCCATCGGCGTTCAGTCGACTCTGGCGTCGGCAGATATGAGACCCGGGTCGACGAGGTCGGTCCGGCCGGCTTACAAGAGCTGAGGACCACAAGGATAGCAAGCCACCATTGAGCGACGAGGATGTGTAGCATCATGTTGGGTAAGGAGCTACTCGCCTCTTCAATTGAGGAGGCGCGCTTCCGCGTTCTGCCTGGTGGATAACGTCGAGGCGCTTCGCATTTGCTCGATCTCATCTGCGGTTGTGATCTCTCCTGGCCCGCACTCGGTAACGGAATGTACGCCGCCTAACGGCTGCGAGCTGCCTGCCCTGGCGGGCTAGGCCAGGGAGCGGCCCGGCCAAGTCACTTTCGGATTATCGCGCCACCCTGGCCGGGTCCGCTCCAGCGAGTTGTTATCCGGCCACCGCCTGAGGGTTTCGATTCGAGGAAAGCAACCGACGACCCACTAAGTAGCCCCAGACCGGGTAGCCTATGTACAAACCAGCTAGGACGTTCAAGAGCATGCTGTGCGGCAGTACATCAATCGAACGACCTAGATAAGCATTGATAACAAACCAGGCCAGAATTACCAGGAACGCAGGGATTACCATCGCGATCTGCTGACTGAATGTCAGGACCCCGACGACGAGCAGTAATTGGAGGATGATGACAGCTAACATCCCCGCGATGCCAAGGAGCATTGAGACAGTGCTCAGAGCCGATCCATGCGGCCGCAGGAACCGTTGAAGGGCGAATGCAATGGGCAGCATGAGGATCATCTGCACTATTGCGGCAATGTCGTTGAGCTTCCCGAATCCGCCACCAACAGTGAAAAAGGCCACCAGAAACACAATGCCGAAGACGGCCACGACCCCGCTTACGTAGGCACACCATCCAGCCACACGAACGAGCCGCATTGGTGATGTGGTGCTCGGAGACGGTGCAGGGCTCTGGTCAGCCATGTTCCGAAACTCCTATCCCTTGGCCGGATAACGGCTCGGAGCTGAGCGGCCCGGCCAAGACTCCTTCAGATTTTCGCGCCGAGCTGGCCGGGTCCGCTCCAGCGAGTTGTTAGGTGGCCAATCCGTATGAGAGATCCTATGCTTGTCCTCACCCGAAGATCCTCTCAAGCATAAATGTAATTCGATCTTCGGCCGATAGGACTGGTACTCTCACAACTTCGTAACCCAAGGCGGCGTAATCGCGGGCAAGCCACTCATCAAGAAGCACGGTATAGGTATCGGCCTCTATCCTTGCGCCATTCAGTTGGAAGGGAAGGCGTTCGAGGATGAAAACGGAGGCGTAACGATGATGAAAACATTTTTGTAGGATCTCATTAGGATCTAATCCAGCAAGCCGTCGGAAGGTGATGGAATCTGGAAGAGCTCGATCAAGAAAAACGACATCATTTGCATTCAATTCATGCTCGATCCCCAGCTGCATCTCCTCAATACGCATTTCTGTATCGTGATGACCGAAAATCTCCTCGAGAGTTCTTCCAGCAGCTAGCTCCTGGTTGATATACTTTCGCGCCGTCTCGTGCGCTGTCTTGAAGCCTCTATTGGCTAGAATGTCAATCAAGGTGGTCTTACCTGAACTGGCGGCTCCTGTTATCACGTGCCAGTTTGTATTAACTTCGAAAGAAGAGGATAACAGATTTGGGTCAAGCTCAGATGTATTAATGTCTTGCTGTGTCATATTTTTGTCTCTAAATTCGCAGGGTATCTAAATCATAATAAGAATTGGACTTGGCCACCTAACAGCTTTGAGCTGAGCAGCCGGGGTTTTCTCCTGCTCAAGCTCTCCGGCACTCCCTATCGATCATCATGGCATGCAATTCTCCATGCATCCCCGGCCCGCTCCATTGAGTGGTTAGCGGGCATCCAATCACAGCTAATAAATTTCCGCGTAGACCCTGACCTCCCTCTTCAATCTGTCTCCTAATGCATCTGCCTCGACGTCCAGGTCATACTGCGCTTGTAGCCCCAACCAGAACTCTGCTGACGTATCAAAATAGCGTGCCAGCCGGAGAGCCGTGTTGGCAGTGACACCTCGTTTGCCCAAGACGATCTCATTAATCCTGCGCGGATCTACACCAATGTCCAAAGCCAGACGATGTTGACTGAGATCTAAAGGCTTCAAGAACTCCTCTAATAGCACCTCACCAGGATGAACTGGCGCCATTTTCTCTTTTGCCATCTGTATATTCTCCTAATGATAATCTGTGATCTCTACTTCATAAGCGTCATTTTCACGCCAGACGAAGCAAATCCTCCATTGATCATTTATTCGAATGGAATGCTGTCCTTCACGTTCACCTCTTAGCCTCTCTAACCGATTAGCGGGAGGCGATCGAAGATCCTGTATGCTCTTCGCATTATTCAGCATTCTGAGCTTTCTGAGCGCAATCGGCTGAATATCGTGGGGAAGCCTCTTCGAGAACTGTCTCTGATAGACCTTCTCGGTTTCTTTATCTGCGAAGGATTTGATCATGTTATGAGTATATAGCGTAATGCGCTAGGTGTCAAGCGCTATCATTAGAGGATGCCTGCTAACAGCCTCGAGCTGAGGCGCCTGGACATTTCCCAACTCCTGCTCGCCACCTTATCAAATTAGCTCCATCGATTGCAGATCGCGATACGTCCCAGGTCGCCTCCAGTGAGTGGTTAGCCCGCTTGCCTATTTGAATCCCAAAAATAGAATCTATTGCCAAGATTCCTTAGACAGGGAGAAATAGCTTATATCCTCAATAACGCGATCCAATTGGAAGCCGAGCTTCTTAAGGAGACGCATTGCGCGGTGATTGCTTGTATAGATATCCGCATCGACCCTGGTAAGTTTCAATGTCTCAAATCCATAATCTATGATAGCTGACAGAGCCTCCGCCATTAGTCCCTTTCCCCATAGGTCCTTCGATAAATCAAAACCTATCTCCCCATGATGATAGGTTTCTAGATTGTCATAACCGCATGTACCGATGAATCCACCATTGTCCCTCAGGGTAATTGCCCAGGTAAGCCCTTTCATTTCTGAAAAATCGCGATTAAATTTGGATATTATTTGGTTCACCTGTTCCATTTCGGTATATGGTTCATCAAAGAACCACTTTGTTATCTCCGGATCAGAAAAGTTCTTGAAAATATCAAAAGCATCCTCTTGTGTAATTTCCCTTAGAATCAAGCGCGTGGTCTCAAGTCTCGGGAAGGTTGAAGGGAAGCAAAGCTTCATCATCTATCAGTTCTCTGCAGGTAGTAAGCACTTTTGGTAAGATTGAAAATAAATTGAAAGTTACTCCATCTCTTGTTTAAAATGAATCCCATAAATATCTACTCAAGGCGGGCTAACGGCTGCGAGCTGCCTGTCCTGGCGTAGCCGCCAGGCTAGGCCAGGGAGCGGCGCAGCACTGCTAGATCGTACATGAAATCGCGCTGAAGCTGCGTCCGCCTGTCCTGGACGGACAGTCCAGGGCTCCAGCGAGATGTTAGGCGGTACGCCGGTCAGACCATTGCAGCTAGGAGGGATTCACCGGACCGTGATACGGAATGTCTCCTCCGCAATCTGCCCCGGGCCATATATGGCCTCACCGTCAGACAATGATTGGAGGGCGTTGAGTGAGACAGTGACATTGTGGGTTCCTGTATCAAGCTCCGGAAGCACGACACGGTAGTAGAGCCAATAGACGTCATCCGCATCAGAGCTGCAATTAAGGGGCAAGTCCGACGCGGGAGGCTGCTGTTGTCCTTCGACTGGCAATCCGTCGATGGTGAGATCAACGGTTAATACGGTCGCCCATTGCTGCGCTAGATCGAAGCCCAAGACTCCCCATCCCCCGTAGAAGAGCTCAATTGGCTCGCCGGCTCTGGCGAAGTGGTCTTGTCCACATGCACCACGGAGAAGCAAACGCTGTGGCGACGTCGCTGGACCAGGTGTTGAGAATGGAACTCGGGAGAGCACGTTCCCATCGCCAAGTTGGATTGTGTCGGTGGCAGGATCGTATACGTAGGTACCCTCGGCGTAGGCTGGTTCTGATCCGAGGGCAGGGTACCACCCTTCCCCTGGCGGTAGACAGAGCCAGATGGAACTGAACACCATCATGTTCTCGTGTTGAAGCACGCCTATCCCCGTCATCTGTGCCATACCGCCACCAGAGCACCACCAACCGCCAGTACGGTCATCCGTGCCGCGGATCTCAAAGATCGTTCCACCGGACTGACTGATTTCATTGATCATGACCGTCATCGTGCTCTGGTCGCCCGGGTCGATTCCGTACCAGCTGCCATGGAATGGATGTGTATACGCGGTAGGTTCGCCCAGCTGCTCTCCTTGTAAACTTTGTAACAAACTATTGATCGATCCGGTGAGGAAGCTCGCAGTGGCATCTGCCGAGAACTCTGCGGTCATCAGATTGGCGAAGCTTGCCTTCAGATCCAGATCCCTCGTTTCATCGACGAGGTGGCTCCACTCCAGAAACAGTTGCCCTGCTTCGGCATCCGACATTGTGAAGATCTCGCCGGTGAGCGATGGGACGAAAACCCGTTCGATCACACGAGCGCGAGCCATCGCCTCAGAATTGTCCTCGCGCATAGACTCGATTTCGGCCTGGGAGTCGGTTAGTTGGTCTTGAAGTTGACTCGCTTCCTGCTCAACCTTGCCGAGGTTATCTCGCAGATCCTCCACCTCGGCTTGGGCAGCGTCCAACTCCGATTGCAGGTCCTGAGCCTGGGCCTGCGATGTTTGCAAGTCAGCGCTTACCTGATCGAATTCTGCCCTGGAAACGCAGGCTGAGATCGCGGATATTGCGAAAAGAAAGGCTAGCGAGAGGTGCAGCTTCTTTGACATGTGGACCTCCGTTTTTGATGGTTCGGGTTTCAGATGGGCATGGCATGTCCCTCCCCATGGTGGGAGGGCTTTCAATCCTCATGGCCAATCCCTGGGTGCAAGTCGCTTTGCACTATGGAACTCGGGACATGATGTTTCCCCAGTCGTCTTGGAGTACATCCTCGGCGGGATTGTAGATGTAGGTAAACTCTATGTAGGCCGGTTCTGATCCGAGGGCAGGGTACCACCCTTCCCCTGGCGGAAGACAGAGCCAGACGGATTTGACCACCAACATATTTGCCCGTTGAAGCACGCCTATCCCCGTCATCTGTGCCATGCCACCTCCTAAGCACCAAACACCAGTACGGTCATCCGTGCCGCGGATCTCAAAGATCGTTCCACCGGATAGGCTGACTTCGTTGATCATGATCGTCATCGTGCTCTCGTCGAACGTGTCGATTCCGGACCAGCTGCCATGGAATGGATGTGTATACGCGGTGGGCTCGCTCCGCTGCTCTCCTTGTAAACTTTGTAACAAACTATTGATCGATCCGGTGAGGAAGCTCGCAGTGGCATCTGCCGAGAACTCTGCGGTCATCAGATTGGCGAAGCTTGCCTTCAGATCCAGATCCCTCGTTTCATCGACGAGGTGGCTCCACTCCAGAAACAGTTGCCCTGCTTCGGCATCCGACATTGTAAAGATCTCTCCGGTGAGCGATGGGACGAAAACCCGTTCGATCACACGAGCGCGAGCCATCGCCTCAGAATTGTTCTCGCGCATAGACTCGATTTCGGCCTGGGAGTCAGTGAGTTGGTCCTCAAGTTGACCTGCTTCCTGCTCAACCTTGGCGAAGTCATCTCGCAGATCCTCCACCTCGGCTTGGGCAGCGTCCAACTCCGATTGCAGGTCCTGAGCCTNNTGCGATGTTTGCAAGTCAGCGCTTACCTGATCGAATTCTGCCCTGGAAACGCAGGCTGAGATTGCGGATATTGCGAAAAGAAAGGCTAGCGCGAGGTACAGTTTCTTGGACATTTAGTCCTCCATTCTTGAAGGTTCGGGGTTCAGATGGGGATGGCTTAACTTTTGAAGAGTCTGAAATAGGTAATAATACTTCTCCTCAAAGAGCGCGAAGAATGTTTTTTTCTCTTACGAAATTATTTAGGTAGCGTGTTGAGATAATTCTCTATATTCCCCCAAGTACAGGTATACACATGACTCGTCACTTAACCGTAATGCTAAGCATCAGTAGTCCAGAAACAAAGAAGCCCGATCTCACCTGAGATCGGGCATGAACAAGAGAGATATGAATTCCCGCTTCAATGTAGGGCCTGATTCGATTCAAATTTTACGTCAAATTAGCCATCGATTCAATATGACAAACAATCGTCCGTAGCACTCAATATCTTAACCATATATTAAGAGATTTCCATATCAATCACAGTCAAATCTACTAAATGGGATGAACAAAGAAACTGTTGCAGTGATCAACAGGTTTTGAGGTGCAGCGATTCTTGATGAGAACCATAACATATGAAGATGTGTGTTATGAATACAAATAATCACCCTCAATACGAGGGGGCGGGCTGGGGTCATAGCGTTCTGCGCTTCCCTAAGTACTGAGGGATGCTTTTTATTACTGTGCTACTTTGTCTCAACGTAGGCTGAATGAAATTACTCCAACTCTTTGTGAGTTGGGGAGTCCGCATCAGCGAGCGGTTGGGTTGCCATATATAGAAGTGGGGGCTTGGATGGCAACGATGGGACCCTGTTGGCAAGCCCGCCACGAAGGGGTCGCGACACTGTCCAAGGAACTGCGGGGATCTAGCGTCGATTGTGCGCCGTTGTGGGGAAAGCCTAGAATCACAGGCAAGACAGCCGTGGTGTGCGAAACACGGCTATTTTGTCCTACCAGGATGCTCAATCAGTACACCAAAGGAAGGCAGGTGATGAGGAACAAGTCCTCCATAAGCAAATGGCCAGAGAAGATTGGATCCCGTGCTTTCACTCTACCTTCCAGAAATGACCCAGTCAGTCTTGTAGGTCGACTCACTATAACTTGAATGATAGAACCTAGAAAAGAGAACTCTGCTGTTTGAGCTCATGCCGGGAATGAATCCCCTTAGCACGAGTAGCCCATCCTGCGTGTCTATGAAGACTTCAGCATCGGAAATCAACTGAGACCGATCATCAATGCAATGCCACACGTTGACCTGATGAGCATTATCGAATGGAACGGTCCTTTCGCTACCGTGTGACCAGTGGGCAAGGAGTATTCGGTAGTCTGCACCCACAATTCCCTCGAAATGCCCTGCAGTTGTTCCTGTAGTATTGTCGGAATCCACATCTACGGAAACACCCCAAGAGAATTCCAGTAAATTGGGTGGTGCTTTGCCTATCGTCATAGATTCCGGTATCTCTTGATCATGAAAAATGGCGATAAGGGTACCATCTGGACAAAGGAACGCTTCAAAACGCATTCCTTCTAGTTGCGAAGACCAAATGCCAGAATAGGGGAGACCATCTGTGCAATCTCGATACGAATAGGGCGTTGACGACTGAGTCGGACTTCCGGGAAAAGGTACAGAATGAAGTCCGTTTGTAAGAATACGCACCAGTATGAGAAGTGCGAGTATGGTAGCACAACAAAGAATGAAAAGTATGACCGCAAGCGCTACAAAGCTGTATCGGTCACCGTGGATGTACCTGGAAACACTGCTTAGGATGTTGCGTCTGGATTTCATGGCATTATGTCCGCCTGCGGCAGGGCGCGAAGCGTTGAGAAGCCTCTGCGTGGCGGCCCAACGTTTGAGTTGAGCAGCCCGCTCTTAATTCCGATAATACATCAAGTCTGGGTAAATCTAGCTGGATCTTGGGTCTGCGCTAGCGAATGGAAGGGCGGTTTGCTGTCGGGGGAACATTTAGCGAGGTGATAGGAGAAGCCTCCCGGGAGCGAGTGATCTGTAAGGCAAATACAAGCATTTACAACAGGTTCCATTACGGGGTCAATGGGGGAGCGTTGTCGTAAGACAAATCAAGGCGATGAAGCCAATCATGCATGCTAATAGGAAGACACGCATTATCTGGCATTGTCGGATGAGCGAGGGATCATTCAATGCCTTGGCGTCAGGCTTGTCGATGAAACGGAGGAGTGGGAGGACATCTCCAAAAAGGGATGGAGAGCCCATCTGCTGATAGAGGTCGTGGTGTCGAAGCTTCAGCTGGCGGGCCAAGCTCTCGAGGAGCATGAACCAGACCAATGTTGCTACGACAAAGACCCCTAAGCAAACATCTGGCAGTGACATGGTCATATCATCCTCCAAGTCGAGCGTGTCGTGCATGGCGGCGAGGACCTGTGCGTGAATCCTGAAAGGACGTTCCCAAGATTGGCAAATCCAGAAACTATTGCTGATCCCTGCGTAGAGATGGGACGGAGAGCCGCCTAACTATTATTGAATTGGGAGCACCCAGTAAACATGATTATTGACTAGAAAGAACATGTGTTCTATTATATATTTGAATTAGTTTTAACAGATATGACCCATTTAGTATGCGTGTTTAATAATGTGTAACCTTGATAACGTATCCGTAGCCTCCAATGTCATTATAGATAACTTCATAGTTAGCTCCAAGTAGGGAAGGGGGTTTCAAAGTGCCACACCAACCCAAGATCAGACTGCTTGATCGCGTGCGTCAAGCGATTAGGCTCAAGAATTATGCCTATTCCACGGAAAAGGCCTATGTCTATTGGATCAAGCGCTTCATCCTCTTCCATGATAAACGCCACCCGAAGACAATGGGCATCCCAGAGATCGAGAAGTTCCTCAGCCACCTGGCTGTTGAAAGGAACGTATCTGGATCTACGCAGAACCAGGCTCTTTGTGCACTGCTTTTTCTTTACCGTGAGGTATTTGGAGTTGAGTTTGATGCCCCTATCGTATCCGTCCGTGCCAAGCGGCCAAAACGGCTTCCCACGGTGCTTACAAGGCCTGAGGTTCAGCTCCTAATACGTGCCATGTCCGGCAGATACCAGCTGATGGCCAAGCTGCTCTACGGTAGCGGTCTACGCCTTATGGAGTGCATTCGACTGCGCGTCAAAGACATCGACTTCGGCCAACATCAAATCATTGTCCGAGATGGTAAAGGGCTTAAAGATCGTGTTACTGTTTTGCCCGACGCTACCATGCCGGATTTGCAGCGCCACCTTCGCCATATCAAGCTCCTTCACGAAGATGACCGAGCTGGCAGTTACGGTGGCGTATCGCTTCCCTACGCACTGGCGGTTAAATATCCCAGTGCGCAATTTGAGTGGAAATGGCAGTATCTCTTTCCATCTCAAGGATTGTCCAAGGATCCTCGCAGCGGTCAACTGAAGCGCCATCATGCCGATCCCAGTGGGATACAAAATGCAGTCCGTCGAGCGGCCTTATCTGCCGGTATTGAAAAACATGTAACTCCGCATGCTTTGCGGCATAGTTTTGCGACACATTTGCTCGAAAATGGCTATGACATCCGGACTGTGCAGGATCTGCTCGGACACAAACACGTAAGCACGACTATGATCTACACCCATGTTCTAAACCGAGGGGCAGGGGCTGTGCGCAGTCCACTCGACGATGAAGGACAAGCACACAGAATGACCGGACAGCATTGAAAGACTTGGCTCACTGCTATGAGCACATTCAGTTTCTAAGAACAGGCATCTCGGATACACACGTTCTTCAGAACAATATCCA
>JABAOH010164449.1_pt1 | contig 11028 bp, 10 predicted proteins | sample 7062181 | NCBI WGS metagenome assembly JABAOH01 (sample SAMN14538630, study PRJNA623070) | marine sediment metagenome | biome: marine biome [ENVO:00000428]; feature: marine pelagic biome [ENVO:01000023]; material: deep marine sediment [ENVO:00002113]; isolation source: pool of 5 deep marine... | reverse complement strand
GCGCCGGCGTCGGAACCAGCACCAGGTGCGCCAGGCTGCTTGCATCGAGTCTTATGTTTGGTAACTCCATATCCGTGTAGATATCCGCGTTTAGCACCCAGAACGGTTTATTGCCGAGGATCGGTAATGCGCGGCTTATCCCGCCGCCGGTATCCAGAATGTCGTCGTATTCCGGGCTGTAGACGACCTGTAAGCCAAACTTGTGACCCGAGCCGATGCGTTCCGCAACCTTTTCGCCGAGCCAACCGAGGTTGATGACGACCGTTTCGACGTTTGCCCTATTGAGCCTTTCGAGCTGTTGCTCGATGAGGCTGGTCCCACCAACTTCGACCAGCGCTTTGGGTATCGCATCGGAAATCGGCCGGAGGCGCTCACCCCTGCCGGCAGCAAGGATCATCGCGGTCATTATTCTTCTTCAGGTATAGAGGGTGCGACGCGATTGCCAACAAAATCGCTTAGAAACGCAAGTTCCTCGAAGTCGGGCGCAGTATCGGTGATGTATTCGAGCGTTCGCGGAATGTCGGCAAGGTACCCCGACTTTCCGTCGCGATGATTGAGGCGCGCAAAGATACCGGCGGCTTTGAGGTGTCTTTGTACGCCCATCAAATGAAATTGCTGCAGGAATTCGTCTGGGGGCAGTTCCTCTTTCGTTTCGGCTTTGAGTCTACCGTAATAACGCAATGCCCACGCCTCTATTTCATCAGCCGTCCACTTGATGTAACAGTCCTTGAAGAGTGATACGACATCATAGGTTATCGGGCCCTCGACGGCGTCCTGAAAATCCAGAATACCGGGATTGTTTTCCTGGTTGACCATTAGGTTTCTCGAATGGTAGTCGCGATGCATGAACACCTGCTTTTGACGCAGCGCATTGTCAATCAGAAACTCACAACAATTCAGCCATTGTTTTTCTTCTTCGTCGGTAAAGTCGATGCCGAGATGACGTCCACAAAGCCAGTCCCTGAAAATGGATAGTTCGAAGCTAATGAAATCGTAATCGTATGTTGGCAGTTGCTGCTGGTATGCCTCGCCTTTTTCCTGAAGCGTCAGCAATGCATCGATCGCGCGATTGTAGAGTTCCGTTGCACGTTCGCTGTTTTTACGGAGTTCATCGAAGTATCTCGTCGAACCGAGATCAGTCATCAAAACAAAACCGTTGTCGAAATCGGCGCCGAGTATGCGCGGGCAATTCAATCCCATGCTTTCGAGGTAGCCCGCGATCTGTACGAATGGATGGCAATCTTCCCGGGGCGGTGGCGCATCCATGATAATGAAACTTTCGGCGTCCCGCTCGACCCGATAGTACTGTCGGAAACTGGCATCGACCGATGCCGGTTGGAGATCTGCGTCGGCTAAACCGTCGAATTGCGCCAGCCAGATCATTAGGTCATCGTGGCGACTATCGGCGTTCTGATTTGGCGCGACTATGGTTATTCTCCATGACTCGTTGAAGCGAATACCATCATGTGCGAAGGTAGCAAATCACGACAGCGGATAACATCCTTTCTCGATAGATCCCGAGTCCTCAACTACTTACCAGAAAGTTCAGCTGAAATGTCGTCCGGATTTTCCCGCATATTTGTTGGCGTTTCGCTGGGCCTGCTGGTCGGCCCTGCCATGGCGCAGGGCCGCGGCGCCTGTGAGACGCCATCGGCGCGGGAACTGATGACGGATTCCCTGCTGGAGCAGTATGGCGCAGGCGAGGAAGACGTCATCGAGCTCCAGGCTGGCGAGTTCGAGGCGGCATTAGGTGAATTGACCACGGCATCGATGTCTGGCGGTGTCGTGTTGCGCCGCGGAAATCGCCTGGCTGGCGCAGACACGGCGAGCTACGACCCGGCGCGGCGCGCCCTGGACCTCACGGGCGGCGTGCGATACGAGGATCCTGATTCCCTGGTACTGAGCGATTCCGCCGAGTTCGCCTACGACACCGGTCGCATTCGTTTCGAAGGCGCGCAATTCGAGGTTGGGCGAGATAATGCGAGGGGCGCCGCGAATGTTCTCGAGATAAACCAGGAAGGTCGCTTGCAACTTGCGGAAGTGAGTTACACCACTTGCCCGCCCGATTCGAATGACTGGATCATCGAAGCCGGAGAAATCGAACTGGATTCGCAAAGCGGTGTTGGTAAGGCGCGCAACGTGCGCCTGCGGTTTCAGGGCGTACCAATCCTCTATACGCCATATCTGTCGTTTCCAATAACGGACGCACGCAAGTCCGGAATCCTGACGCCGGAGATCGGCAGCACTGGTCGCAGCGGAAACGAGATCAGCGTTCCGTATTACTGGAACATTGCCGAAAATTATGACGTCACCTTCTTCCCTCGCCTGCTTACCGATCGCGGCGTACAAATCGGTGGAGAATTCCGTTACCTGTTCGAGGGTAGCGACGGAATCCTGGAAGCAGAGTATCTACCTGACGACAACAAGTTCGGCGATAACCGACACCAGCTAAGGTTCAGAAACCAGTCACTGTTTGGCAACGGCTGGCGCAACCGGATCGATATCCGTGATGTCTCCGATAACCAGTACTTCGAGGACCTTGGCGGATCGTTGAGCATCGCCAGCATCACCCATCTCAATCGAAGCGTGTCCTTCGATTACTTTAGCGACAATTGGTCGCTGTTTGGCCAGGTGCAGGAATACCAGACGATCGATTCGGCGATCGTGCCGGAAGACGAACCGTACCGGAGGCTGCCGCAGCTGTATGCCACGGGTTACTGGCCCGACAGTGCATTCGGCCTGTCATACGGTCTGGACACCGAATTTGTTTATTTTGATCGCGACGTCGGCATTACCGGTTGGCGCTTCAATGCAGCACCGGAAATCGCGTACCCGGTGGAAAAGCCCGGGTGGTTCATGATTCCGTCCGTTCTGCTTGATTACACTCGCTACGATTTGCAGGACACCTTGCCAGGGCAGGATGAAAAACCCAGCCGCACGATTCCAATCGCGAGTTTCGATACCGGGATCATTTTTGAAAGGCCGATGAACACCGCGGAACGACGCATCCAGACACTTGAACCGCGTTTGCTGTACGTTTTTGCGCCATTTCGCGACCAGAGCGATTTTCCGGTTTTCGATACAATCGTCCCCGATCTCAACCTCGTTCAGCTTTTCAGGAAGAACCGTTTTCTCGGCGTCGATAGAATCGCCGATACGGACCAGGTCAGTGTCGGCATTACATCGCGAGTCATCGACGTCGACAGCGGTCGCGAACTGGTGTCCGTTACCGTCGGACAAGCGCTTTACCTGAGTGAACAGGGCGTTTCGCTGCCAGGCGAAGCACCGATCACTTCGGATTCGTCCGATTACATCGCCGAATTACGATTTCCTCTTTATGGAAGTTTGAACTTCGACGTCGGCCATCAATGGAGTAACGACGGAGGCACGACGAAGTCCGAGGCACGCCTGCAATATCGTCCGCAGCCAGACAAGATTCTGAATCTGGCATACCGATTTCGCAGGCAATCGCTCGAGCAGGTGGACGTTTCCTGGGCGTGGCCGATCACGCAAAGCTGGGATTTTGTCGGTCGATACAATTTTTCCCTGAGAGACGACGAAGTACTCGAGCAGTTCTACGGATTTGAATACGAGAGTTGCTGCTGGGGCATGCGCGTCGTCTACCGCCGCCATATATCCACACGCGATGGAACCCGCGACTCGTCATTTGGTCTGCAGCTGGTATTGAAGGGAATGACGAGCGTCGGCGTCGGAGCGGACAGGCTCCTGGAACGTGGTATTCTTGGCTATTCACCTGACCTTTGACGAATGTCCGCGATGCGGAGCAACCCTGATTAGAACATGAAAAAAATCAAATATTTATTGAGCTCGATCGTGATCACGCTCGCGGCAATGCCGGTGCCGGCAGAAGAGCTTTCCGAAACCGGGCAGTTTCTCGATGGCGTCGCCGCAATCGTCAACGAAGGCGTCGTCCTGAAGAGTCAATTGAATCGGGAACTCGAATTGATAATCGCGCGCGCAGAAAAGCAAGGTATCCCGCTGCCACCCGAAGACATACTCATTGAGCAGTTGCTGGAAAACCTGATCGTCGAAGAAATACAGATGCAACGTGCGCAAAGAATCGGCATCCAGGTGTCCGACCAGATGCTGAATACGGCGATCGCCGAAATTGCGAATCAGGCGGGCACCAGCTTCGAACAAATGCCAGGGGTTCTTGCAGCGGAAGGAATCGCATACGCTGAATATCGCCGCGATACGCGGAAGCAGATGATTCTCGAGCAACTTCGACAGATTGAAGTAACGGGACGTATTACGGTTTCACCACGCGAGATCGAGCATTGCCTCGCGGATCTCGAAGACAATGTCGTTGTCAATTCCACCTACAATCTTGGACACATCCTGATTTCAATTCCGGAGTCGGCAACCGCAGACCAGATCGCCGAAGCCGAGGAAGAAGCCAATCTCGTTTATTCTCAACTCGAGGAAGGCGCGGATTTCGCACAACTCGCGATTCGCTATTCGGACAGTCAGACAGGGCTGCAAGGTGGAGAGCTCGGATGGCGCGAGGGTAACCAGTTGCCGACCCTGTTTTCTGATGTGGTCGGCGATATGGAGAGAGGCGACTTCTCGAAACCAATCAGGTCCATCAGCGGATTTCATCTCGTGAAATTGCTCGATTTCCGAGGAGTGAATCAGAAGAGTGAGATCGAGCAGGTCAAGATTCGGCATATCCTGGTTTCACCGAATGAAGTCATTGATAGTGAAACCGCGAAGCAACGTCTGGAGGATGCGGTCGAGCGCATAAAAGGCGGCGAAAACTTCGGTGAAGTTGCAAAATTGTTGTCAGATGACCCCGGATCGGCCAACGACGGTGGCGAAATGGACTGGGCCGGGCCCGGCACTTACGTACCCGAGTTCGAGCAGGTTGCAAATGCCCTGGAAATGGGCGTCGTCTCCGAACCGTTCCAGACGCGATTCGGCTGGCACGTTTTGGAAGTATTGGGACGCCGAACTTACGACAACACTGAGGATCTGAAGGAGCAAGGCTGCGTACAGCGCGTTAGAAACAGCAAACTCGCCAACGAGTCGGAACTCTGGGTCCGAAGAATCAGGGACGAGGCATTCGTCGAAACGCGCATTTGATCTAAGGCCGGAACAACCGTTGTACCGCGCCGGGAAGGATGACGGATCTCAAAAAACCGCTTGTCGTTACCTCCGGCGAACCCGCCGGCATCGGTCCTGACCTGTGTCTCGCACTTGGCGCATCATCCTGGAAGAACCGCATAGTCGTCGTCGCCGACCCCGACATGCTTGCGGAGAGAGCGCGATCGCTCGGCGTGAACGTCAACTTGTGCATATACGAAGGGCCATCGTCCGATGACGAGTCCGGCCTGAGAGTTTTGCCGCAGCCGCTCGCAATGCCGGCTGTCTGTGGAAGCCCGGATCCCCGTAATTCGCAATCGCTGCTCGACGGACTCGAACGTGCGGTCAATGGCTGCCTGTCCGGCGAATTCTCCGCGTTGGTCACGGCACCGTTACAGAAGAGCGTCATTAACGATGCCGGCATCGAATTCTTCGGCCATACGGAATTTCTGGCGATTCTGACTTCGACGGAGACGCCGGTGATGCTGCTCGTCGCAGGTGGTCTGCGCGTCGCCCTCGCTAGCACGCACATGCCTTTGAGCAAGGTCCCCGCTTACCTGACGCACGAACGCATTATCACCGTAATCCGTGTGTTGCATGCAGACCTGCAGCAAAAGTTTGCCATCGCTAACCCCAGGATCCTGGTATGCGGATTGAATCCGCATGCCGGCGAAGGCGGTCACCTCGGCACCGAAGAACGTGACGTAATCGTTCCTGCATTGCGTACCTGCCGTGAGGAAAACATGGATGTGGTCGGGCCTTTGCCTGCAGATACGGCGTTCGCGCCTGTTGCGGGGCCTGCGGATGCCATTCTCGCGATGTATCACGACCAGGGCCTGCCGGTCCTCAAGTATGCGGGCTTCGGGCGTGCAGTTAACGTAACGCTCGGTTTGCCGATCATCCGAACCTCCGTCGATCACGGCACTGCACTCGACATTGCCGGCAAGGGTACCGCCGATGCCGGGAGTATGCTCGCGGCGGTCGACATGGCCGCACAACTGGCAATCAAGAGGTGAGCGTCCAGGGAAGAAAGCGATTCGGCCAGCATTTCCTGACGTCGGGTGACGTGATTGATGAAATCGTGTCTGCCATCGCACCGCGGCTGGACGACACGATTGTCGAGATCGGACCGGGACACGCCGCGATCACGATGCCACTCGCGCAACACGGGGCGAACTTGCATGCGATCGAACTCGATCGGGACCTTATCGCGCTACTCGAAGATAAGTTTCGTGACTTCGAGAATGTAACGATTCACGAAGCCGACGCGCTGCAGTTCGATTTTTCGACATTGGGCGACAAATTGCGGCTGGTCGGCAACCTGCCCTACAACATTTCGACGCCATTGCTGTTTCACCTGCTCACGTTCAAGAACATCGTGACAGACATGCATTTCATGCTGCAAAAAGAAGTGGTCGATCGCATGTCGGCATCGCCGGGCAACAAGGATTATGGCCGACTGACGATCATGCTCGGCTGTGAGATGGAGGTCGTGCCGCTTTTCGACGTCGAAGCGGAAGCATTCACGCCACCACCTAGAGTCACGTCTTCGTTCGTCCGCCTGCGACCACTGCCGCATGACCGCTTCGACATCCAGGACCGCCAACTGCTCGCGAGGCTTGTCAAACAGGCCTTTTCGCATCGGCGCAAGACTTTACGTAACGCGTTGAAAGGCCTCGCCAGCGACGCGGAAATCGCGGCCTCCGAGCTCGACCCGGGCATGCGACCCGAGCAAATACCGCTGCTTGGCTGGATTGCCCTCGCCAACCGCCTGGCCGGCGCGAAATAAGACAGCATCGGGTCCGATATCCGGCTAAAATAGTTGCGGCCATAGCAGCGGTTTCGACGCATGGATAACAATAAATACGAAATCGGGATCGACGTTGCTACAGACTACGTCCGCGAACAGTCCGAACCAGATGACGGAAGGTTCGTATTCGCGTACACGATAACCATCGAAAATCTCGGCGACATGCCCGCAAAACTGCTCAGCAGGCGCTGGGTGATCACCGATGCAAACGGCAAGGTCCAGGAAGTAAGCGGTGATGGCGTCGTAGGCGAACAACCTCATCTGCATCCGGGCGAGTCGTTTCGTTATTCGAGCGGTGCCGTATTGGAGACACCCGTCGGCGCGATGGAGGGGAGTTATCGCATGGAAGCCGACGACGGGATCAATTTCGAGGCACCGATACCGGCTTTCACGCTCGCCGTTCCAGGCGTGATCCAGTAGCATCCAGTTCCGTAATCAACGGGACAAGAATTGGCTCAATACGTCATAGGCGATTTGCAGGGGTGCTACGATCCGTTCCGCCGCCTGCTCGACAAGATCGAATTCGATCCCGAACAAGATCGGCTGTGGCTTACCGGCGATCTCGTCAACCGTGGCCCGAAATCCCGCAAGACGCTGCGCTATGTCAGGAAGCTCGGTGATGCCGCAATCACGGTTCTCGGCAACCACGACCTGCACCTGATCGCGCTCGCGAACGGCGTCAAGCGGGCCGGCAGCTGCTACGCATCGCTGAAGAAAATCCTCAAGAACGACGACTGTGGAGAGTTGATCGACTGGCTGCGATTCCGCCCGCTCGCGCATTACAGCTTCGACCTCGACACCCTGATGGTACACGCGGGTATTCCACCGCAATGGACCGTCGAGGACACACTTGCCTGTGCCGCGGAACTGGAGCATGCGTTGCGCAGTGACTCCTACGTCAGTTTTCTAGAAAAAATGTACGGAAATACGCCACGCAAATGGTCTCCCGATTTGAAAGGAAACAAGCGCCTTCGCTTTATCGTGAACAGCCTTACCCGCACGCGAATGGTGACGAAGACTGGGGCACTCAATCTTAAATACACGGGACAGCCATATAATGCGCCGAAACGCCTGACGCCGTGGTTCGACGTCGAGGACGCCAAGTGGAGGGGCACGAGAATCGTCTTCGGTCATTGGAGCGCGCTTGGACTGATCGTTAATGACGAAATGATTGCCGTGGATACGGGATGTGTCTGGGGTAGGCAATTGACGGCGGTGCGACTCGACAAAGGGCCCACTGTCATGCAGGTGCGGTGCAAGAAATAATGCGCCATCCCTGCCCCTTCGATAAGATCAGGGGCCATGACAAACGGCCAGTCCATCAAAACCAATACGGCACCTGAGCCGGTTGGCGCCTATCCGCACGCCAGGAAAGTCGGCAACCTCGTGTTCCTGTCGGGAATCGGTCCGCGCCCGGCGGATGGTGGCCCGGTGCCTGGCGTGACGCTGGACGACGCTGGCGAGGTCGTGTCCTACGACATCGAATCACAATGCCATGCCGTTTTTGCGAATGTTCGAACAGTGCTGGAGAGCGCGGGTTTATCCTGGGATGCGCTCGTTGATGTCACCGTGTTTCTGACCGACATCAAGCGCGATTTCGATACCTTCAACCGCATCTATGCCGAGTATTTTTCCGCAGAACGCCCGTGCCGGACGACGGTAGAGGTCAACCGGCTGCCGACGCCAATTGCGATCGAATTAAAATGCATCGCAGTCACGGAAAGTAACTGAGGTAAAAAATGCAGTCCCTCACAGCATTCAATTTCAAACAGTGGATTGACGATCATCGTCACCTGCTGAAGCCGCCTGTGTGCAACCAGCAGGTGTTCGATGAGAACGACTTCATCGTCATGGTCGTCGGAGGCCCGAACTCGCGCAAGGACTATCACTACGACGAAGGGCCGGAGTTCTTCTATCAGCTCGAGGGCGATATGCTGCTGCAGACGATTCAGGATGGTGAGCGCGTCGATATTCCAATTCGCGAGGGTGAAGTCCTGCTGCTGCCGCCAAAAGTCCCGCATTCCCCGCAGCGCTTCGCGGATACGGTCGGCCTCGTCGTCGAGCGTAAGCGATTGCCGGAAGAACTCGACGGCTTCATGTGGTTCTGCGACAACTGCAATCACAAGCTGTACGAGGAATACCTGTATATCAGCGATATCGTCGGTCAGTTACCACCCATCTTCGACCGCTTTTACAGTTCCGAGGACAATCGGACGTGTAAGAAATGCGGCACCGTCATGCCGCAGCCCGAACCCTGAGTTTTATGCTCAAGATCGACATCCACACGCATATCCTGCCCGAGAATTGGCCCGACCTTAAGGAGCGTTACGGTTACGGCGGCTTCATCCAGCTCGAGCACCACGGCCCGGGCTGTGCCCGCATGATGCAAGACGGCAAATTGTTCCGCGAGATTGGCGCGGATTGCTGGGATCCCGAGGTGCGGCTCGCAGACTGCGACCGTACCGATGTCAGTGTACAGGTCCTGTCGACGGTGCCAGTGATGTTCAGCTACTGGGCCAGGCCGAAGGACACGGCCGACCTCGCGAAATTGCTGAACGATCACATCGCCGGGCTCGTCGCCGAGCACCCGAAACGATTCATCGGCCTCGGCACCTTGCCGATGCAGGACCATAAACTCGCGATAGCGGAGCTCGAACGCTGCCACAAGACCCTTGGCCTCGCCGGCGTCGAGATCGGCTCGCACGTCAATGGCTGGAACCTCGACGATGAGCGCATTTTCCCGATCCTCGAGGCCGCCGCGGAGCTCGGCTCGGCCGTCTTCGTGCATCCCTGGCAGATGCTCGGCAAGGAACGCATGGGCCTGTACTGGATGCCGTGGCTCGTCGGCATGCCGGCAGAGACGGCACTATCGATCTGCTCGATGGTATTCGGCGGCGTTTTCGAAAAACTGCCGAACCTCCGGGTCGCATTCGCCCACGGCGGCGGCGCCTTCCCGGGCCTCATCGGCCGCCTCGAACACGGCTTCAATGTTCGGCCCGACATCGTTGCCACTGCCAATAAACGCAATCCGCGGGAGTACATCGGCGAGTTCTTCGTCGATTCGCTGGTCCACGAACCGGAGATGCTCAATTATATGATCGGCTTGTTCGGTTCGGAGCGCATTGCGCTCGGCAGTGATTATCCGTTTCCGCTCGGCGAGCATCATCCGGGAAAGATGATTGAAGACATGAATCTCGACAAACAGACCACCGCCAATCTCTTGGCCAACAGCGCGCTCGAATGGCTCGCCTTAAGCCGCGAGGACTACGAATGAGCAGTTTCGAAGCAAGCCTCGATTATGCGCGCGCACTCGATGAAGCGGACGAGCTGCGCCGCTTCCGTGACTATTTCAATTTCCCGGTCGACAGGGACGGACGGCGTAACATTTACCTCTGCGGCAATTCCCTCGGGCTGCAACCGAAACTCGCCGTGCAGTACATCGAGGAAGAACTCGCGGAATGGGCAGATCACGGCGTCGACGGCCATTTCAGGGGCCGGCGCCCGTGGATGCCCTATCACCGCGAGGCAATCAAGGGACTCGCTCACCTGACTGGCGCGCAGGATAACGAGGTCGTCGCCATGAACTCCTTGACGGTCAATCTGCACCTGATGATGGTGACCTTCTACCGGCCAACAAAGGAGCGCTACAAGATCGTGATCGAATCGACCGCCTTCCCGTCGGACCGATTCGCCGTGATTTCGCAGATTCGCCAGCGCGGCTTCGATCCCGACGACGCGCTGCTAGAGTGGCAACCGCGGGACGACGACATCCTCTATATCGAAGACCTCGAGGCGATGCTCGACGCCGAAGGCGACAATGTCGCATTACTGTTGTTGCCGGGCGTGCAGTACTACAACGGCCAGGTACTCGACATGGACGGTCTGTGCCGGCTTGCGAGGGAGAAAGCCTGCGTAATAGGGCTGGACCTGGCGCACGCGATCGGCAACATACCCATGCAGCTGCACGATTGGGCACCGGATTTCGCGGTCTGGTGCACCTACAAGTATCTGAACAGTGGCCCCGGCGCGATCGGCGGCGCCTTCGTCCACGCGAACCACCTCGACGCGGACGGCAGCGACCAGCTCCTCGGCTGGTGGAGTCATGACGAGGCGAC
>JABAOH010029563.1_pt2 | contig 11028 bp, 10 predicted proteins | sample 7062181 | NCBI WGS metagenome assembly JABAOH01 (sample SAMN14538630, study PRJNA623070) | marine sediment metagenome | biome: marine biome [ENVO:00000428]; feature: marine pelagic biome [ENVO:01000023]; material: deep marine sediment [ENVO:00002113]; isolation source: pool of 5 deep marine... | reverse complement strand
GGACAGGGAGATCGAGGACAGGGTGGCTGTGGAGTCGATATTGAGGGAGGCGACCGTTTGCAGGGTCGCCTTGTCTGTGAACGATATTCCTTACGTGGTCCCATTGAACTTCGGCTATGAGGATGGCTGCCTGTATTTCCATTCTGCCCCAGAGGGCAAGAAGATCGAGATGATCAGGCACAACAGCAACGTTTGCTTTGAGGTGGACATTGGCCACGAGTTGGTTGAGGCGGAGAAGGCCTGTGACTGGACGGTGAGATACCGGAGTGTCATTGGCTTTGGCAAGGCTTTTCTGGCTGAGGACCCCGAGGAGAAGAGAAGGGCGCTGGACATCATCGTGGGGCACTATTCAGACACGTCGTATGAATACTCCAACGCGGCCCTCAGCAGAGTGGCGATCATCAAGGTCGAGATAGAGAGCATGACTGGCAAACAATCGGGATACTGAGGGCGGGGCGCGGCATTCTCGTGATGAAGGCGTCAGAATGGTGTAGCCGCCAAGCTGTTCGACCTTCGGAGAGCTGACTTCGTAGCGCGGGAGTTCGTTCCTGCGCTTCTTGCGCTGCTCAAGTTGGCAACGTGCGTTCCGGGCGCGAATCTCGGGGACGGGGGGCAAGCATGCTGAGTAGGCTCCGCACCCTGAGTAGCCGCGGAGCGGCGTATCGAAGGGCGCGGAGCCGTGTCGAAGGGCGAAGCGGCGCAGTGAAGCACGTATCGAAGCATGCGAGTGGATGAGGCCAACGGGGTTGTTGAGTCGCATCCTTCGATACGCTGCCTCACTGCGTTCGGCAGCTAGTCAGGATGCTGGCGATGAAGCCCCAGAGGAGTGCTCCAGACAGTAACCGGGTGGTACTTAGGGCCTCAGGCCTTTGAGGGTGCGCTGAAGTGCAGACTACGAACCACCGAGGCCAGCAAACGAGAATGCCACCCCAGCTGGGGTGGCATTACTGCGAAGAGGGAGGGGAATGGAAGTCTCTACGGGGCCATGCCCAGAATCGTCACCGACTGGCTGACGAGGTCGATGAGCGGCTGCGGATAGAGGCCAATGAGCAGCACCAAGACCACGCAGATGATTACCGCCGCCATGGGAAACCGCGGCAGAGAGAGACGCCCCTCGTCCACGGGAGGCAGGAAGAACATCTGGCGGACCACGTTGAAATAGTAGACCACGGAGACGACGCTGTTGAGCACCCCAACGACCGCCAGGTAGTAGTACGTTGCCTTGACCGCGGAACCAAAGACCAGCAACTTGCCAATGAACCCCGCCGTGGGCGGCAAGCCGGCCAGCGACATGAAGAAGACGACCATCACCGCCGCCAGCGCCGGTGCTCTCCTCACCAGGCCAGCATAGTCAGCGATCTCGTCGGAGTCGGTGACGTGGGAGAAGGCAATGACCGCGATGAAAGCTCCGGCATTGGTGAATAGATAGGCCATCAGGTACACCAGTACGCTGTGGATGGCGTAGATCCCGACCCCGAAGAGCGGCAGGAAGCTCACCACGCCGACCAGCATATATCCCGCCTGGGCGATACTGGAGTAGGCCAACATGCGCTTGATGTTTGTCTGCCGCATGGCCGTGAGGTTGCCCAGAGTCATGGTCACCAGGGAAATCCCCATCAGCACAGCTACCCAGTCGATCTGGAACAGTGGCAGCGCTACCAGCAGCACGCGCATCAGAACGGCGAAGCCCATGGCCTTAGGTCCCACGGAGAGCAGGGTGGCCACCGGCGTGGGCGCGCCCTCGTAGGCTTCGGGCGACCACTGATGGAAAGGCACCAGGGCCATCTTGAAGGAGAAGCCAGCCAGCATGAAGAGCATGGCGGGCAGGAGCAGATACCGGGTGGGAGGCATGGTGGCTCGCATCGCCGCCAAGTTGGTGGCGATCTCACTCAGGTCCGTCGTGCCTGTGGCTCCATACACCAGTGACATGCCGTAGAGCATCAACGCCGACGTCACAGCTCCGTACAGGAAGTACTTCAATCCACCCTCGCTGGACTTAGGATCGCCCCTGAAGAAGCCCACCAGCACATAGGATGTCAGACTCATGAACTCGATGGACAGGTAGATCATGATCAGATTTGTGGCGGAGGCCATCAAGGTCATGGCCAGGGTGGCTAGCAGCAGCAGTCCGTAGAATTCACCGCGGTAGCGGGTCCTCGCCCTCATGTACTCCATGGATGCCAGAATCACCAGCCCAGCGGCCAGGCAGGCGATGACGGTAAAGTACAATGAGTAGGTATCGACGTGTACCATGCCTGACAGAAGGCTCTCGTCAGCGCGCAGCACCAGAAGGTAGAGGGAGGCACCCAGAACTGGAAGGAGCCCCGCGAGGGCCAGATAGGCCAAAGCATCCTTGGCCTTCTTGAGCAGCAGATCCAGACCCAACACCAGCAGGGCCCAGATCAGAAGGATCAGTTGGGGTGAGAGCAGGATCAAGCTTCTAGCCGCGTCCAATTTGGAACCTCCATTCGCAAACGGAACCCTCGGACACCTAACCGCCTATCCTCAAGGACAAGGTCTGGAGCAAGCTGTAGACAGTGTTGTTCATCATGTTGAGTATGGGCACCGGGTACAGACCGAACAGGCACATGAAGAAGATCAAGGGGACCATGCACAGCAACTCGTATCGCTCCATGTCGGACAACTCGGCCCACTTCTCGTTCAACGGGCCCAGGAACATACTCTGAATCACCTTCCACAGGAAGAAGGCAGCGGTGAACAGCACTCCCAGCACGCCTAGAGCAGCCAGCAAGGGGATGATGGCCACAGAGCCTCGGAAGACCATGAATTCGGCGACGAAGCCGGCCAGCCCCGGCAGGCCGAGGGAGGCCAGACATGTGGTTATCATGACGGCGTAGTAGAAAGGCACCCTGGTGGCCAGACCACCAAAGGCCTTCAGGTCCCTGGTGTGGGCGCGCTCGTAGATCACACCCACCAGGAGGAACAAGCCTCCCGTGATGATGCCGTGATTGAACATCTGCATTACCGCGCCGTTGACCGCAATAGTCGCACTGTCCAGCACAGCGGGATCAGTTGCCATATTGAAGCCGGCATAGGCGGCGGCGGCCACGCCCAGCATGACATAGCCCATGTGATTCACCGAAGAGTAGGCGATCAGTTTCTTCAAATCCCACTGGGCCATGGAGACCAGAGCACCGTAGACGATGCTGGCCAGGGCCAGAATGCCCACAATAGGCGCGTAGACCTGGAAGGCTCCCGGGAAAATGGGTAGCAGGATGCGCAGGAAACCGTAGCAACCCAGCTTGAGCAATATACCAGCAAGGATCACACTGCCGGCTGTTGGGGCCTCGACGTGGGCGTCAGGCAACCAGGTGTGGAAGGGGAAGAGCGGCACCTTGATAGCGAAGGCAGCAAACATGGCCCAGAAGGCCATCGCTTGCAGGACGAAATTGTCGGAAAACGGCTGTCGTGCCGCCATCTCGATGATGTTGAAGGTCCCCTCGGCGATGTACATGCCGAGGATGGCCAACAGCATGAGCACGCTGCCAGCCAAGGTGTACAGGAAGAACTTGATGGCCGCGTACTCCCGGCGCTCGCCTCCCCAGACGCCGATCAGGAAGTACATCGGCACCAGCCCAATCTCCCAGAAGACGTAGAAGAGGAAGAAGTCAAGGGAGGTGAAGACCCCGATCATTCCCATTTCCAGGAGGAGGAAGAAGAAGAAGTACTCCTTCACTCTCACATTGATCACACGGGAGGAGTAGTAGAGGGAAATGACGGTCAGAAGAGTGGTCAGGAAGACCATGGGCACACTGATACCGTCCACCCCCATCCGGTAGTAGATATCAAGGCTCGGTATCCACTGATACTCCTCCACGAACTGGATGGTTCCCGCCTGATAGTCATAGTTGAACCAGAGTATGATGGCCAGGACGAATGGGATCAGGCTCAACAGGATGGAGAAGAGCTTGATGGCCCTCTCGCGCTGCCTGGGGATAGCCAATACCACCAGTGCCCCCAGCAGGGGCGTGAGGGTGATCAAAGTCAGAATGGGAAAGCCTTCCATCTAAACATCCTCCTTGAAGATTGAAGATTGCTCACAAGTATAGGAATACACCTATCAGCAACAGTACGCTGATGACGACGATTACCATGTAGTTCTGCACGTGACCGGTCTGGATGTAGCGCAACTCCTGACCCACGGCTGAGGTTACTCGGCCGACGCCGTTAACGATTCCGTCGATGACGTAGACGTCGAAGAGGCGGCTGACCCACGACCAGCGTTCGGTCAGTTTGCCGATCAGGTTCACAATGCCGTCTATCACGGCTAGATCGAACCTGGCGCACATTTTGGAGAACGCGATTGAGCCGCGGATGACGGTGCCGCGGTAGATCTCGTCGATATAGTACTTGTTCCTCAATACAGTCCAGACGACCCCCATGCGCTCCAGCGGGTCTCGCTGGCCGGCCAGCAAGGGCTTTCGCCCATATGCGAGATACCCGACCCCAATGCCTCCCAGAGCCATCCCGACGGAGATGAGCATCACGGTGGCGTTGAACTGCACATGGGGCAGGTGCACGTAACGCCAGTGGTGAAACTGTTCCCCTAGAAAAGCCTCGATACGGTTGCCGATCAGAGGCCCCAGGACGGGGAAGTCTTCGGGCACGCCGAGGAAGCCCAGCAGCGCCGCCCCTATGGCCAAGATGATGAGCGGGACATACATCACCGCTGGACTCTCGTGGGCGTGAATCTCAGCCTCCCGAGGCTCGCCAAAGAAGGTGAGGCATACTTGGCGGGTCATATAGAAAGCGGTGATGAAGGCAGCGATGGTGCCCATGATCCACACGACAGTGTTTAAATCGAAGGCGAGGGCTAGGATCTCGTCCTTGCTCCAGAATCCCGACAGCGGCGGCACGCCTGCCAATGCCAGCATGCCGATGAGGAAGGTCCAGAATGTGTAGGGCATCTTCTTCCGCAGGCCGCCCATTTGTTTCATGTCGTTGGTGTCGGTGCCATGGATCACCGATCCGGAGCCCAAAAACAGGAGCGCCTTGAAGAAGGCGTGGGTGATGAGGTGGAAGATAGCCCCCACGAACCCCGCCAGACCCAAGGCCATGATCATGTACCCCAGCTGGCTGATGGTGGAGTAGGCGAGCACCCGCTTGATGTCGTCCTGGGCTATGGCGATGGTGGAGGCGAACAGTGCGGTGAAGGCGCCGATGGCAGCCACCCACACCAGAGCAGGGGCGGGCGGCAGGACGAGAAAGATGGGCAGCATGCGCGCTACCATGAACACACCGGCGGCAACCATGGTAGCGGCGTGAATCAACGCCGAGACCGGGGTGGGGCCCTCCATAGCGTCGGGAAGCCAGACGTGCAGCGGGAACTGCGCCGACTTGCCCACAGCTCCGGCGAAGACCAGCAGGGCGGTGACGTACATCAGAGTGGGGTTGGTCTGGGCCACAACTTCCACGCCGTCAAACACCGCCTCGAAGATCAATTCTCCAGTCTGCCAGTAGAGCACGACCATCCCCAGCATGAACAGGACATCGCCAATACGGGTTGTGATAAACGCTTTGAGGCCGGCCCACATCGCCGACGGCTTTTCGTACCAGAAGCCGATCAACAGGTACGAACAAAGCCCCATCACCTCCCAACAGACAAAGAGCAGGAGCAGGTTGTCGGCCACCACGAGGCCCAACATCCCGGTAGCGAAAAGGCAGATATAGGCGAAGAAACGGGAGTAGCGGGGGTCGCCCTCCATGTAGCCCAGGGAATAGATGAAGATCATCAAGCAAACCAGGGGAACCATGAACAGCAATGCCACCGTCAGCGGGTCTAGCTGCACGCCGATATCCAGGGTCGTGCCACCTGTGGGAATGCTTATCAGTGTGAGATGGGCGGCCGGTTCCTCTGCGAACTGAGGCATCCGGGCCACAGCGGCGAACAGGATGACCATGGACAGCACGAAAGAGATGGCGATGGCGCCCACGGCCAGATAGCTGCTCAACTTGTGGTTCCGGCGGGTCAAGACCACGATGATGGCGAAGGTGACCAAGGGAACGATGGGAATGAAAGGCACGAGAACCAAGAAATCTTCCATAGTAACCTCGTTGCTAGACTACTGCATCACAAGGCAGGGCGACGCATCACCACTTCATCATGTCCACTTCTTCGACGATGACTGTCTCCTGGTTTCGGAAGATGGCGATGATCAGGGCCAGGCCGATGGCCGCTTCCGCGGCGGCGACGGTGATGACGAACACAGCGAAGACCAGACCGGTGAGCAACTCCGGGGTGATGTAGCGCCAGAAGGCGATGAGGTTGATGATCACCGCGTTCAGCATCAATTCGATACCCATCAGGATGCCGATGGCGTTGCGTCGAGCGAGGGCCCCGTAGAGCCCGATGCAGAATAGTATTGCCGCTACGATCAAGTACCAACTCAAGGGTATCATCATTGCCGCTCCCTACTTCTCTCCTTCCTTCTCCTCATGGAGGCCACCCACGGGCTCTTCCTCTCGGGCGATGATGATCGCTCCTATCAAGGCCATCAGGAGGATCACAGAGGCCACCTCGAAAGGAAGAACGTAGGTACCGAGAAGGCTCTGACCGAGGGCCGCGATATCATCGGGCGGCGTGGGCGCAGCCGATACCTGCCAATTGGCGGTGACGACGACGTAGAGCATCACCGCCACCAGGCAGACAGCGACGATGAGGGCGATCCACCATTGCTCGTTCCAGCGAGGCACTGTCTTGCCCATCACTCTCTCGGTGAGCATGATGGCGAAGATGATCAACACGGCGATGGCGCCTACGTAGATCAGCACCTGGACCGCCGCCAGGAAGGGCGCCTCCAGGAGGACGTAGAACCCAGCCACGAGGAAGAGACAGGCTACGAGCATCAGAGCGCTGTAGAAGATGTTCCTGGTGGTGACCACCCCTACAGCCAAGCCCACGGCGGCCACGGCCAAGATGATGAAGACGATCTGCTCCACACTCATGACGGCTGCGCCTCCTTCTCCTCCACTGGCCAGACTCCGTTGGGCGCATACTTGCGGCCCAACTCCAGCATCTGCTCCAGGTCGAGCATCAGTGCTGCTCCCTTGCTGTAGGTGCCCGTCTCCAACTCCGGAGAGTGTCCCAGGGCGTCCACCGGGCAGATCTGGACGCAGAAGCCGCAGAACATGCACGTGTTCATGTCGTACTCGTAGGTTTCTGGCACCCTCTGGTCATCTACCTTCTCTTCCGCTCTGGTGAGCTTGATGCTCTCCGTGGGACAGGTCCGTTCACACAGCCCGCAGGCGATGCACTTGGTGATGCCTGTCTCCGGGTTCGTCAGCAGGAGCAATGGGCCCCGATAGCGGGGAAACATGGTTATTCTCTCTTCGGGATACTGGATGGTGAAGGCGCCTCGTTGGGTCACACCCATCCTCTCGAACACTGGTCGAGAGCGATATCTCCATGGGAACTTCCCCAAATCGCCCACGTAGGTGTCGATGAAGCGCCTAAGGGTGACCGACATCCCTTTGAGTATTCCAAAACCAAGCATAGCTCATTCCTTCTCGAATCCGCTGGTAGTGGGCGCTTCAGCGCATCTCTAAGGCTGAAAGCCCCTCTACGAACTCCATCGCTATCAACTCTCCGTCTGCGCTGCGGGAGTCCTCGGGACCAGCACCACCTCTCGCCTCTCCCTCTTCCAGCGGGGATACTTGACGAGGGCGATGCATACGATGACCACGACATTCATGGCAACGAAGGCTATGGCACCCACAAGGCTGGGCAGTGGAACCAGCTTCGCCACCAGGGCGGTGAGCATGAGATTGGCCAGGGCCAGGGGCACGAGAGTCTTCCAGGCGAAGTTCATCAACTGGTCGACCCGCAGGCGCGGCAGCGTGCCTCGCAGCCAGATGAGTACAAAATAGAGAAAGTAAGACTTGATGAGGAACCAGGCCCACGAGGGCAGGATGGGACCTTGCCATCCCCCCAGGAACACCGTCGTGGCGACGGCACAAATACTGAAGGCATTGACGTATTCCGCCAGCAAGAACATGGCAAACTTGATGCCGCTGTACTCGGTGTGATAGCCGGCCACGATCTCCGACTCGCCCTCTGGCAGGTCGAAGGGAGCACGATTCACCTCCGCGATGGCGGCCGTGAAATAGAGGACGAAGGCCAGGGGCTGAAGGACGATGAAGGGCAGTCGCCACTGGCCTTGGGCCTCCACGATGGAGACCATGGACAGGGAACCAACCAGCAGCAGCACGCCCACGACCGACAGGACCATGGGGATCTCGTAGCTGATCATCTGGGCCACCGTGCGCATGCCGCCCAGGAGTGAGTACTTGTTGCGCGAAGACCAGCCAGCCATGAAGATGGCGATGGTGACGAGAGAGCCGACCGCCACGATGTAGAGGTAGCCGATACCCAGGTTAGCCGCGACCATGCCGCGACCGAAGGGCAGGACGGCCAGAACCATGAAGGTGGGGATCACCGGCACTACGGCGGCCAGATTGAAGATCAAGCGGTCAGCTTTGGTGGGGGTGACGTCTTCCTTGGTCAGCAGTTTTACCATGTCGGCCACACACTGTAACAACCCCCACGGGCCAAAGCGGTTGGGGCCGTACCGATCCTGTATGCGACCGATGAGCTTTCTTTCGTAGACGTTGATCCAGATGATCGATGCCAGCCCGAAGAAGATGAGAACGAGGACGGTGGCGAACATCATGATGAAGGTCACACCCCAGTCGGGCAGGAAGTTCGCGAGTTGGCCAGAGACCCAGAAGCTCAGATTGACGAAGATCTGGTCAATGAACTCCAGTATTCCTTGGATTGCCTGCATGCCACACTCCTAGCTTATCTATCCACCTCAGCCATGGTGATGTCAATGCTGCCAATGATGATGACCAGATCAGCTATCTTCTGCCCCCTGGCCATATAGGGCAGCGCCTGCAAGTTCACGAAACTCGGAGCACGGATCTTGTAGCGGTACGGGTTCTGGCTGCCGTCGCTCACCAGGTAGAACCCCAACTCGCCTTTGGGTGCCTCGATACGATGGTAGATGTCACCTTCTGGTGGTCTAAAAACCCTCTTCTTTGGGGTCGCGGTCTCGCCCCCGGGCAGGTCTCTGAGGGCCTGCTCGACGATCTTTACGCTTTGCCGCATCTCGGCGATGCGTACGAGATAGCGGTCGAGCACGTCTCCCACCGTGCCCACCACGATGTCGAAGTCGAAACGGTCGTAAATGGAGTAGGGCTCGGCCTTGCGAACATCGTAGGGCACACCGGAAGCACGCAACAGGGGGCCTGTGCATCCATATTCTACCGCCACGTCGGGAGGGAGGATGCCCACGTCCCGGCAGCGCATTTGCAGGATCTCATTGTCCGTCAGCAGCCGCTCCAGCTCATCAATGAATCCCGGAACCGCGGTCACGAATTCCTTGCACTCGGGCAGGAACCCCTCCGGCAGATCGGCGGATACGCCTCCAATCCAGAAGTAGTTGGGCATCATGCGGGAACCCGCCGTCATCTCCCATAGGTCGATGACCAACTCCCGCCACCTGAGGCAGTAGAACATGGGGGTGAAGAAGCAGCCCAGCTCGTTGAGGAGGAAGCCTACGGCTATCAAGTGATTGACGATGCGGTTCAGCTCCACCATGATGATGCGGATGTACTTGGCGCGTTCCGGGGGTTCGATCTCGGCAAGCTTCTCCACAGCAAGCACGTAGGCGAACTCGTTGGACATGGGGCTGATGTAGTCCAGCCGATCAGTGAAAGGGGTGTTCTGAATCCAGTTGTTCTTCTCGCCTATCTTCTCGTGATTCCGGTGCAGATAGCCCACCACCGGTTCCACATCCACGATGGTCTCTCCGTCGAGGGAGAGGATGAGGCGGAATACGCCGTGGGTGCTGGGGTGCTGGGGCCCCATGTTGACGGTGATAGTCTCGGTCTTCAACTCGGTCATGGTGTCGGTCTCCGCTAGGCGCTAGCCAAAGGTATATTCGTCCTCGCTGCCGGGGAAGTCCTTCCGCAGGGGATGCCCCTCGAACCCCTCCCACATCAGGACACGGGTCAGGTTGGGGTGTCCGGAAAAGCGTATGCCCATCAGGTCCCAGGCCTCACGTTCCTGCCAGTTGGCTGCCGGCCAGACGCGCACCACAGAGGGAACCTCTGGGTTCTCACGTTGGGCATGGACCTTCAGGATCACCGGCCCGCCTTCCTTACTGGTGGAGTAGAGGTGGTAGACCACCTCGAAGCGGTCGGGATAGTCCACGCCGGTGATGGAGGAGCAATAGTCGTACTCTTCCTCTTCGCGCAGATGCTGCGCCAATTCGACCAGGTTCTCCCCTTTCACCACAATGGCAGGGTCCTTGCCTTCCAGATACTCCAGCTGGAACTCAGGGAACCTTTCTGCCAGACGGTCAAAGGTCTCTTTGCCAGTCATTAGCTCTCCTCCCCTTTTGGCAGGACCAGGCCCCGAGCTCCATACTCAGGGACGGGAAACTCCCGGCTCACGTCCTTGCGGTACCAGGGTGAGGTGAGGATGGTTTCTTCTCTGATCTGCTTGTGCAGTTTGATGATACCGTCGATCAGGCTTTCGGGCCTGGGCGGGCAACCGGGTACGTATACGTTCACGGGGAGGTACTTGTCGACGCCGGGAACGACATTGTAGCCATCTTTGAAAGGTCCACCGGAGATGGCGCAGGCGCCCATCGCTAGCACATACTTCGGCTCCGGCATCTGGTCGTATAGACGAACCACCTGAGGAGCCATCTTCTTGGTAACAGTACCCGACACGATCATCAGTTCCGACTGTCGTGGCGAGGCTCTCAGGAACTCCATCCCAAACCGAGCCAAGTCGAATCGCGAGGTGACCGAGACGATCATCTCGAAGGCGCAACATGCCAGGCCGAACATAACGGGCCACACCGATGCTGCCCGTCCCAAGTTGTATATCCAGTCGACCGGCGCTATGAATACGTTTCGCCTCAACTCAGGGGGAACCATGTCTTCTTGGGTCATATCAACTCCCTTCCCCAGCTCTGGGCTGTGCTCTTCGCGCGGTGG
>JABAOH010037560.1_pt1 | contig 11033 bp, 10 predicted proteins | sample 7062181 | NCBI WGS metagenome assembly JABAOH01 (sample SAMN14538630, study PRJNA623070) | marine sediment metagenome | biome: marine biome [ENVO:00000428]; feature: marine pelagic biome [ENVO:01000023]; material: deep marine sediment [ENVO:00002113]; isolation source: pool of 5 deep marine... | reverse complement strand
ATGAAGCAATGACCACACGCTAAATCGAGTGCATAGCGCGACGCCAAGTTCTTCAGTTCCTCGTCGTTGCCTTCGTATCTCACCAAACATGGTCCAGAACTTTCGCAGAAGCCTATTCCAAACTTGATGTCTGGGACAGAATTGAGCAAGGCTTCATAGAGGTCTTCAACCGTTTTGATGAAATGTGCCATCCCCAGTACAACATTACAATCCTCCGGCGGCTCTATTTTCACGGTTTCAAATTCCATTCGTCTCACCCCTTGAGAGTTTGTCAATTTCCTATAAGATTGTGGAAGAGATTTTAAGCTCTGGGTAGTCAAGAATGATTATTATGAAGCTGTATTCAGTTCTTATGGGCTGTAGCGGATTTATCAATGCTGGGATTGCTGGACTCTTCTACTACTTTGCACTCGTCTCATATCTAGACAACTGGCTTCACGGAGCTGGATGGCAGTTGATAATTGGTGTTGTGTTTACTGTTGTCAGCGTAGGTTCTTTTCTAGGTTCTAAACGTTTTGGCAAAGCGAGAAGCGTTTTTGGTGACGTTGCGCTTATAATAGTTGCTCTTGCTGAGTTGCTTTTTTCACTTCCGTTCCTCTTCTTCGCCTTCGCTGGCGGAGACATGTCACTTTTGGAGTACGGAATACCCTTTCTTTCTGCCTCTACTTTTCTACTTGTAGGCGGCATACTAAAATTGAGCGAGACGAAACGCAGAGGAATGAAGAAACAAGAGCCCGAGGGATATTCCTAACATTGCTCATACCCCTCTCCACATTCTTCAAAGAAGCTGGCGGGCCCGAGGGGATTTGAACCCCTGTTCTCCGGCTCCGAAGGCTTGCGCACTGAATTCACAGTTCGACGCCTTAATCCTGGCTAGGCAACGGGCCCCAATGAAGTAGAAAGCCGATAGATGATTAAAGGATTTCTCACGTGCTGTAAATTCATGGCAATGACTCTTTGAGGGCGACTCTAAAATATGCGAGCAGTTTCGTGGGTCTGCTGTATGAAACAATCGGGATCCAATTCACAAGGGCTCAACATATCTTTCTCGCAATTTTCTGTGCAGAATCTTTCCAGTCGTAGTCCTCGGCATCTCGGATGCTGAGATGAAATCTACAGATTTGGGCTTCTTGTACCCAGCCATTTTCCCACGGCACCAGTCAGCAATCTCTTCTTCGGCGGCTTTCTCTCCCTCTTTCAGAATTACAACAGCCTTCACGGCCTCTCCCCACTTATCATCGGGTACGCCTATGACGGCAACGTCGAATACTTTGGGGTGTCTAGAGATGACTTCCTCAACGTCGGAGGGATAGACGTGCTCTCCGCCGGTGATTATCATGTTGTCCTTCCTGTCGACGATGTAGTAGTAGCCTTCCTTGTCACGCTTGACCATGTCCCTCGCGGTGAAGAGGTCGCCTCTAAACGAATTCTCGGTCTTCTTGGGCATCTTGTAGTATTCATCAAACATCATGGGCCCTGTCGAATACAATTCTCCAACCTCGCCCACAGGCACCTCATCTCCATTCTCGTCCAGAAGTTTGATCACATCAGTTCCGATACACTCTCGTCCCATCGAACCCAGCTTCCTCAGTTGATCCTCCGGCCTCAGAATCGTGACTAGACCTGCCTCTGTGGAACCATAAGCCTCATACAACTTGACATCTGGAAAACACTTCAAGATTCCCTTCTTTATTTTGCTTCGGACCGGCGCTGAGGAGCAGAGGAAGCTCCGCATAGAACTGAGATCAAACCTCTTCCTCACATCCTCAGGAACATTCAATATTAGATGATAATGGGTCGGTATCAGCGAGATGAAGGTCACTTTCTCTTCATCTATCACGCGGAGAAGTTCAATCGGATCAAAGCCCTTGTCTCGACCGACATAAAGGGATGCGCCTATGTATAGGAATAGCAGACCATAGAAGGTGGAGTTTACATGATAAAGGGGCATAATTATCATGCCATTATCGTCTTGTGAAAACCCGAACTCAACAGCATTAATCAGAAAAAAAGACATGTATGACTCGTGAGAGCGGACGACGCCTTTTGGTATTCCTGTGGTTCCCGAGGTATATATCTGAAACCATGTGTCCTTGCTGTCAGCCTTCATTTCAGGCCTCCTATCTGGATAGTCTTCCACAAGACTCTCATAGCTGACGTAACCTGTGGAAGCGGCCTGACCAACGACGACAAGACTCTCTTCATCAATGTTTCTAAGGCTTGGACGAATCGGATTTATGGCATCAACAAACTCTTCACCTACTATCATCGCTTTAGCGTCAGAATTATTCACTACATACGCGATCTCTTTACCAACGGAACGCCAACTAACCGTAACAACAACCACGCCAATCTTCGCACAGGCACAACAGACCTCCACAAACTCTACACAGTTGTAGAGCATAACAGCGACTCTGTCACCCTTGCGCAAACCCCTACTCAATAGACCGTTGGCAAGTCTATTTGTCCTTGAGTCGAGCTCCGGGTAAGTCCTAGTCTTCCCATGCCAGTCTTTAACTGCAATCTTCTCAGGACAATTCTTCGCGTGGACTCTCAAGATTTCGCCCAGATTCAGCCATACCATGCTTCCTTCCCTCCGCACTTGTAGAATAACCCACATGAAATTTCTCTCTCTTAAGATTATTTATCCAAGTGAGAGACCGCTACAGGCTTGATATCGAGCATGCGCGTGCGTAGCGTCTAAATTCTGCTGCTGATAAGAATGAAAATGGAGATCTAGGGGCACGCAAATGTAGCGGGAGTTTGGGGAAATATTATATTATATACGCGTTCTTACACTCTTCTCTCTCATGAGAAAAAGGGTGCTGGTAATGGAGACAAAGAAGTTAGCAGTCTTGGGTGCTGGATTGATGGGTCACGGGATTGCTCAAGTTGCGGCTCAGGTAGCGAAGTACGAAGTTGCTCTGAGAGACATCAAGCAAGAGTTCTTGGACAACGGGATGAACATGATAACGCGAAGTCTGCGAAAATTCGTGGAGAAAGGCGTGGTGTCAGAGAAAGCGATGGAGGCGACTCTAGGGCGGATTCACCCAACACTAGAAATGAAAGAAGCGGTTAAGGACGCAGACCTCATAATCGAGGCTGTCCCAGAGAAGGTTGAGCTCAAGAAGAGTGTTCTGAAGGAAGCTGGCGAGTTCTCCAAGAAAGATGCCCTAATGGCATCCAATACATCTTCCATAAGCATCACAGAACTCGCCTCAGCCACAAAGAGACCCGAGAAGTTCTGCGGGATGCACTTCTTCAATCCGCCACAGCTTATGAAGCTCGTGGAGATTATACGAGGCGCCAAGACATCTGATGCAACCGTCGACACAATAGTTCGCGTCTCAGAGAATATGGGAAAGGAGACCGTGGTCGTCAAGAAAGACAGCGCTGGCTTCATAGTGAATAGGATTCTCATACCCGCGTTAAATGAAGCCATGTACCTCGTCTGGGAGGATATCGCGGAACCAGAAGACATAGACAAAGCCATAAGACTTGGACTGAACTGGCCTATGGGCCCGCTAAAACTGCTTGACTACCTAGGATTGGACACAACTCTTTCGATAGCTGAAGTCTTGCGAGACGATCTCGATCCGAAATATCGACCATGCCCCTTGTTGAGGCAGATGGTGAGGGCCAATCTGCTGGGCAGGAAAACAGGAAAAGGGTTCTACGACTGGACTAGGAAGAAATAGATAAGGCAAGAGGGATTTCGATGGAATTTGAGAACACACTCTATGAAAAAGAAGAGGGAATTGCAACAATCACGATCAACCGTCCAAAAGCACTGAACGCATTGAACAAGCAGGCTGTGCAAGAAATCTCTTCGAGGCTGGATCAAGCAGAAGAAGACGAAACCGTGAAAGTCATAGTTATCACCGGAGCTGGAGACAAAGGATTTTGCGTTGGACTTGACCTCAAAGCAGTCAGAGGAATCAGCGCGGTGGATGGAATGAATCTCTCTCTGCTCGGTCAGAAGCTCACCAAAAAAATAGAAGAACTCAGAAAGCCCGTGATAGCTGCTATCAACGGATATGCCCTAGGAGGCGGCCTAGAGATGGCCATGTCCTGTGATCTTCGAATAGCCTCAGAAAACGCGAGAATGGGACAAACTGAGCTAAACGTTGGACTGATCCCCGGCTGGGGCGGGACTCAGCGTCTGCCGCGACTGGTCGGCAGAGCAATGGCCAAAGAACTGATTTTCACGGGCAAGATGATTGATGCAAAGACCGCCAGGCAGCTGGGGTTGTTGAATGCCGTCGTGCCACCGGATGAATTAAAATCAGCGGTTAAGAAATTCGCTATGGAACTCATAACCAAGCCGCCTGTTGGTCTTCAGTTGGCCAAGCAGTTGATAAACAGCAGCATAGAGACCGATTTGACGAAGGGATTGATTCAGGAAGCACAGGCTTTTGGCGTTCTTGCCTCAACCGAGGACTTTGATGAGGGTGTTGATGCTTTCATCGAGAAGAGAAAGCCAAAGTTCAAGGGAAAATAGTGAAAACAGTTACTCTATGAGGTCTCCTTCTTTCCGATTGGACAAGCCTTGATGCAGAGCCCACACATCAAATCATCCAAAACCATGTATAAATAGTGATGACATTTCTGCTTGTCAATCGTCCAGCCTCTCGATCGGCTGTAGTTCTTTGGAGATCCTTCTAGGGCACCACTCGGACAGATCTTGACACATTCTCCACACTCATCGCATAAAGTCCCCTCAAAGAGGGAATCGGGGTTGAGTGGGGCGTCGGTGAGTATTGAGGCGAAGCGAACTCTTGGCCCATATTTCGGAGTCAGGAGGAGATTGTTCAATCCGAATTCGCCGAGTCCCGCTGCGTAAGCAACATGTTTGTGCGAGATGTCTCCGAAGATGGTTTTTTGATCCGAGCCGACAACGAAAGGGATGGCCTCATAGTTATGATCTTCTAAAAATCTGGAGATTTCGTAGGCTAGGTCGCCAACCCTGCGGTTGACGATGTGGTAATTCAGGGTATATTCCCGTCTGCTTTTTGGCAGGTTTTCTATGGGCGCAAAGTTGAGTCGAAGGGCTATCGAAACAATCGCTTTTGCTGCGGGAAGATACTCCTGAGGTTTGTGGTCTTTGGGCGCTTCTGCCAGTCTCTCGATGGATGCAATGCCTACAAGGTCGGCTCCCTTGCTCTTTGCGACACGCTTCACCTCTTCAGTTAAGTCCACGTCACTTTCCTCGCTTTTGTTGGACTGCGTGAGAAACTGATTTAAAACACTATCTGGTTGTATGAGTAATCTACAACTGCGTAAAGAGGCAACTGATTGAAGGTGTTTCAATGAGGAACGTTGCGATTGTGGGTGGTGGAGCGACGAAATGTGGCAAGAGAGCGGCTAGTTGGAGGGACATGGTGCAAGAGGCTGGAAAGCGCATGTTCGAGAGCGTCGATGACATCTCTCCTAAAGATGTCGAGGCCCTTCTCGTTGGAGCCGCTCAGCCTGAGAGATTCACGTTCCAAGTTCATGTGGCTCCGATGGTAGCTGAATACTTGGGCATAACTCCTACGAAGATTATCGCAACCACAGAACTCATGTGCGCGTCAGGACAAGCCGCCGTCAGATACGCATGGGCATGTATCGCAAGTGGCATGGCCGACATAGCCGTAGCTTTTGGCGTCGAGAAGATGTTCATGAAGGACATGGCTGAGGCCCAGACAAGCATGACTTGCGTTCTTGATCGAGAGTGGGACGGAATCAACGGACTGTCGGCGCCTCCTTTCTTTGCCATGACAGCCCAGAGACACATGCTCGAGTACGGCACTACGAAGGAGCAGATGGCTCTAGTCTCTGTCAAGAATCATCACTACTCCACCATGAACCCTATAGCTCAGTTCCAGAAAGAGGTGACGGTTGAGAAAGTCTTGGGGTCACCGATGGTTGCTCCACCGCTTAGCCTGTTTGACTGCAGTGGGATAACTGATGGCGCTGCAGGTGTGATAATGGTTCCCGCCGAGGACGCGAAGAAATACACAGACACTCCATTATACCTCATGGGAAGTGGGCAAGCCAACATAGGAAACGTGGTAAATAATTTGGCAAGCATAACCGAATGGGTTCCGCTGAAGCTTGCTATAGATGAGACCCTGAGAACAGGAAAAATCAACTTAGACGACGTCGACATCGCTGAGCTCCATGACTGCTTCACCATTTCTGAAATTATGGAGTATGAGGCGTTTGGATGGTGTGAAAAGGGGAAAGGTGGAAACTTCATCGAAGAGGGTGAATCATACATTGGAGGCAAGATAGCTGTGAATCCTCGAGGCGGATTGCTGGGTTGCGGGCATCCGTTGGGGGCAACAGCGATTCTGCAGGCTATTGATGTCATGCAGCAGTTCAGAGGAGAAGTTCCTGAGGGGAGACTTGTTAAAGACGCAGAGGTAGCTGTTACGCACAATTTGAGCGGGGCGGCAAATGTGCACAGTATAATAGCTTACTCGAGGAATCCGCGATGAAGAAAGTGAAGATTGAGAAAATAAAAAGATTAGATGAGGTTAAACTTCCGCAGATGCTTGACTTCTATCCACTTGAGGATGAAAAAGACACTAGAATCAGTCTTTTCTTCACCAATCTTGGAGAAGGACGGCTGACCACAACAAAGTGCAAGAGGTGTGAAAAGATTTTGTGGCCGCCAAGGATCGTCTGTCCAGACTGTTTGTCAGATGAGCTTGAGTGGATTGATCTAGGTTTGGAAGGTGAGCTCTACGCGTTTACTGAGATGAGGCTTGGGGCCCCGTTGGGTTTTGTTGAGGATGTGCCTTTCTGTATCGGTATAGTCAAAATCGGTGGGCTATCGATCTCTGCGCGGATAGATGACGCAAAATATGAAGACCTTGAAATCGGAGACCAAGTTCAACTGAAGATTGTTGAACTTGATGACGGTAGGGTGTTCTACAGATTCGTGCCAGGCGGATAAGCATGCTATGCGCACATTTCGAGTAGTCTGTGGGTACTATGACTTAAATGAAACATCTCTATGTCCTTACTTTGGTGTTATTAAGAATCTTTTAATACTTCTTTAAGGAATTTTAATATGGAGAAAATGCTTGATCTAGGAGTTTTCTCAACAAAGAAGAATTTCATGTTAGCTATATTAGTTGTTGTAGTCGTAGGAGCAACGGTTATTTGGGAATTGAAAACAGCGACATATGGTGGAGATTCTGCTCCTGCAGAACACGGCAAACTTGCCGCGGAAGCAACCCAATACCCCTTCGAGTTCACAATCACCTTGGAAAAGACCTCATACAAACTTGGAGAGCCAGTTGAAGTAAAATGGACCCTGATAAATGTTGGAGACGAAAATGTGACCCTTTACCACAGTGCTGATCTGTTCGATTTTGTGGTTTACAATGAAAGTCTTTGTCATGTTTTCAATTATAAAAATGTATCTGGTATTTATCCAGTGTATTATCCCCTTCCTCCTATTTATCCTGGCGGGAATATCACCAAGACAGGAATGTGGGATCAGATCTATGACAGCGCAAAGTTTGTAAGCCCAGATATGTCCCATGGAATATATTATGAAAAGGTGTCACCAGGCATTTATTATATAACAGGCGTTTTTATTAGCTTTACATGGTTCAATGGTGGCGCAATGGAAACACCGCCAATTGAAATAATTATCTCCTGAGTGTGAAATTATATGAAAAAAGCAAGATACCTTACTGTGTTAATTATACTGTTAATAGCCCAAGCTTATCCTCAATGACGCATTTAACTTATGCTTTAGAAAGAAAAGAGGGACGGTTAGTCTTGTTGTTTCTTTCTGTGTTTAACATAGACAGTTGATACAGCTACACGTATTCGCCGTCTCGTTTTCCTGAGGTAGGTCAGATTCTCTGCAAATAGCTGAAAACTCGGCATACTTCCAGATCACAAACATTTCTTGCGCGCAGATAGATTATATAATGGTGAAGCTTCCGACTAGTTTGTCAGTCAGCCTTTTGACCAGTTCTAAGGTGAGTTTTACAGCATTTTCTGTGTCTTCAAGACTGAGTAGTCCGACGTGTGAATGGATGTGTCGGGTAGGTACGCTGATTACGACGCTGGGGCATCCTGCTCGGCTGAGATGGATTTTGCCGGCATCTGTTCCGCCTCTGGACACCTGTGAAAGTTGGTAGGGGATTCCTAGTTCTTCAGCTGTTTTGATTACGAAGTTCTTTAGTGGTTGGTTTGGAATCATGGAGCTGTCAAAGGTTAGGATGGATGGGCCTTTTCCCATTTTGGCTGGTGCTTCATAGGGTTTGATTCCGGGCACGTCTCCTGCTATGTCCACTTCCAAGATGATTGCCACATCGGGATCTACGACATGGGCCACGGTTGTAGCACCGCGAAGCCCTACTTCCTCTTGGACCGTGGCTGCACCGAAAACGGTGTTCGGGTGGGTGATCTTGTTTTCTTTTAGCCTTCGGATTACTTCCATGGCGATGAAAGCGCCGATTCGATCGTCGAAGGCTTTTCCCATGGCGACTGTGCCATCTCGGATCACGGAAAAGGGCGACCAAGGCGTCACGGGATCGCCAATCCGGATGCCCATTTCCTCTGCTTCTTTCTTGCTTGATGCTCCCACATCAATGAACATCTTTTCTTTTTCAACAGGCTTCTTTCGTTCTTCCTCTGGTATCAGATGGGGCGGCTTGGCAGCTATTAGCCCTGTGATGTCTCCTTTTTGAGTTCTTATCACAACTCTCTGCGTCAGAAGTACTTGATCCCACCAGCCGCCTAAGGGATTGAAAGTTAGAAATCCCGTTTTTTTGTCTATTCCCGAAACGACGAACCCAACCTCGTCGATGTGCCCTGCAATTAAGACTCGAGGTCGGTCGGCCTTTCCCTGGCATTTGAAGATTATGGAGCCCAACTTGTCTTGACTGATCTCATCCGCATAAGGTTCAATATTCTTCTTCACAATTCTTGCGGTTTCACGCTCAAAGCCGGCAGGACCAAACGATTCTGAGAGTTCTTTCAACAATTTGATTGCTTTCTCGTCAACCAACATGAACTACCTACCCCTGATTATGAACATCCGCAAATAAATTGATCGGATATTTTCCGCGCATGAAGTGTTGCCGTGTTCACGCCGCACTCGCAACTCCTCACCTTGATCGTACGCACAGAATAGTTCCCGACAACACTAGATCCGTGTTCTTACCCAAACGTGTGGGGCCATCGATGTTCCCTTGTCACCTGTATCTTGACACAGACGTGATTCCAGTAGATATCTGTCGCGTCTCGCTATCGCGTAAGGATGTCCGCTGTGCGATCAGTAAAAGCTAAGCCGAGCTCGGATCTGCATGCATGGCTATGATAGACTCACGCAATTCTTCTTCTGAGTCTTTTGACTATCGCATTATGAACGTCTAGTGCGGCTTTTTCATCTTTCACGTTTTTTATCAACATTCTGCCGCCGTTGAACAAACTAGCTTCAATGCCTCCATTATACTCGAATACAATCGCAAAGGATGATTTTGCAAGAATCGTGAAGTCTCGTTTCAATGTTCTATAGGCATCATCAAGTTTGATCTTCAGCGGCTTCTTGGGATTAACATTGACTGTGTTGCTCCCGCAGAGCCATACGAGTCTTTCTGCTTCAACCGTTTTCTCTAGTCCGCGTTGGCACGCTGGACAATCTGGTCTTGTGAAGATCTCGATTGTGGTGAAGGACATATCTCTGAAGTCGCATATCATCAGTTTTCCTTTTAGGGTGTCTCCTATTCCTGCGAGTAGTTTTATGGTTTCCATGGCTTGCATTGTCCCGACGATTCCAGGGGTTGCTCCTAACACTCCACGAGTCTCACAGGTTGGTAAATAGCGGTCGTCAACGTCGGGAAGAATACATTCCAAACACGGTGTTTCAGGAGGAGCAAAGACTGATAGGTTTCCTTCCAATCCGATCGCTCCTCCGAATACGTAGGGGATCTCGTGTCTTATGCCTGCGCGGTTCAAGAGATACCGAGTTCGCATATTGTCCAGTCCATCGACTATGCAGTCCATGTCTTCAACGGTATCGTGGATGTTGCTTTCTCTGACATTTCGTGGAATCGGTTCAATCTCAACATCGGGATTGGTATGCTTGAGTCTTTCCGTCGCTGTCTCTACTTTAGGGTATCGCAAATTATCCAATGTGTAGAGCACCTGCCGATGTAAGTTGTTCACCTCCACTGTGTCTTGATCCACTAGGCGCAGATAGCCCACACCTGCCAGAGCGAGGTAGAGTGCCGAAATGCTGCCGAGACCGCCAAGTCCTACAATAGCCACTTTGGAATCTCTCAGCTTCTGTTGTCCTTTTGGACCTAATTCAGGTAGCACGGTTTGTCGGCTGTAGAACTCGTCTCGATTGAAAGAACGGAGACTACGCATACAGCTACCTCCTAAACCTTCTATTGATGTAGCAGTTTAAGATTCTTGTGTCGGGTGCGCAAGCCTAGGAGAAAGCGATTTGTGCATGCAAAAAAGGTGATTCTGTCGACTTTCCGACACAACAACATAGTTCAATGACGCATTCAGGCTTACACGCGTGAATGGGGATTCAAACTTTGAGTGTATGCAGGGCTGATCTGTGTTGATGTGGGACAATTTGTGAAAGCAGCAGTCGGATGTTCACTATTACTTATCGTTTGTTCTATTCCTTGGGGTGCAAGTTATATAAAATATATAATCTATGTTAATATGAGGTTAGGGTATCTGCGGGGAATTCATGTGGAAATGAGAAAACTGCAGAAGATTAAGGGTGGGAGTTTCACGATTTCACTTCCTAGAGATTGGGTGGAAGAGTTGAAACTGACGCGTGGAGAGCAGATGGCTGTTTCTCAAGAGGAGGATGGTTCGCTGAGGATTTATCCTGTCTCAGTACCATTCGAAAGATCTTATGAGGTAACGTTGGCTCTTGAAGAGTATCCCAACTTGAGAGCCCTCGAGTACTGTGTCGCTACCTACTACATACAAGGGAGCAAGAAGATCAACATAGTTTCCAAACAGATAATTCCCGCCGAAGACAAGAAACGACTGAA
>JABAOH010031513.1_pt2 | contig 11033 bp, 7 predicted proteins | sample 7062181 | NCBI WGS metagenome assembly JABAOH01 (sample SAMN14538630, study PRJNA623070) | marine sediment metagenome | biome: marine biome [ENVO:00000428]; feature: marine pelagic biome [ENVO:01000023]; material: deep marine sediment [ENVO:00002113]; isolation source: pool of 5 deep marine... | reverse complement strand
TTTGCTAGAATAGCTGTTGCAAGACCCATAAGTCCCTTTTTCAGCTTCTTCGGAAGATGTCCGTCTTCATAGACAATGTCATGGAACGCAGCAAACTTGCTACGCATCTCTCCACTCACTTCATGGAAGTCCATAATCTGAGGCGTAATGTTTTTGCTTATAAAGTACCCCTCGGCAACATTTTTCTTTGCCTTCATTAGATCATAGTTCTCTAGTGCAATGCTGCTAAATGCATATGGCTGACCCATAGCCAGACGAATAGCAATATATACTGATTCTGCTATTTCCTCATCAGTTGCCCCATTAGCCTTAGCGAGTTTTGTTCTTTCTCTAATACAATGCTCGCAACCTGTGATATGAGCACATGAGACTGCTATTAATTGTTTGTCTTTTGCGGATATTAATCCCTCTTTAAAAACCTCTTCCTGAAATTCTTCCCAAGGCTTCTGAAGCTCTGGTACAAGAGACTCAAATTTAGCCATATATTTTTCAAATTCTGCGTTATTCATATCTACAAACACCCTCCATGTATTTTTAAGTCTTTATATTTTATATAATCTTCGTATAAATGTAAGTGGGCATTGGTATTTATTCTGAGCCATTAATCTATATGTGCATTTCTCATAAGGCTTAATAAAATGCCCTTATATGATAAAGATTCCTAACTCTTCAATAGATATATATGCTAGTTGAATTTTACTGTATATCACAATTTGAAATAATAGTTCAGTAAAGAAACTGGGGCTATTGTATACACTTCGAACCAGAACATACTATGAGTATTTAAGCATTGACGATTGCATATTTCAAGATATTAATCTTGCTAGATAGTCTAAAAGTACTGACCTAAATTAAAATTAGTTCTGCATCTTTTTGTAGTATATTTAAGAGCGATTATGCTCTAACACTTACAATTATCACGTATCCAATGTGAGTGTAATTAATATATAACAAATCTGTTGTATATAATTATTAATTCTCACACTTTTTAGTACTTTCCGCCAGACAAATATCATTGCCTCTTCCGCCATTTACCTTGTCTGCGCCATCTTCCCCATCTATATGATCATCTCCCCAACCACCCCACGCTTTGTCATTACCCGAACCTAGTCTAACTATATCGTTTCCAAATCCCGCAAAGACTTTATCTCGTCCTCCACCACTATCTATACAGTCATCCCCAAAAAATCCAAAGATAATATCTTTCCCTGAGCTCCCACATATGATATCGGAGCCGAATGTACCAAATATAAACCCTGATCCATGAATTGCATTAGGGTCACCACAATCACATGTTTGCTCCATCTGATCACAAGCATCTCCAATCCCATTGTTGTCAGAATCTTCCTGTCCTGGATTTGCCGCATCGGGGCAGTTGTCGACACAATCAGCTATGCTGTCACCGTCTGTATCCGTATCAGGGGTTCCGCAGCCACAAGTACCGGGTTCTATTTTGTCAGGATCATTGGGGCAATTGTCATTACAGTCATGAGTTCCGTCACCATCAGAGTCATCATCTGCCATCCCACAACCACAAATGCCGGGTTCAGTCTTATTTGCATCATTCGGACAGTTGTCATTGCAATCGGGTGTCCCATCGTTATCTGTGTCTGTATCCGGCATGCCGCATCCGCATACTCCAGGTTCAGTTTTGTTCCCATCATTAGGACAGCCATCTACATCACCGCATACACCATCACCATCTATATCATTATCCGGGTCAAAGGGACAATTGTCCTGATCATCAGGGATTCCATCTCCGTCTGAATCACTTACAGCGGCTACAAGGCATGGAGAGAACTCAGAAGTCGAGCCAAATGCAGTACCTCCAAAATCTTCTGTAGCTGTTGATGTAATTTGTTGGCCGCTTGTAACTTCAGCTACAAAATTAGTTGAAAAGCTAGCATCGCCAGAACCATCAGTACTAACAGTTGTGAATCCAATAGGAGTTTCACCTTCTCCATGCCCAGAACCGTCACAGGTTGAGCTAGAGAAAAATTCAATACGGTAATTTGTACTAGGGCTATCAGTATCTAATGATCCCTCGATTGCAATATTATTCCCCGCTATAGTGGCTGTGGTAAGTACTGGAAAGTTTTGTAGGTCGTTGGGTCCGGAGTCAGTATCATCCGGATCATTAGCTGTCACATTATCATCATTTAAATCAATTCCGATACCCGCATTGTCAGATATAGAGCTGCCCAATATAGAGTTGCCCACACCTGAGTCTGTACTCAGGACAATGCCGCGAGCGTTGTTGAAGGCGACTATATTGGCTTCTACGGGTGAAGTGCCCCCTATCTGGTTATTGGCAGCCTGATCTAGTAGAAAAATACCGTGAAAACCATTTGCAATCGGAGTTAAGCCATCAGCGCCGATTCCTATATAGTTGGCTGTAATTGAGTTGTTTTCTGTTCCTAGGTTTCTAAGAACTATTCCCGAAGCCCCATTCCCGCTTACGGTGTTGCCGTCAACTATGTTTGAATTGGCGCCGAATGAAATTAAGATCCCGTTGGCCAAGTTTGGACTTGGGTTATGATCCGCGTCAATACCAATCCAATTATTCTGAATCAGGTTGCCCATCCCAAAACCGGTAGAACCGTCAATCTCTATACCTTCATCTGCAAAGCTATGGACTATCAATCCTGTGATAGTACTATTATTCGCTCTTAGTACCAGACCAGACGCTCCCGGAGCACTTGATCCGTCAAGCTGTACTATAAGCACCCCGGTATAGTCCGGCTGTGTGGTGCCGTCGAGCATGACCGGATCAACTATAATCGGAAGTGCTGAGGCAGGCGTAATCGTATAGGAAAGCGGAAGAGCCGGATTGCCAGGATCCGCCATATAGCCGGGATCTGTAGTAGGGATGTTGAAATGAATCTCGTCTAGTCCATTAGTATTGTTGGCTGCTGTGATTGCTTCTCTTAGACTAATGAATCCGTCCGCCCCGGGACTAGTGATAAGGTTACCAATTGAAGAGATATCGCCGTCAATGATATCACTTGTTGTATCAACGACTACAACAGCTGCATTAGAATTTTGAACTAATAAGAAGAAAATTATATTGAATACAAGAATAGCTATTAGCGGAGTTTGAATGACCCTATTCATTTTACCTTCCTCCATATATCATAAAACTTAAAGTATCTGGGCAAGTAAAAGTGAACAGATTAAGATAGAATGTTACAACACACTAATTTAAAAACTATATGTTTATACTAATCTGATCACATATAGTATTGTTGTAATTATTAAATATCACGGGCCTTTCTTCAAAGAATAATGACTTTTGAAGAAATTATGTTCTCTCCTACCGCCTATAGAAATAGTAGTATATTTAGTTTTTATTGTAAAGTGCTTTATTAGAGTCAAACACGGAAAGCGGTCAACTATTTGTTCAGTTTTTACTAAAATCTATAATCAGAAGGAATTTCAATGGCAGGACAGATTAAACTAAAATAAACAATATATTAGGTATATAACATATTTTCTGGGGCTATTGGATACACTTCGAACCCCAATTTACTACAATTATTTAAGTATTGAAAATACGGTATTTCAAGAATTTAGCCTGGCAGGGTAGATAAAATACTGCTATTCGCTTAAATCATTTATTCGGATCTAATTCAATCCCCTTATCGAAAGTAAGTTCTCCGGTAAGGTATATAGTTCCAGTTGGCGTTTTATCCGCAGGCAAACGATCTTTTTCAATATAATGTTTCCCATCGAATGTGTGCGTAACATACGTTGGAGGAGCTCCGCCACCAGATTCAAGTCGAACTAAGTTGTTCCATCCTTGTGTTTTCTCTGGTGAGATTATCACAGGCAAACGGCTTATAGAAAAGTTATCAACCAACTCGTAACCATTACTTACAGGTGTAAAAAGCATTAGGCTGCATCCCCCTGTTCCACAGAAAAAAGTACCTAGAAGATATGCGAACACTTCCTTTTTTCCATCTTCATTCAAGTCAACAAACCCATAGACGTATCGTGCTTTTCTGCCGCCGTCAATATCAACTATCTCCTGGGTATAGTCAGGTGATTGTTTTAAGATTGCAGATTCGATTGTTGGGTTGGGCTCGGTGTGAAATGCATTATCTGTGTAAGGCTCCCATGCGTAAATACCCCCATCTGCCATAAGGCTCAGGTATAGCCTACCGCCCTTTAATAGATAGGAACGTATAAATTGTGACTGTGACGATATTTGCTCATCCATGCTAGGAGAAGGACACAGGGCTTTTGTTGTGGCAAGTGGACTAAATTCAAAACTGCCACTTGAGGGATCAGAACTGGGCTCAGATTTCCATCTTCCGTTTGCATAGTTGCAGTTGAGCCGCAAGTTTACAGTTCCGTCCTGGTTTAGCTGCATTGTATATTTAGATGGATCATCTGGGCGTATTGTTCCTATTGTATCGTCCATCGACTGGAACTCTACTAACTGCCACTTAGTTCCATTAAGAGGCGTGTCAGAAGCATCTTCAGCATCACCGGGATTATCTTGTTTAGGCCCAGAATCTGAAGTATCGGGGACTGTAGAATCAATACCTTTTTCGCTGTTGGAATTGCAAGCGAAGACCATAATTAATGACACTATAACTACTACACTCAACAAGTGACTCATATCAAGACGATTTAGAATGCTCAAGATTATCTTCCCTCTTTATTTTAGACTGCCAAGGTTTCATATATCTATCTGAATTTAACAAATAGCATATAAAGATTAATCATACCACAAGTTTAAGAATATCCTTGATTACGACCACACGTATAATGTTAATGTTTTTGTAGATTATATATAGAGTTAGGTGAAAATGAAAAAATCATCATGAGAGCAGTAGCTATTGACAAAAGTTTGTACTTATTGTTAAAATGGTCCTCAAGAATAAATTTTTTTAATACCAATAACTTTAATATCAATAAATGGTGGAGGAGAGGAATGTTTAAATTACTAATGCATTGTTTTTTGGTTGTGTTTCTTTTAGCACCTTCTCAAGTATTTGCAGCTAAACCAGAAGTATTAATTACAGAAGTATTCATAGATTATGACGCAGAGACAATAACTATCATGGGTGAGAACTTTAACCTTGGTCCTAATGAACTTACTGTTACATTAGGAGACTTTGGTAGCCTAAACATAATTATAGAAGAACCTAATTTAATTGTAGTCGACTTTCCGGTCGGCGGTCTTCCAGAAGGTGATTATCTTTTAACAGTATTTAGTGGTCCTGGTCCAAGAAAAAATGCTGATCATATTGTAACTGTTGGAGCGACAGGACCAGAAGGGCCTGAAGGACCCGGCGGACCCGGCGGACCACCTGGACCACCAGGATCCCAAGGACCTCCTGGACTTACTGGACCTGCTGGACCTCCTGGAGATACTGGACCTGCCGGACCTCCTGGAGATACTGGACCTCCTGGACCTGCCGGACCTGCTGGACCTCCTGGACCTGCTGGACCTCCTGGAGCTACTGGACCTGCTGGACCTCCTGGACCTCCTGGAGATACTGGACCTGCTGGACCTCCTGGACCTGCCGGACCTGCTGGACCTCCTGGAGATACTGGACCTGCTGGACCTGTCGGACCTCCTGGACCCCAAGGACCTCCTGGACCCGCTTTTATTATATTCTCAGGTGGATCTATTAATAACTTATCAAACAATAGCGTAGGATTTTTGTCAATGGTTTTTGAAGGGCGTGCTGTCAGCACTGAAGACCTTGTAGAATTTAATATGCCATTAGCGGGGACATTAACAAATTTACATGTAGCATTAAGTGATCCTCCTGGTAGTGCTGGTCCTAATCCAAGAGCACGTGGATTTGGAGTTCGTGTAAACAATAGTTTACCTGTCGGAACCCTCCAGTGCAGTATACAAGGTAATACTGATACTACATGTTCTGATGTTATAAATTGTGTTGATGTACTTATGGGAGATGATATAGCACTAGAAACCGCTCCAGGTATGAATCCAGATTCCGCAGAAGTCAGCTTTTATACAATATTCACACCAGGTGCCATGTGCCCTTGATGNNTATGTAAGAAAAAGAAAAGCTGCTACATAAACTTAATAAGAACATTATCTAAGTCATAAGGGAGCTTCGGCTCCCTTTTTTTTCACAAAATTCCATTGAACTTAAAAATAATTTTAGTTACAATTACAGGGATTTTCATCTTGGAGGTAGGTAAAATGCTTAGAATTGTATTATCAACTTTTGTGTTTATTTGCATGAGTATTACGTTGACTTACAGTATCGACTCTGTAAATGCTCAGGAAACTGTTGAAGTATTATCTGACCTTATTGGTGCAAAGGCGGGACAAGCTGAAAATGCAGTTAAGCAGAGAGGCTACACGTGGGTTAAAACCGATAAGTCTGATGCGGGTTCATATAGCTATTGGACAGAGGTTGGATCGGAAAGATGTGTAATAATCCGTACAGAAGAAGGTCGTTATCAGTCGATAGTTTATGCTCCCAAAATGGACTGTGAGAATGGTTCATCTACCAAGTCAGAGCCTATAACAGCAACAGTGGATGGACATTGCAAATTGTATAATAAAAAGAGCGATAATAATAAATACAAAGGCACCTGCAAGATTGAGCAGACAATGTCTAACGATTCCAATACATTTGTTATAACGCTTAGCAACGGACAAACTTACAAGTTCTCTGAACAAAGCAATGGCTATCAAGTTGTAACCCCTGAGGGCATGTCCAAGAACATAGCCACTATGACGGACAAGGGAGACAAAGCTGTATTTAAATGGGGTAAATGGAAACTAACTGCAAGTGACTCAAGCTCATCTCAAAATGATACAGAATCCGAGACAGTCAGCTCTGCGGAGAGTGCAGGTCAGGGCGATTTCGATGCTACGGGCAAAATAACATGTGCCCAAGCAAAGGGGCAACCTATGGGACAGTGTCCTTTTGGTGTGAGTCGAGAAGGAAACGGAACAGCAACCGTATCTGTCACACTCCCAGATGGACGCAAGCGAGCTATTTTCTTTGAGAATGGTAAGGCTATAGGTGCAGATCTCTCACAAGCAGACGGCAATATGGATTTCAAGGCAACTAAAGAACATGGTTTGTATATGATCAATGCCGGAAATGAACGATATGAAATTCCGGAAGAAGTTATTTACGGCGGTTGAATAATTTTGTAATATGCTATTGCAAATCTTTAAGGGGGGAAAATTATGAGTCAATATATATTTATATCTACTATAGTTGTATCATTTTTGATTTTACCATTCAACGCACACAGCGATGTTCTGGTAAAAGATACTAGAATTAACGAGATTGCTACCCAAGTACCTCCAAGTATTTCTTCTGGCGATATAGAGACAGGAGATGGAGAAGCTAGAAACTATGTCGTGCTGGTATGTGCAAACGACAATGGAAGTGGAAATAATTTTAACACGCCTATACCTAATGGCTGGACAGAGCTCGATGAAGGACTATGTGATGGTATTTATTGTGCACATGGTATCTGGGGAGGATTTGCTGATACCCCAAACAGCGAGATGATAACTTGCAGCTGGAACCCAAATTCGATTCTATTTGTTGCGGGTAGTATTAGATATACGGGTGTAGATCTTGATAATCCGATAATTGATGTTGCATGTGACTCTGGTTCTGGATCTCCGCTAGTAGCCCCATCAGTTGAATCAGTTTCAGGCTCTCAGGTCTTGAGAATTTTTACGTGGGGAGCAATGAGTAACCCAAGCGTAACTAACAACTCTATTTCTACTAGACTGGAAGGAGAATTACTACGGATGAATATGACAAAAAGTGGCAACAGTTAAAATCCAGACAATATCATGTTGGTGAGCAGATCAAAAAATACTTAAAAGCTGATGAAACATTTAAAGTTACTGTAAACACCGTATTTTCAATAGCACATATGGCTTACGAGCTTTTTGAGAGTTCGAAAATAGAGCAAAAACGTAAACTTATTAACTATGTGTTTTCGAACCTTGAGTTAGATGGTGTAACCCTCCGATATACTTTAAGAAAACCATTCGATTTGATGGTAGATTGCTCTACCCGTTCTGAATGGCTGGGCCGAGAGGATTCGAACCTCTACAACTGGCGTCAAAGGCCAGGGTCCTACCATTAGACGACGGCCCAAGTTGGTAGGGTTTATGTTACCAAGAATTTATATTCTTAGCAATAAATCCCGAATATCTTCTTGTTTTCAGCTCGGCGATTTCAAGATACACTATTTTAGGATAATCTTCTTGACAGTAGGTGATTTATATAAGAGAATTATGCGCTTTGAAAACTTTTGTGAGCGCGTAGCTCAGGGGGAGAGCGCTTGCTTGACACGCAAGAGGTCGCAGGTTCAAATCCTGCCGTGCTCACCACGAAAATAAGATAATATGTCGGATATAAATATTCAGCTCCCTGACGGAGTAAAGAAATCGTTTCCCAAGGGAACGACAGTAGGCGAGATTATAGAATCTATAGGAGCACGGGACTCGGCTGTTGGCGCCCGGGTTAACGGTGATCTTGCGGATTTCTATTTCGAGATTGATCAAGATTCAGAAGTTGAGCCTATAAAGGTTAACTCTGAAGAAGGTCTCTATTTTATAAGGCACACAGCTGCCCATATAATGGCAGAGGCGGTGCAGAGCCTGTTCCCTGAGGCAAAAGTTACGATCGGCCCCGTGATAGATAACGGATTTTACTATGATTTTGAATATTCAAGGGGATTTACTCCTGAAGATCTTGAGGCAATAGAGAAGAAAATGAAGGAGATTGCCGGCCAGAAAAAACCTCTTATCAGAAAAAAGGTTTCAAGAGAAGATGCAATAGGAATTTTTGAGAGAGACGGTGAGAATTATAAGGTCGAGATAGTAAACGATCTGCCCTCAGGTGAGCCGATTACAATTTATGAGCAGGACGGGTGGTACGATCTTTGCCGCGGTCCACATGCTCCCTCAACAGGGTTTGTAAAGTCGTTTAAACTCCTTAGCTCGGCTGGCGCTTACTGGAGGGGGGATGAGAAAAACGCTATGCTGCAGCGGATTTACGGCACAGCGTTTTGGGACAGAAAAGAGCTTAAAAGCTACCTGAATAAATTGGAGGAAGCTAAGAAGCGTGACCACAGAAAGCTTGGAAAAGAGCTAGATTTATTCAGTATTCAGGAAGAGATAGGGCCCGGGCTCGTGCTCTGGCACCCAAAAGGCTCTAGGATAAGACGCGTTATAGAGGATTTCTGGCGCGAGCAGCATGAGAAATACGGATACGAATTACTCTACACACCACACATTGCAAACCTAGAGTTATGGAAAACCAGCGGACATTTGGAATTCTACAGTGAAAACATGTATCCGCGTATGCCGATAGACAACCACGAATACCAGCTTAAACCTATGAATTGCCCATTTCATATAATGATTTATAAAACTGATGTAAGAAGCTATAGGGATCTTCCTCTTAGATGGGCCGAGATTGGTACAGTTTACCGCTATGAGCGCTCAGGCGTGCTTCACGGACTGCTACGGGTCAGGGGCTTCTCCCAGGACGATGCCCACATATTCTGCAGGCCAGATCAAATAGAAGAGGAAGTGCTAGGAGTCCTGGATTTAACTGTCTTATTTCTAAAAACATTTGGTTTTGACGACTATGAGGTCTATCTTTCCACAAGACCTGATAAGTTTGTCGGCACTGAAGNNCACATATTCTGTAGGCCAGATCAAATAGAAGAAGAAGTATTGGGCGTATTAGATTTGACCATTCTGTTTCTTAAAACATTTGGATTTGATGACTATGAAATCTTCCTTTCCAATAGACCTGATAAGTTTGTAGGAGAGGAAAAAGTTTGGGATAAAGCCACAGATGCGCTTAGAGCAGCACTAGAATCAAAAGGACTCGACTATGAATTAGATGAAGGAGGAGGCGCATTTTACGGANNATCTTTCCACAAGACCTGATAAGTTTGTAGGCACTGAAGAGGTCTGGGATAGGGCAACCGAGGCACTTAGAAATGCACTGGAGGCTAAAGGTCTCGACTATGAAGTGGATGAGGGAGGCGGTGCATTCTACGGACCCAAGATTGATTTAAAAATTAAAGATGTTCTCGGAAGAGCTTGGCAGTGCTCTACAGTTCAGGTAGATTTTAACCTTCCTGAGAGGTTTGATATGTCATTTATAGGGGATGACAATAGCCGTCATCAGCCTATAATGATTCACCGAGCCATATTTGGGTCGATGGAAAGGTTCTTTGGGGTATTAATTGAACATTATGGCGGAGCGTTTCCACTGTGGCTGAGTCCTGTTCAGATGCGGATTGCAACAATTGGCGATGAACAGGCAGAGTACGGAGAGCAAGTTTATAAGGCGCTCAGGGAAAGAGGATTAAGAGTAGAGAAGGATTTTAGAAATGAAAAGCTTGGGTTTAAAGTTAGAGAAGCCCAGCTAGAGAAAATCCCGTATTTATTAGTAATCGGGAATAATGAAATGGAGGCGGGTACGATAGCGCCTAGAAAACTAGGAGGTAAAAATTTACCCTCAATGACTATTGAAGAATTCACAAATTCTATAGACTCTGAGCTTGACCCCCTAAAATGGCGGGAGGCCGAGTAGAGATAGCGAGAGTGAAAGGAAGAGGATATAGCAGGTCTAAAGAGCCTGAGGTTAGAATAAACCAGAGAATCAGAGCCAGAGAAGTTAGGCTCATCGATGCCGATGGTGCACAGCTGGGGGTAGTTAGTATTCAAGAGGCGCTCGCAATGTCCGAGGACCGGGGAATTGACCTTGTAGAGGTTGCGCCAAATGCTAATCCGCCGGTATGCCGATTGATGGATTACGGAAAGTATAAATATGAGCTGAAAAAACAGGCTGCAGCTAAAAAGCAAAAATCTCAGACTGTAAAGGAAATAAAGTTTCGCCCTAATATAGGAGATCATGACCTGGATGTAAAAATTAACCGCATTAGGGAATTTTTAGAAGAAGACAATAAAACTAAAATAAGAATATTTTTCAGAGGTAGAGAAATCGTACACCCGGAGCTGGGACAGGCCCTAGCTAATA